>Ga0224558_1001104_pt1 | contig 29422 bp, 25 predicted proteins | sample 714S32024metaG_FD_180682 | JGI IMG/M metagenome (GOLD analysis project Ga0224558, IMG submission 180682) | Peat soil microbial communities from Stordalen Mire, Sweden - 717 S3 20-24 | ecosystem: Environmental > Terrestrial > Soil > Wetlands > Peat | place: Sweden: Norrbotten County, Stordalen... | reverse complement strand
ATTTGGAGTGCGCCGGCGGAGCGAAGCGGCGACGGCGCTTTCAGTTGGGCCAATGCCTTGCAGCAGCCAAAGCGCCGTCGCCGCTTCGCTCTGCCGGCGCACTCCATAAGATGCCAGCCTCCAGGCTGGTGGTACTGGCGAGATACGCCCGGCGGAGTCTGACGATCTCTCTTTACAGCGGAACCGTGATGGGCTTAAATCCTGCGGCAGAAGACATAAGCGGGGCATGAGTTTTGCCTCGGAGCCGACCAGACAACAAGTGAGCGCGAAAAAGCAGATCATCAAAGTGTTGGTGGCAGACGACCATCCGGTAGTGCGGAAGGGTGTGCAAATCTGCCTTGCCAAGCAGGAAACGATGAGAGTGGTGGGCGAGGCGATTGACGGGGATGAAGCCTTGCGCAAGGCGCGTGAACTGTCGCCGGACGTCGTCCTGATGGACATTAGTATGCCGGGCATGAACGGCTTGGCCGTCACTGAGGTGCTGCGCAAAGAAGCGCCGGACATGAAGGTGCTCATCCTCTCGGTGCACAGCAACAAGCATTACATCGCCCGAGTCATCCAGGCTGGCGCTCACGGATATGTGTCCAAGGAAGCACCGCCCGAGGAATTGGTCCGCGCCATTGAGGCCGTGCATGCCGGCGAAGCCTTCTTCAGCGACGACATGATGCGCACAGCGCTGAGTGAGTTTGTGGCTAACCCCGGGAAGAAGGGGCCCTTTTCCCAGCTCACCGTTCGGGAACGGGAGGTTTTGATCCGGATCGCGGAAGGACTGAGCAATAAGGAAATCGCCGATGGGCTCAAGATCGGCGTGCGGACCATCGAAACGCACCGGGAACGAATCATGCGCCGGCTCAACATCCACTCGGTGGCGGGGTTGACCCGGTACGCGCTTGCCAACGAGCTGATTTCGCTGGAAGACGGGTCTGCGGCGCCGGGCAGCCTTGGCGCTCAGAATCGCTGATAGGCTTCTCTCACCACACTTCCACCGGGCCTTTGGGCACCGGAATGTGCCCGGCCTGACCCACAGCAGCTTCCGCCATGAATGAGGCGATAAGTGGCGCGGGACGGAACCGGGGTTTCAGCTCGCCGGTTTCATCAAGGAACTGCTGCCGCCAGCAGCGATAGTATTCGAGAATTTCGTGAAACTCAGCGCGGCTGGAGACGAGGACCACGCGCTTGTTGAACTCGTTGGCAGGGCCGAACCGCTTGGCATACCAGGGCGCCACTTTGCGGAACATCCGGCAGCCGTGGGGCTCGCCGAAGACTTCGATCATTAAATCGAGGTGGCGGCACATCACGCGCACACGCTCTTCAAACGGGGGATCGGGCAGAAGCTCGCCTGTCTTCAGATAGTGCAGCGTGTGCTGGAAGATCCACGGATTGTAGAACGCGCCGCGGCCGACACTGACGCCGGCACAGCCGGTTTGGTCGAGCATGACTTTCGCGGCCTGGGGCGTGGTGACATCGCCGTTGCCGATGACGGGCACGCGCTTGAGCGCTGCCACCACCGCGCGGATGCCAGCCAGGTTAACCGTGCCGGAGAATCCCTGCTCGCGCGTGCGGCCATGAACAAAGATGGCCGCCACGCCGACGTCTTCGAGCGCGCGCGCCAGGTCGGGGGCGGTGATGTTCTCGTCGTCCCAGCCCAGCCGCATCTTGGCAGTGATGGGAATCTTGACCGCCTCTACCATTCCCTTGGCGAGACTGGCGGTCCTGGCCAACTCGGTCATCATCGCCGAACCGCCGCCTACGCGGCAGACTTTGCGCACGGGGCAACCCATGTTGATGTCGGCGGAGGCGATACCCTGCGATTCGAGATAGGCGGCGGCGTCGCGCATCTCTTCGGGGACCGAGCCAAACAACTGGACGGCTAGGGGGTAGTCGGGGGGAGAAGTCTCGATGAGCTTCAGGGCCTTGGATTTCTTTTCCTGGAGAGAGCGGGCGTTGACCAGGTCGGTGGTGGCCAGACCGACCCCGCCCAACTCACGCACGGTGAGGCGAAAGGGCAGGTTGGTGTAGCCCGCCAACGGCGAGAGAAACAGGTTGGATACTAAGGTCAGCGGCCCGAAACGCATCGCCGGTATTATAGCTGGGAAAGAGAGGAATGGCGATTTCAGATGAGTGGAGTTTACACGCTGCTTCTGACCTGCCGGCCTCGGCGGAGGGTACCCGCGAGGCACAGGCGCTGTTCAAGCACGGTACCTGTGTTGGTAGCCACATGGTATCTTGCAACCATTACGCATCTATTATGCAACCATTATGCAATGATCAGGCAACTATCAGGCAAGTAGCCAGGCGATAGCGTGTTGATATGGAACCGAGGGGCAGAGGCGCCAGCGGCTGGTGGGTAAAGCCTCAGTAGTCCCGGGTAACGGTGGGGCGGGCTGTGCTCTGCGCGCAGGCACACCCGCAGGACGTCGTTTTGGCGTGCAGAGGACTGCCCGCCCTACCCTCCGTGAGTGATCGGTTACGCTGGTGGGTGAGTTTTGCTTGATTCGTGCACCTAAACTGAGAATGCTGGGGGCGAGAATGTATTTGGTGGTTGGATTCGACCCCGCAGAGGCTCTGTGGGAGTCGTTAGGGCCATCCGCAGCTTGTAGTTGTGGCTGCAAGCATGGCTCAGAAAGCGCTCGCCATATACCCGCAAGGAACCGATGAGTCCAATGGTTCACTGGCCGGTACGAACTTGACGGCATCAGGCATTATGACTGGCAACGGCACGCTAAGAGTCGTTGGCGATCCGATTGCCAGCGGGGCGCAGTGGTTCTACCGTCTGCGGGGAAAGTAGCTGGAACATGACCGAGTGGAATATTCAATCGCGCGCCCATGCGTGCGCGGCGTGCGGCAAGTCCTTTGCCGACAAGGAGGGCTATCACACGCTGCTGTTTGACGAGAAAGCCGACTTCCGGCGTTCCGACATCTGCGAGGCGTGTTGGCAGAAGCAATACAGCGAGGGTGCGCGGGACCGCAAAGGGTTTGTCTCGTATTGGCAAGGCGTGTATGCCGCGCCGCCGCCGCCGGTTGAAACGATTAAACGAGAGACGGCTGAGTCGCTACTGCGCAAACTGATCGAGCTGAACGATCCGCGTTATATTCCAGCGGGTTATATCCTGGCCGTCATGCTCGAACGCAAGCGCCTGCTCAAAGTGAAGGAGCAAATGGTCCGCGACGGGCAACGGGTGTTCATCTACGAGCAACCCGCCACGGGCGACGTATTCACCATCATTGATCCTGCGTTGCAGCTCAACCAGCTCGAGCAGGTTCAGCGTGACGTCGGCGCCTTGCTGGAACACGGCCTGAACCCGCCGCCTGAACCTCAGCCAACGGCGCCGGAAGCCGTTCCCGCCGCCGCGGTGGAGGGTGCCGCGCCGACAACGGAGCCCGGAGCGCCGGTCGAATCCGAACCGACAGAGCCTTCCTGAAACGAAATCCCCACGACTTCAGCAATCCCATGCCTGCCGAGACCGGATACCCTATGCTGCAAGACCGGCTGGGCTATGTCTTCCGTGATGCTGCGCTGTTGCAACTGGCCTTGACCCATCCTTCGGTCGCGCACGAGCAAGGCTCGCCCGTCCAAACCAACCAGCGGCTGGAGTTTCTCGGCGATGCCGTTCTGCAACTGGTGCTCACGCGCGAGCTGTACGAGAAGTTCCCGGGCTTTGGCGAAGGCCCGCTGACCAAGGCTCGTGCCAAGCTGGTGAATCGGCGTACCCTGGCTGAGCGGGCCCGGCAGTTGGGTCTGGGCCAGCACCTGATCCTGAGCCGGGGTGAGGAACAGAATGGCGGCCGGGAGCGGCTCTCGGCGCTCGCGGATACTTACGAGGCGCTGCTGGGTGCGCTGCTGCTCGATGGTGGATTTGGGGCGGCAAGTGATTTCATCCTCCGGCAATTCCAGGCGGCGTTCGGCGGGCTCTTGGTGATTCCCATTCTCGAAAACCCCAAAGGCGAATTGCAGGAACTCTTGCAGGCGATCTCGCCCGAGGCGCCCGAGTATCAGGTCGTTTCCGCGAGCGGGCCGGACCATGATCGGGTGTTCGAGTGCACCGTGCATCATGCGGGAGCGGAACTGGCGCGCGGTCAAGGCAAGAGCAAGAAAGCCGCAGAAAGTGAAGCCGCCATGGCTGCACTGGCCAAGCTCCGTGAAAAAGTGGAGGCCAGCAAGTGAGCTTGCTTCTCAATCTGCGCCACAAGGTATTCATCGGCGTCGTCCATCTTCGGCCCCTACCGGGCTCGCCCCGCTGGCGAGGCGACGTGGAATCAGTGATTGATTTCGCGGTGAAGGATGCGCGGGCCTATGAGCGCGGCGGCGCGGACGCGCTCTTCATCGAGAACTTCGGCGATGTGCCTTTTACCAAGGGCTGCGTCACTCCCGAAACTATCGCCGCCATGGCCGCGGCCGGCCGCGCGATTCGCCAGGCGGTGAAACTTCCCATCGGCTTCAACGTCCTGCGCAATGACGCCCGTGCGGCGCTGGCCTTGTGCGCCGTCTGCGGTGGGGCGTTCATTCGCGTCAACGTCCACACCGGAGCGATGCTGACCGATCAGGGTCTGATCGAAGGTAACGCCTATGAGACGTTGCGTTACCGCCAGCGCGTCTGTCCCCAAGTGCAGATTCTTGCCGATGTGCACGTCAAGCATGCCGTGCCGCTGGGCAACTGGACTATCGAGGACGCCGCCCGCGACACGGTGGAGCGTGGCCTGGCAGATGCACTGATCGTTTCCGGCGCCGGCACTGGCCTCGCGGCAGACGTTGCTGATGTCGAGCGCGTGCGCCGGACTGCTCCCGCCGCCAAGGTTCTCCTGGGCAGCGGCGTGACGGTCGCGAATGTGCGCGATTTCCTGCCCGTCGCGGACGGCTTTATCGTTGGCAGCTCCCTCAAGCTGGGGGGAAAGCTGTCGAACAATGTAGATCCCAAACGGGTCGCCGCGCTCGCGCGGGCCATCAGGAAATAAACCAGGGCCTCGCAGCCGAAACCTGCCGGGTCCAATTTTTCCTAGGCTTTCCCCTCGCTCTTGGACCACATTAGGGCATGGCATCGCCAGGGCCGCTTTTAAAATTGACTCGTGTTAGCCGACGCTACGACTCGCCCAACCAGTCTGGCGCGTTGACGGTGCTTAACGATGTGTCGCTCGAGGTTTTGCCGGGTGAATCGCTCGCTATCGTTGGGCCTTCCGGATCGGGCAAGAGCACCTTGCTGCACATCATCGGCACGCTCGACCGGCCCACTAGCGGATCAGTCGCTCTCAACGGGCAGGATCTGGGCACCCTTGACGATCAGCAACTCGCCGTGGTGCGGAACCGACAGATCGGGTTCGTGTTCCAGTCGCACTACCTCCTGCCGCAGTGCACTGTCATGGAGAACGTGCTGGTGCCGACCCTGGCCAGTGCGGAGGCGGCGGCTCGCGACGGCGCCAGCGAACGAGCGGGACGCCTGCTGAAGCGGGTCGGCCTGGGCGAGCGCTTCTCGCATCGGCCTGGCGAACTCTCCGGCGGCGAACGTCAGCGGGTGGCTGTCGTCCGCGCGCTGATTAACCAGCCGCAGCTCCTGCTCGCTGATGAACCCACCGGCTCACTCGACCAGAGCTCGGCCCGCGAGCTCGGCCAGTTGCTGCTGGATCTCAATCGCGAGGAAGGCGTGACGCTTATCGTCGTCACGCACGCGCCTGATTTGGCCCGGCGCATGGGGCGAGTGCTGGAGCTAAAGGAAGGGCGCCTCTCGCCCATCGCGAAATGAGCCTAGAGGGGTGGGGAAGAACGTGGCGCACCTTGCACAGCGTGGCGAACCTGCAAACGGGAGGGCGCGCGGACATTCTTGTCCGCAGCAAGGCAGGGTGGTTTGTGGGCCACAGTTGTTTTCGGAGCCGAGAAGCGTCCGGGCGTTGCTGCGGACAGGAATGTCCGCGCGCCGATGCTGCCCGCACATTCCTCGCGGGCCGCGAGCAAGTTGGGCCATTGCGGTACAGCAATCCGCGCGTTTGAGCAACACGGCAGCCTATTCCACTACCTCCCCAGCATGACTTTCTGGCAACTCATCCGCCGCAACCTCAGCTTTCATGCCCGGGCGCATCTGGGCGTGGTGCTGGGCGCGGCGATTGGCAGCGCGGCTTTGATCGGCGCGCTGGTGGTGGGCGATTCCGTGCGCGAGAGCCTCATCAATATGGCCTTGCGCCGGTTGGGCAAGATCGACTTTGCCCTCGCCACGCAGGATCGACTTTTCCAGACGAGTCTGCGGGAACGCCTGTGTGACACCCGACCTCCACACCCAATCCGAGCTGGCTCCACGACCGTTTCCGGTATTTATCCCTTCTATGGTTCCCTGCAGTCCGCGGCGCTGGCGCTACCCGGTATCGTCGCCCGGCAAGACGGCGTGGCGCGCGCCAACCGCGTGAATGTAATCGCCGTCGTTGTCGGGTCATGGCCGCGCCTGGCTGATTGGGGGAAACTGTCACCCGGGGCTTGGCTCCCTGACCCGAATGCAACCTTGCGCCGTCAATCCCGCGAGAAGCAACTGTCCCCTGGGGACTGGCTATCAAGCGCCGACAGGGAGAGGATTAACAACGATGGCGTCACGATGATAGGTTTCGAGCGTGGCAATGGCCCACTTACGAGTTGGAAGTCCGGCGAGACGGCGTTCATCAACCAAACCCTGGCCCGGCTGCTCGGCGCTCGGGAAGGCGATGAGATTATTCTGCGTGTACGTAAGCCCAGCGCACTGGGGTTGGATGCGGCGATCAGCCCGCGCAACGAGGACACCGTTGCCCTCCGGCTTAAGGTCGGCGCGATCCTTACCCCCGACCTGCTTGGCGACTTCGCCCTTGCCGCGCAGCCCTCCCCACCTGCGAACCTGTTTCTGCCGCTGGGATTCCTGTCTGACAAACTCGGCGTTCCTGACCAGGCCAACTTGCTGGTTTCGGGTCCGGTCCTGGCAAAAGCACAGCCCCGCTGGTGGGATGGCCTGCGCGGCCGAGTAACGCGCTGGCTTTGGCCGCATGCGCGTTGGCTACCCGTTAGCCAAACGAGTCCAATGAGCGCTTACTACAAGCCGGATCCTGCCAGCCTAGTCGTGCGCGCTGCCCGCAGCCTTGAACCCAAACGCGAAAGGCCACTCGCCGACGAACTAGCCCTACCCTGGCTGAACGAAGACCTGGCCCGCGCATGGCTGCCGGAAGACGCCGGGCTTGCAGTGCGCGCCGTCGAACAGCCGCAGAGTGCGACTGGCGGTGAGTACATCCGGCCATTCGTACAAGTGACAAGCTCGCGCATCTTCCTCGAGCCATCCGTCGTGGCCGCTTCCCTCAAACCCAGAACCTTAGTGCTCACCAACAGGCCCGCCTTTCAGGGGGACGGGCCGGGCGATATCGCCTTCGCTCAGCTCGTTACTAATGGCGTGCGTGTCCTCACCTACCTGGCGAACCTAATGCGGGCTGGTGAGCGGGCCACGCCTTATTCGATGGTGACCGCCGCCGACGGGCCGTTCGTTCCCGCGGACATGCGTGACGACGAGATCATTGTCAACCAGTGGCTCGCAGACGACTTGCAGGTTAAGCCGGGCGATACCCTGGCGCTGAGTTACTACGTCGTGGATTCCGGCAGCCGACTGGTCGAGCGCACGAACTCGTTTCGCGTGCGCCAGGTTGTGCCGCTCAAAGGCATCTACGCCGACCGCACGCTGATGCCGGAGTATCCGGGCTTGGCGAAAGCCGAGAGCACGCATGACTGGGACGCGGGTTTCCCACTCGTGTACCCCATCCGCGACAAAGACGAAGCCTATTGGAAAACCTACCGTGGCACACCCAAGGCCTTCGTAAAGCTGGCTGCGGGGCAGGCCATGTGGGCCAACCGGTTCGGGGCGCTCACCGCTGTTAGGTACGACGTGCCGACCAACACCTTTGCCAGCACTTGCCGCGAGGCCGTATATCGTAACCTGCTGGCGAATCTGCGACCAGAGGAAGTCGGCCTTCGTTTCGAAGCTGTGCGTGAGCAGGCGCTTAAATCGGCTACGCAATCACAAGACTTCGGTCAACTGTTCCTCGGGTTCAGCTTGTTCCTGGTGGTGGCCGCGTTGCTGTTGATGGCGCTGCTCTTTCAGCTCGGCCTCGAACAACGGGCCACCGAGGTCGGGATTCTATTGGCAATTGGCCTGACGCCAAGGCAGGTGCGGCGTTTGTTGCTGGTCGAGGGGGCTGCCCTGGCGTTGGTGGGCGGTTTCGTGGGAGTGCTGGGCGGCCTGGGTTACGCCAAGGCGATGTTGTGGGCTCTCGCCACCGTGTGGCGTAGCGCGATCGGGAGCGCACAGCTTCAGTTCCACGCGACCGCCGTCAGCGTGTTCATCGGCATCTGCGCCAGCACTCTCGTTGCCACGCTGACGATCTGGCTGACCTTGCGCAAACAAGCCCGCCAGCCGGCGAGGGAACTCCTTGCAGGAGAAGTCCGAAGTCCGAAGTCCGAAGTCCGAAGTCGGGGAGGGTGGGTTGCGGCAGTGGCGGGGGTGGCGGCGGACGTCATCGTTATATGGGCGCTGCTGAGCGGACGGAATGCAGACCCGGGGGTGTTCTTTGGCGCGGGAGCCTTGTTGCTCGTGGCGGGTCTCGCTTCGGCGTCCGCTTGGCTGGGCCGGTTGGCGCGACATGCTAGAGCCACGCACTTGACCCTCCGCGGATTGGGGGTGCGCGGGTGCGCGCGGCGCAGGAAGCGCAGCCTTGCGACCATCGCCCTGCTCGCCTGCGGGTCGTTTGTCATCGTCGCCATTGGCGTCTTCCGGCTCGATGCGAACCACGACGCGACGCGACGCGATTCGGGCACCGGCGGGTTCACGTTAATCGGGGAGTCCACGATGCCCATAGTGCAGGACCTGAATACCAAGGCAGGGCGCGAGTTCTACGGCCTGGGAGCGGATCAACTGGCCGGCGTGATGGTGATCCCGCTGCGCGTGCGCGAGGGGGACGCGGCCAGTTGCCTGAACCTGAACCGGGCGCAGAAGCCTCGCTTGCTAGGGGTGAATCCGGAACTGCTGTCCGGCAGGTTCACCTTCGCGAATGTCGCCAAGGGACTCGACCGCCACCGGGGCTGGGAACTCCTCTTTGCGCGTGGCAGCGGACGTGGGGAGGCTCTGACGGAGAAGTCCAAAGTCCAAAGTCCAAAGTCCAAAGCCGATTTGAGCCTCCTTACGTCGGCTGCTACGGGAACAGATGAAATTCCCGCGATTGGCGACGCCAACTCGATCCAATGGGCGCTGGGAAAGAAGATCGGGGATACGATCGAGTACACCGACGAGCAGGGACGCGTGTTCAAGCTGCGCCTGGTCGGCGCGGTGGCGAACTCGATTTTGCAGGGGAGCCTGGTTATTGACGAGGCCGAGTTCACCCGGCGATTCCCGGGCGAGAGCGGCTACAGGATGTTTCTGATGGATGCCTCATCCAATTCGGTCGCGCAGATTTCCGCTACGTTGTCGCGCGCCTTGCAGGACGCCGGCTTGGAGTTGACGCCCGCGGCGCAGCGGCTAAACGAATTCAACGCGGTGCAGAACACTTACCTGGGCACATTCCAAATTCTGGGCGGACTGGGGTTGCTTCTTGGCAGCGCGGGGCTCGGCGTGGTGGTCCTGCGCAATGTGCTCGAACGGCGCGGTGAACTGGGCCTGCTGGTCGCGGTAGGCTTCCGGCGGAGATTGCTGCACCGCCTCGTCTTGAGCGAGCATGGCGTACTGCTCGGCGCGGGGCTTGGTCTTGGCATCGCCGCCGCTGCCGTGGCTGTGTTGCCGGCCATACTATCGCCTGGCACGCAACTGCCCTATGGCTCGCTGGCACTGACGCTCGGCGCTGTATTGCTCAACGGCCTGCTCTGGACCTGGCTCGCAACCGGGTATGCGCTCCGCGGCAACCTGCTCGCGGCGCTGCGGAACGAGTAGATCGGCACCCCCTGCCGTAAGGAAAAAGCGCTTCCAGTCGCCGGGAGTTCGGCTATCCTTCTTCCATGAAACCTGCACCGCAGCCAATGCCGGTTGAGCCGGAAAAGTTGAAGCCCGTTCTTCACGACAAGATCGAGCGCATGGACGGTCCGCACTTGGCGGTACTCAACCGCGTCCTGCTTCAACTAGAAGCCGAGGAACTCGCGGATCGTCTGGGAGCAGCCTTCGACAAAGACGCTGACCAAGGCCTGCTGCGACGCATTCCTGAACTGGTGAAGCGATTCCGCGCCGGGCACCGCTACGCATGACGGTCTGCCTCGACACGGGTGTCTTTCTCCAGATTTTTGGCCGAAAGCAGCCGTTTCATGCCATTCTGCGGGCTCTGCTCGATGGCCAGCTCACCCTCGCTCTCTCCACGGAAATCCTGCTTGAATATGAGGAAGTCATCGTCAAGCTTTCTGGCGGACAACGCTGGCAGGATGTGGTGACGTTGCTCCAGCTTCTGGGCGAACTTCACGGCAACATCCGCCAGATGGAGCCAGGGTATCGCTTTCGCGTGGTGGCGGACGATCCAGATGACAATAAGTTCTGCGACTGCGCCATTGCGGCGGCGGCTGATTTCGTTGTCACGGAAGACCATCATTTTGCGGCGCTGAAAACGGCCGGCTACAAGCCGCAGCCACTCACCCCTGGGGAGTTCATTCGCCTCCATTTGGCCGCGGGCTAGACCTCGCGCGAGCTTTGTGAAGCTGGGTCAAAGGCGCGCAAAAAGGTTGATGGGACTGCTGGTAGCGTGTCTGCTGATTGTTGTCATGCTGCGCTGGTTTGAACATAGCCAGGTGTATCACCCGGACCGGGTGATGACTGCCACGGGCTCCGAGCTGAGCCGCCCGTTCGAGGATGTCTTCTTCAAGGCCAGCGACGGCGTCGCGCTCAACGGCTGGTTTTACCCGGCGAGTACGAATTCGCATCGGCGACACCTGGTGGTGCTGGTCTGCCACGGCAACGCCGGCAATATCGGCCACCGGTTGGATACATGCGTCGCGCTGTTGTCAACCGGCGTGAATGTCTTCATATTTGACTACCGCGGCTACGGGCGGAGCCAGGGGCGGCCGAGCGAGGAAGGCACGTATCGAGACGCCCAGGCGGCTTACGCGTGGCTGCGGCAAAAAGGATTCGCCGGGACGAACATCATCGCTTTTGGCGAATCGCTGGGCGGGGGCGTCGCCGCGGAGTTGGCGCTTCGAGAACCGATCGGCGGGCTGGTGCTGCAAAGCACGTTCACGAGCATCTCCGATATGGGCGCGGAATTGTTCCCATGGCTGCCGGTGCGCTGGCTCGCCAAGATTCATTACGACACGCGTAGCAAGCTGCCGCGGCTCCATGTTCCCGTGATGGTGATGCATAGCCCGACAGACGAGTTGGTCAGGCTCCATCACGGCAAAGCGAACTTCGCCGCGGCGAACGAACCCAAACTGTTCTGGGAGCTGCGAGGCGAGCACAATGACCCGCTGGCCGACCCGCAGCACTTCATCGCCGGAATGGAGAAGTTCTTTGGTTTGATCGAAGCCGGAGGAGCGAGCGGCAAGCGTGGCCTGGAGACCAATTCGCCTCACTCGCCACCGGGCGCCCACGAAGCGAACTGAGATTTCCATGTACGTATCTCTCTCTCTGTGCATACTATGAAGCTTCTTCTGCTATCCCTGGCGGGATTGGCCGCACTGGCCACCGCGTCTGCCGCGCATAGCCCGCTGCTGCCGCGGCCGCAGCAAGTCCACTACGAAAGCGGCATTCTGCCGCTGCGCGGCCTTTCGATCCGCTTCGCCGCGCCCCCCACCCCTGAGGACCGCTTCGCGGCGGAGCAGTTGGCCTCGCGCCTATCGGCCATTGGCCAGACGCAGATTTCGATTCGGAAGGGGAAGGCATCCAGCTCCGCCATCCTCCTAAGCCGCACAGGCACGGGCGCCGCCTTGCCCGGGGACAAAGAGAACACTGGGCCGGATTCGCGCGAGGCCTATTCCCTCCAGGTTGATCCCAAGGGCGCGGAGATCCGGGCCGCCTCATCGGCAGGCCTGTTCTACGGCGTCCAAACGCTGCTGCAAATGGTGGAAGGCTCGGGACCGCGGGCGGCGTTGCCAGAGGCGGCGATTCGCGACTGGCCGGCGCTGCCCTATCGCGGCTTCATGATGGATCTCAGCCACGGCCAGTTGCTGCGGATCCCGGAAATCGAGCGCCAGCTCGATCTTCTAGCCCGCTTCAAGGCTAACCAATATTTCTTCTACGCCGAAGCGGCCATCGAGTTCGAGGGCTATGAGCTGGTGAATCCCGACGGACGATACACGCGCGACGAGGTGCGGCGCGTCATCGAATACGCGCGGCAGCGCCATATTGACGTGGTTCCCTGCATGGAACTTTACGGCCACATGCACGACCTGTTCCGCGTCGAGAAGTTCGCCGACCTCGGCCTGCCGCGTTATGGCGATGAATTTGACCCGCGCAATCCGCGCGTGCTGGCGGTGTTAACCGATTGGGTGGCGCAGACAGCCAAGCTGTTCCCCAGCCCTTGGTATCATGTGGGCTTCGACGAGCCCTGGTCGCTGGGCAAGATCGGCGTGGAACAGGGCAAGGACCCATTCAAGACCTTCATCGGGGTCCTGCGCCACGTTGCGGGCGAGGCGCAGCGTCATGGGAAGCGGCTCCTCTTCTGGGCCGACATCAACCAGGGCGCCAGCACGCTGTCCAATCATCCCGAATTGGTCCGCGAACTGCCCGGGGGAGTCATTGCCGTACCGTGGGTTTATGACGCTTACACCAACTATGATTCCTTTGTGCAGCCCATGGCCGAAGCCGGCGTGCCCACCGTCGTGGCCCCCGGTGTCTGGAACTGGAACGAGATCTTCCCCGATTACCACCGCTCCTTCGTCAACATCAACGGCCTGACCGCCGCGGGAAAGAAACTTAAGACACTGGGCGTTCTAGTCACGGGCTGGACCGACAGTGCTCAAACGATCTACCGCCAATCATTGCCCGGTCTGGCCCTGAGCGCCGTGGCTGGGTGGCAGGCCGAGCCGGTGGACAACAGCACGTTTTTCAGCAATTATGCCGCGCTGGTGTATCCCGCGGCGGTCGCCGCCGAGGTCGCCCCGGCGCTTGAAGAACTGTCCACTGTCGAGGAGATGTTCGAGAAGCTCTTGCAGAATTCAACGCAGCATGCCTTCTGGGACGATCCGCTGGAAGCCAGCCGCCTGGCTCGGCTGGAACAGAATCAGGCAGAGTTGCGCAAGGCGCGCCTGCTCGCCGAGAGCGCCCTGGAGCGGTTAGGCCGCGCCCGGCACCTGGCCCCTGATGACCCCACGCTCAATAGCCTGATGCTGGCCGCGCGCCTGTTCGACTACCTGGGCGTGAAGTGCCTCTACGCCGTGGAGTGGGCTGGCTATTTCCGCGAACTAAAGGCCAATCCGGACCCCAAACTGGTGTCGCTCTACATTGGCAACCAGATGAACGCTCAGGATCACGGGATGCTGGCCGATTTGCGGGAGGCCATCAGTGGTCTCAAAGACTCCTACCGCCTGGCCTGGCTGGAGGAGGCCACTCCCTACCGGCTGCCGAACGCCTTGATGCGATTCGACGCAGAATGGTATTACTGGCAGGCGGTGCAACAGGGCGTGGTTGACCAGGTCTTGCACGGTTGGAGCGAGGGCAGACCGTTTCCCAGCATCGCGGTGATTCGGCCGGCGCGCCAGTCGCAGGAGTGAGGGGGAGTGGGGAGCATGGAGTGATAGGTGCGCCGGCACTTCATTACGCGTGATTGGAATCTGCCCCGGACGGCAGATGGTAACGAGCTTATTTGGCTGGCAGCGAGAACGCCGCGCCCACAGGGTCCTGCGGTTTCAACGTTTCGACCAGGCGAACTCTGTTACATCGATGACCCGACGCGGCGCGAGCCGAACCACGAAATGCGCCCTAGCTTCGGCGGTGCCACGGTGCCACGGAGGCGACATTTTCCCATTGAAGCTCGTAGCAACATTAGATTATATCAATAATACATGAATACAATGCACCGTTACCACAGCTTGTTTCTCGCGTTATCGGTAATTCTATCTGGACTGGTGTTCCTCGCTATAGATGCCGTTGCTGATTCGATTACCGTTTCCGAGGCTTGGAAAGACAACGCCGTGGCCGGTGTTTACGCCAGTTCTCAGGACACCGGAACCTTTAACGCCTCGTTGACCGTTCCGGGCCTGTCGAGCTTGACGGCAAATAGCTGGTCAAACCTGCTGGTGACAATCTATTCACTCAGCCTGAACACAGGGGAGGATTCACGGGGCAAGATGGCTGATGCTCCCAATTTTGGTGGGACGGTTTCAAGCACGAGCGCCACCTTCTATTCTCAATTGAGCGATACCAATGGGAATTGGGTGAACGCCTACAAGATGAGTTTTTCCAGGTCGGGCAATACTTTGACGATTACGGGCCAAACTTTGAACCCTGCCTCGTTGGGATCTTCGCCGTGGTCAATCGTTGCTTGGAATTATTTGGATTTTTCAGGTTCGGGAGCAACCTTTACCATTACCGATCAAGCGGATTGTGAGGTGGTCTTGCAGGATGCGACGACCCTGGATCAGTATGCCGACATTGTGCAGACCATCTACATCAGCGGAACGAACACCGTGACCTATGATTCGTCCGGGGATGAACTTAACAATGTTCGAGTGTCCGGCGCGGCGGATTTCACTCGGCCCACACTGACAGCCGTATCGCCCAGCGGCACGTTGACGACCACAAACGACCTCTTAACGGTGCAAGTCAAGGCGATCGATAGCGTTGGGGTTGCGAGCGTGAACTTTTATGTGAACGGCCTGGATTACGGTTCCGGCGTTTCCGGGGTTTCAAACTTGTGGTCTATGAATTTTGCGCTGGAGCCGGGAAGTAATCTCATCCAGACGCTGGCCACAGATTTGAGGGGCAACAATTCGACCACCAACCGCCTCGCTGTGACTTATGTGAACAAGCAGACCAATGCGAATTTAATCACCTTTTCCGAACATTGGCTGGATAGTTCACAAACGGACAATTTCGGAAACCCGTTTGACCTAAGCCAGGACATTGGCACATTGAACGCGGCCTTGCAGGTGCCGGGTCTGCAAAGTCTTTCAGGCAGCACCTGGTCGAACTTGATATTCACGGTTACATTCGGGGATATTGATTACAGCAACAGCCTGGCTGCGGCCGATGTTTTGACAAGCAGCAACGCCATGTTCTATCTGAACACAATTAACGATCCCAATGGCAACCCGCTAACAGACGTTCAAATGTCCATTGCGCGATCTGGCAGCACGCTGGTTCTTGCCTATGAAACGGGAAATCCAACATACGATACTAATAATCCCATCATGGCAGATTTCTATTTCGGTTTTGGGGGATCCATCATGGATGCAGAGCCATTTACCTTGACGTTGCGGGATGGAAGCACGATGAATCCATACGCCAATGTTTCGCGAACTGTCTTCATTACTGGGACGGACGTCTTAACCTATGATGCGCAAACGAATGAATTGGAGAACATTCAAATCTCTGGCGCGGCGGATTACATGGCCCCAACTATCAAAATTACCACGCCGACTTCCGGCCAGCGCTGGAGCAATGCCGTCGTCACGGTGACCGGCAAGGCCGGAGACAATGCAGGGGTGTCAAATGTATTCTACTCGGTGAACAATTCGGCGTGGGCCATAGCAACGACTGGCAACAACTGGACCAACTGGACGGCGCAGGTGGCGCTGACACCCGGAATGAACACTCTTGCGGCCTATGCCGTGGACACCAGCGGCAACGTGTCGTCCACCAACACGGTAAGTTTTGTCTATATATTGAGCGCGGTGCTGACGGTGCATGTCAACCCCGGAGGGACCGTCGTTACTGATTACAACGGTATGCTGCTGCCGATCAATCAAACCTATTCGATGACCGCCAGGACGAATGTTGGTTTTGCCTTTAGTGGTTGGACGGGAAGTATTACGACCAACAGCCCAAAGCTGACCTTTGTCATGGCCTCGAACCTGGTCTTCACCGCCAATTTCGCAGACATTGCCAAACCGACACTGAAGATTACGACTCCTGCTAACGGCCAAAAGATGACAAATGCGTTGGCGCATGTGAAAGGCACTGCCAGCGATAACTGGAAGGTGGGCGACGTGTGGTATCAGTTGAACGGCGGTGCTTGGAACGCAGCGATCACCACCAACGCGTGGACGAACTGGTCCGTGACGTTGCCGTTGCTGTCAGGAACGAACACGGTTAAGGCGTATGCGGTGGATTTGGGCGGAAATACTTCAGCCACCAATACCGTGAGCGTAACATCCAGCAATACATTCAAGATGCAGCTTGGCTTCGCTTCGACAGAACCCATGGCGAGCAATGGATTGAGCTTCAACCTGGACTTGTCGGCGGGGATCAACGGCACGATCCAGGTTTCGTCGAATCTGACGAACTGGACGGTGTTGACCAATTTTGTCGGCACAAATGAGACACTCAATTTCCGCGATTCAGCAGCCACGGACTTTAACCGGAGGTTTTATCGGGCCGTGACGCAGTAGTAAACGGTTCGCTCAATGAATCCGGCGGTGAGCGAGGAACTGGTGTTACTGGGCAAAAAGCCGGCTAGCAGCGAAGAAGCGGTTGCCCCGCGCGCCGGCGGCGGGGCAAGGTCCAAGACCTTACTTGGCTGCGGGCTTCGTTCCTGGCTTCTCGGTCGAGGCCTCCGGTGCAACTATCGGCTCCAGCCCCGCTTCCTTCGGCTTCAAGCGTTCATCCAGGATTTCCACCCTTGCTTCTTTTCTAAGGGTAGCGATGTAGGCAGGAAACTGCTGTTCGATCGCTTGCTGAGCCAAACCATCTTTGATGCCGGCGACAGTTTCGGCGAACTTGACCTTGTGGGCCGGAATCTTCTCGCTCACCTTGATGATGTGATAACCGTAGGAGGAGGTGACGATGTCGCCGATCTGGTTTGGGTTCATGGCAAAGGCAGCCGCCTCAACCTCGGGCACCATTCCGCCATGCGCGAATGTGTATTCCCCGCCCCGGGCTTTAGAGACCGTGTCGTCGGAGTATTCTCGGGCCAGCTTGGCAAAGTCCTCCCCCGCACGAGCGCGCTTGAGCAGTGCTTCCGCTTCTTTGCGCCGGGCGGCCTTCTTGTCTGGCGGGAGCGCGGCGCCGGTTTTGGGGTCCACGGTGCTGAGCAGAATATGGCTGGCTCGGACAGTGTCCGGCGCCTCGAACTGCGTCGGGTTTTCATCATAGAACTTTCTAGCCTCCTGGTCAGTAATCTTGACCTTGAATTCACGTTTGAGCACCGCTTCCGCGGTGAAAGCTTCGGTCCATTTGGCCAGCACTGCCTCCCGCGTGGTCCCCATGAGCGTCAACTGCGCATCGTAGGCGACCTCCGAGCCGAGCTTCGTCTGGGCCGCGACGGCTCGTTTCAAAGCCGCGTCTTTTCCCGCCGCTTTGTCGGCCGCCGTCGCTTTGGATTCCAGGAGTCGGACATTGATCAATTGCTCCAGGACTTGCCGTTCCGCCGCGACTATTTGGTCGGGTTTAACAGGCCGCCCGCTGGCCAGCATCTGCGACTTGGCGGCGCTAACTTCTTTGTCCAAGTCGCTGCGGCGAATTTCCACGCCCTTGCCTTTGGCCACCAGCGGATCGCCGGAGGGGGGGGAGGGTTGTGCTCCTGGGGTCGAGTTGGTTGGGGTGGGTTGCGCTGCCGGCGCGGGTCCAGCCGTGAGCGCGGCGACCGCGAGCAGCACCATCAGTGGGCATATCTGTCTTAGCATAAAGTGAGAATGATGATCGTTCGTGGCAAGGCTGCAAAGTCATGGTCATAGTCCGTTGCCGGCTGGCGGGGACAAGCCGAGGTAATGGTTGAGCAGGATCATCAGGTGCTCAACCGAGTTCAGCGGGCCGGAGCTGATAGCATCGCCGATGATCAACTGGGGTAACTCGGGACTGTCGCCCGTCATCCAGTTGGTATAATGCAGACGGCAGTCGGTGAGAATCTGCTCCTGCAGCCACGGATCTCCAAGTGCCGCCTGCAGTTTGTCACCGCCGACCAGTTGCGCCGCGTATGCCCTGGCCTTCTCCAACGGCGCCGGCCGGTCATCAAGAAACATCCAATCATCAAACTGGCGGTGAGCGGCCGGTTTGGCCCGCCAGACCGCCAGGGCCAGCCGCGCATATTCGCAAGCGTTCGAGACGGAGTGAGCTTGTGCCGGGAGGAAAGGATTGCAGTTGGTCGAGATCGGCATAGGCAGGCAAACGATGCCCAGCCGGTTGCTGAACTGGCGTTGCGTTTCCAGCAAGATGGGATGCAAGGAGCGGCAATGGGGACAGGTGTAGTCGAAGAGGGAAATGATCACGTTCGAGGCGTCGGGCGAACCCATCATCGGCACCTGGTCAAGCTTGAGCAAAAAAACGTTGCTATAGAGCGACAGCAACCGGGGGCCAACCAGGCGGGGATGGGGGGACGGAGGCTGGGGGGCCTGGGCCGCCAGCGCCGCCGCCAAGGCCAGGTAGTTGGTCTCCTTTGCACCGGAGGTCGCCGCTCTCTTTGTGCCGTTGCCAGTCTGGGGCCGAAGGTCCTTGACGACGTTTAGCTTTTTCTGCACCAGCAATTGACCCCCAGCCAGCACCACGACCCCCGCCAGCCCGACCGAGGCCAGCAGGGCAAGGGCGGTGCGGGGAACGCCCCGCTTGCCCGAACCGGTGGCCCACATGGGTGTCGTCGGGTCCTGGGCCAGTGGAATGTGTTTCAAACAGAGCAACGCGGCGGTGAAACCACAGGCGTGGGCCGTCATGCAGAACTTGCAATAAGCCTTGATGACGAAGACCTGCAAGCCCACGAACCATAGGGCAGCCCCGGCCACAATCACCGACAGGGTAATTACAGCCGCCCACGAGCCCCGTTCATCGTCCGGCGCAGGCCGTTTCTGCAAGAGCACCGTCGCGCCCAGCAGCGCCAGGTAGACCAGCAGCGCGGGTACGCTCACCGGCACGTCCAGCCAGTAAGCCCACCGGCTATGCAGCACTTTATCGCAGCCGGACTCGGGACCACATCCAGCCACCGGCCCATTGTGAATCGCAACCCAGGCCAGGTAACTCGCCCCCACAATGGCCACTGCCAGCAGCGCACGCACCAGTGTGAGCCACGCGGGCGTTGAAGAGATCGTTGGCGGTGAGGAATGGTCGGTGTTTATCTTCTCGCTCATAATTGCCGCCCCATGCAGGTAATCTTCGTGTCACCCAGGGCTGGCGGCAGCCGTAGCCCATATTTCACACCCCCAATGCCGCGTGAGGGCACGCGGCCTACAGGAGCGGAGCTGCGTGCTTGTAGGCCGCGTGCCCCTCACGCGGCGCACGGTTGGCGTTTCCATCGGAGTGTGAAATATCCAGGCTGGGGACCAGGCAACTTTGCGGCTTCGCTTGCGCTGCCGGCAAAATGCTTTCCCCCCTGCGAACAGTGCTTATCTGCGCGGCTGCACCGCTCACTGCGGAGGGGAGGCATCCGGCGCGGGTGAGGCGGGCGGGGCAGAATCCGGCGCAGGCGAGGCCGGTTGCGTTTGGCCCGGGTTCGCTGGAGGGACGGGCTGGGCGACCCCTGGCGTCGGCCGGGCTTCTCTTCTCCCTTGCTTCTTTGCGCCAGACTGGAATCTCGGATTCGGCACCACCTGCCTGGGACTGATCGCCGGGGCTGGGTAGTTTGAAGCGTCAGCCAGCTCCGGCGCCGCTCCGTCCGTCACCCCAGGAAGCTTAAGGTAGGCAACTGCGTCCATAAACGCCACTTTCTCCCGCGGGTCTTCGATGAGACTGGTAGCCTGTTCCAAGCCGGGGATGGCATTGGTGTCATCGAACTGTACGAGCGCGTCCAACGCGGCCTTGCGGACCGCCGGTTCGCGATGGGTCACCTTGCCCAGAAGCAACCCGGTAGTCTGCGGGTTGTCTGCCCCCCCCGCCTGCAACTCTCGAATCTGGTCCAACTCCCGATTAACATCCGCAACCCGCATTTGCTCCAGCATAGCAGCCGTATTGCTCGAATTAGCACTAATCTGCGGGGTCGTAGGGGTTGGGCTTGATGGCTCCGCCGGTGGTGGCTCCGGGGCTCTGGCCTCTTGAGGGGTGCGCCCTCCCAGGACTCCTTTCAGCACCGCCGCCAACGCCACCAAGCCAATCGCCAGCACCAGGATGAGGATTACTATCTTCGGTCGCATATTATCATCGAATGTCTGTTGCCTAAAGAAATGCAACCCAAGGCCTGCCTCGCGGCTCGGACCTTGGGTTGCACTGAGATAATTCAGGCTACTTGCCTATACTGAAACGAGCTGGCGCTACTATGGCCCAACCGGCACGAAGTTATTCGGATTGTCAACATCCAGCGGCGTGGGCTGCGGGGCCGCAGACGTCGGGTTCGTTAGCCACTGCTCACCGGGCTCGTATTCTTCGTCGAAGCCAAGGTGGTAGCTGAGGTCAGCCGCCATGTTGATTGGCGACCCAAAGCCAGAAGGAGTATTATCAACTGAGAAATTATCCCACGGGCTCTGCGCCTGGTTCCAGCCAGTACCATACCACCAATCATACCACAGCCCGTCTTTCAACATGCCACCCCCGCAGCAGTTGGATGCGGCCAAGGTTTTTTCCGCGATGGAGGCGGTACCGGTCAAGTAGCCGCAGCGCAGGGCGATAAACCCATAGCCGTTGGCCGCGTAACTGGCGTTGCCGAGGAAGTCAAGAGCCACATCGGACTGATTGATGAGCTTGAGGGCCCAAGTGTAGGTAACAATGCCATTCAGCGTGAAGCGCATCGTATAAGGCGACGGCCTGCCAATCCCCGATGAAATACTGTCAACATAGGGAAGCAGGTCAGCGCTAAGGCCGTCAGCGACCAAGGCCGCCGAGTTGACGCCTAAGATCCCGAAGTACGGGTTGTAATCCGCGGCAGTCGGGTCCGTTTCGCCGTAGGCGCCGATGTAAGCTGCATTACCCTCAGCCGGATCGAGATAAGGATTATTGCGGGTGTTATCAAAGCTCAGGGTCATGTAGTACCTGTCTTTGCCGTTGCCTTGCAAGCTTTCCGGGGTGTTGCAGCAAGGGGGACCATTTTGGCTAACAGACTTGAACTTGAAAGTTGTGTCGGTAATGAAGCTGTTGAGGTAGAAGCAATCATAGCACTCCTCAATCGTGATGGAGAAGAAGAACGTGACGTTCTCGCACAATGGGTTGGCGACGGAAAAGCCCGCTCTGCCCGGATCCTGCACGAAGATCTGGCCCCAGGGCTGGTGGTGGCCCGGCGGCCACAGTCCGCTAGCTGGCAGACCGGTGGTCGGGTTGGGCAGGAAATGCCGTCCGGTGGCGAGCGCGACGAAGGTGCCGCCCCCCGGAGGGGTAGTTTCCGTGAACGAGGTCGGGTTGTCCGATTGAATGGTCGCCGGCGCGCCTGTCGTTGGATCACCTACCGCGGCGAGCTCGGGGTACAAGTTAAAGAAGCCGGAGAGTTCTCCCTGCACCAGCACCAACTGGGCTTTAGAACTGTAAAAGCCAGCGTTACCGTGCGTAACGATCCCGATGGCCTTGAGAATGTCTGCCGTCGCAATCTTGCTCGTGGATGTCTTATAGTACCCCGGCAGCGCACTCCAGGTGCCCGCGTTAGGAGCGGTCGAAACGCTCACGCTGTTTTGGTACTGCCCCGATAAGGCAAAGGTGATCACACCTACCTTGGCATTCTGCGCGAACAACTGTGTTCCCGCGCAGGCCACCAGTGCTACTGCCGTTATTAGTGTTTTTTTCATATTTATCTCGGTTCTTACTTTATCTTTTATTTGTTCTCAGTTATGCATTGTTTTTTGCCATGCGCGCCCCACTAGGGTGCCCCATTGATTGCGGTTTTACACCAACACCAGGTTGGCAGCAACCACTTTTTTCACTTTATTTCTACTGTCCTGCTCGTTGTTTGTTCCGTCCGACACGCCCTTTTAGGCGCTTTATTTGCACCCTTTTACATTGGCGCTTGGACGCCGTCAACTACTTTCGCCACTTTTTTTACTCTTTTTTATTGGCCTTTTGGGCCTCCCGCCATCTGATTTAGTCCATGGCGAGGAACATCATTAGCACCATTTTTACACCCGTACCCCACCGGCTGTCAAGCCCTTTCGCCAGTTTTATTGCCAGTCTAATAACCATTCTCCCGAATCCTCAGTGGTCGGGGTCGTAAATTCGGTGACGTATCCTGAACCCGCAGGACGTAGCGCAGATTTCCAATCCGCCGTATCGCAGAATTCCATTTTGCAGAACAGAGGCAGGTTCGGCGCGCCAGCTAGAGTTCAACGCCCTGCCGATTACAAATCGGCGATACAGCAGGTTGGAAATCTGCGCTACGGCACCGTATTTGCGTCACTGGGCACTTAGCGAACGGCACCGCCTGGTAACGCACATTTGCACTCTGCAACGCTTGGGCATGACGCCTTGCCTTTTCTGGCACATAGGAGGGATCACGAGAGTCTTGGAGTGCAGCAGACTTTTGTCCAATGCCGCGAGTGTGGTCTCTCAGAATTGCCAGTACCCTTCGCTGGCTGTCAAAAGCGGTAGAGGACAACCGCACTCCATGACGTTTGGCGTTTTCTAGCACATCGGAGGGCGCGCCAGCGTCTTGGAGTGCGCCAGCCCTCGGCGCTTTGGAACGTAAATGTGCCGGCGGTTCTGAAACTCCACACTAGGCGATTCGAGAGCAGGTCTCTGCCCCTGTCCCGGAGAACACGAGATGAGCCGTGTCCGCCCAATGACGGAGTGCGGCTGTGGATCATGCCGCACATTCATCCGTGCTATGGCTTGGCGGCTGGCTTGTTGGTTGGATTCGTCTTCGCCGCCTCGGGGCGTGGTTCTACGGTTTGATTCGTTTTCGCCGCCGCGAGGCGGCCTTCCATGGTCCGAATCAAAAGTCCGGCCTTGGCTTTTTCCTTCTCCCCCTGTGCCGCCGCGAGGGTCTTGCGAGCCAGGGCAAGCGCTTCTTCTTTCTTGCCGGTCTCGAACAGCAGAATGGCCCGGGTCTCGCTCACTTGCGTGGCATTGGTCGTGCCCAGCTTCTCCGCCTGGTCCAGCGCCGCGGTGGCCACCACGATATCGCGCCGGAGCAGCTTTGGGGTCGTCACGATTTGGAAGGCCAGATCGCACAGCAGCGTCGCATCGTTGGTCCGGGCGACCAGCACTGTCTGTCCCGCCTCCCCCGTCCGCTTGTCGCCGCGGGTGGCCAGGGCCAGATATTGTGCCATCTGGACCCGGGCGGTATCGTCTTTCCGCGCTCGTTCCAGGTCGTAGCTGCCCGCCACGATTTGACCCAGCGCCTCCTCCAGTCCACCCAAGGGATGGCCGTGCCAAAGGAGTTTGCCGTCCTTGCCCACGATGAACGCACACGGAATGCCTCGCTGCCGCACGGGCACCATATAATTCCGCGTGGTGCGCCGCTGGTCATCCGCGGCGATGGCATACTCGATTTTCGCGCCCGCACGTTGGAGAAACTGCTTGATGCTTTCGGCCGGTTCGTCGCTGATCCCCACGACCACCACGCCCTTGTCGTGGTAGCGCTTCTGGATCGCATTCAGGTTGGTAATGCTGGCGCGGCTGGCCAAACTCGTGGTGCCAAATACTTCCACCACGTAAATGTTCGTACCAGCCTTGACTTCCACCGGGTTGCCCTTGATCCATTCTTTCACTGTCAGCGGAGCGGCAGGGGTGCCGATCTGGCCGCCCCACCCCAGAAAGGGCACCAGCACGGCCATTACGACCGCGAGCGAGACTGCACGCTTATTCATCATTCCCCGCGAGTTTGTTGCCAAATACAGCCTGGCGCAAGTTCCAAATTCTTCCGCGAATGGCCTACATCACACATTTTATGGGAGCGCGGACATTCTTGTCCGCCTGTATGGCCCTCCTGTGTGTTTTGGTGTCGGCTTTGGCTGTTCCCCAGCGCACGCGGGCGGACAAGAATGTCCGCGCTCCAGTTCCCCCGTTGGCGACACCGGGAAAATGCTTGCCGTCCGGCGCAGAGCATGTTAAAAGATTTCGCAATCGGCCCGAACCGTTTGAACTGAACAAAGCCAGACCAAAGTTAGATAGATAGATGAATAGTTAAGCATGACGAATATAGATATGAAGATTCCCTTGCAAGCAATGAAAATTGGCCTGTGCGCCCTGGGGCTCGGGGCCGGCGTGGCCGTTCACGCGCAGCCGAACATCATCACCAACATCGCGATGGTACCCTGGCTGACAATCGAAAGCCAGGTGGGTTGGACCAACCAAATCCAGTATTCGACGAATCTGAGCCAAACCAATTGGACGGCGCTGACGAACCTGGTGGTGACAGAAAGCCCGTATTGGTTTTTTGATGTGGGGGCTACTTCCGGGCCGCAGCGGTTCTACCGCTTCCTGGCGGGCCCGAACCTCAACCCTGTCAACAAGCCGCCGACCTTGGCCCCGCTTGACTCTTTCACGATTAACGAAAACGCTGGCCCGCAGACGGTGAACCTCGGCGGCATATCCGCTGGCGCCGGCGAGAGCCAGGTACTGACGGTTACTGCCACTTCGGACAACCCGGGACTGATTCTCAACCCTGCCGTCACCTACACCAGCCCGAATGCGTCGGGCACGCTCTCCTTCACGCCGGTGGCCAACGCCAGCGGCAGCGCGTTGATTAGCGTGATAGTGAAGGATAACGGCGGCACGGCCAACGGCGGGGTGGACGCGGTGACCAATACTTTCACCGTCACGGTCAATTTCGTGAACAAGGCCCCGACTTTGGCCCCGCTTGTCCCTATCACGATTAACGAAAACGCTGGCCCGCAGACGGTGAACCTCAGCGGCATATCTGCTGGCGCTGGCGAGAGCCAGATGCTGACGGTTACTGCCACTTCGGACACCCCGGGACTGATTCCCAACCCCGCCGTCACCTACACCAGCCCGAATGCGACGGGCACGCTCTCCTTCACGCCGGTGGCCAACGTCAGCGGCAGCGCGTCGATCAGCGTGACAGTGCAGGATAACGGCGGCACGGCCAACGGCGGGGTGGACGCGGTGACCAGTACTTTCACCGTCACGGTTAATCCCGTGAACAAGGCCCCGACTTTGGCCCCGCTCGCCCCTATCACGATTAACGAAAACGCTGGCCCGCAGACGGTAAACCTCAGCGACATATCCGCTGGCGCCGACGAGAGCCAGGTGCTGACGGTTACTGCCACTTCGGACAACCCGGGGCTGATTCCCAACCCCGCCGTCACCTACACCAGCCCGAATGCGACGGGCACGCTCATTTTCACGCCGGTGGCCAACGTCAGCGGCACCGCGTTGATCAGCGTGATAGTGCGGGATAACGGCGGCACGGCCAACGGCGGGGTGGACGCGGTGACTAACACCTTCACCTTCACCATCAACCCAGTGAACCTAGTGAATATGGTGTCCATCCCGGCCGGCCCTTATACGAGGGGCGACGCGCTGGATGGTACGATCGATGCGCACACGAACACGGTCGAGGTGGGAGCGTTTTACATGGACACGAACCTGGTCAGTTACGCGATCTGGCAGCAGGTCATTCAATATGCGGCGAGTCACAGTTTGAATTACAGCTTTGATAATCCCGGTAAGGGCAAAGCGCCCAGCCACCCGGTGCAGACGGTGAATTGGTATGACGCGGTGAAGTGGTGCAATGCCCGGTCGGAAATGGACGGCCTGACGCCTTGCTACTATACCGACACCAGCTTGACGACGGTGTACAAGAGCGGGGACATTATTTTAACCACCAACTACGTGAATTGGAATGCCAACGGCTACCGGCTGCCAACGGAGGCGGAGTGGGAAAAAGCGGCGCGGGGCGGCCTGAGCGGCCAACGCTTCCCGTGGGGCGATACGATCTCCGAAACCCGTGCCAACTATTACGCTAACACCCTTTCTTTCCCTTATGACCTGGGTCCGACAGGTTACAACCCGATCGGAGAGGCCGGAGGCGCTCCCTACACCAGTCCGGTGGGTAGCTTTGCGGCGAACAATTACGGCTTGAGAGACATGGCCGGGAATGTGTCTGAATGGTGCTGGGATTGGTATGCCAGCACCTACTACTCGTCCCCCAGTTCCCTTTCTGACCCCCACGGCCCGGCGACGAGCAGCGTCACGCCGGCCGCGCGTGTGTTGCGGGGCGGCTCGTGGTCCGCATTGCCCTCTTATGAACGGTGCTCTGATCGTGGCCACAGCACGCCGTCGTACGAGAATACCGCCATTGGGTTTCGGTGTGTGAGGGCAGGAACACTGTAGTCACAAAACTCCGCGATCTGCCGCCGGCCTGCAAGATGTTGGCGGCCAGGGTCGCGGCAGTCATGCGGATGGTCGGCGGCTGGCTCAAGCCGCCGGCCGGCGGCTGATGGCGGACCTTACGGTCTGGACACGCTGCGGGCGGGTTTCGGCTCTGATTTTGCATTCCCCGGCCGGCCAGCGTGGCTCCAGCGAAGGGCGGTTTCTGCCGAGACGCACTCGAGGATGCGAGTCTGAGCTTGCTGGCGAGGCCGAACCGCCGCATCGCCTTCCTGTTCCGGCTGCGAGGGGAATTACTGATCTTTGGGGCGCAACGCGCCTTTGAGGCTTAGAGAGGTCTCTCCCTACCTGGGTCTATCTGTGTCTGTCTGTGGAGCCGTTCAGAGCGGCTTGATCTGGATGTTGCGGAACGCGACCGGGTCGTTGTGCCCGGCGAAGCCGAACGAACCGCTGGTGCGGTCCTTGCCGGGGTGCTGGCTGTTAGCCATGAATTCCTTCACGGTGGTTTAGGCCATCGTCCCGAAGCAACTAATTCGGCCCGCAGGTCCAACCGCTGCTCACAGTTCATTTGCAGCAGCCAGACGGTGGCGCGTCCCGTTGGCGTCAACCCCATGACGCGGTTGCCCTGAAGGGCAAAGTGCGCTCCCTGGCGCAGGCGCGGAGGCATTACCCAGCAGGATGCTCAGCCAAATAGCGGCGGCCTTTCGCTTGCAACAGGGCCACCAAGTCACCGACCTCGACGAAGAGCTGATATTCAGCCCGTTCCTCGGGCGTAAGCGCGCCAGCGTCGCACTTGGCAGCGAGTTGCTCGATGCGGTGGCGCGCCATTTCGTCGCCCTGCAACCCGGCATTCAAATTGAGTGCAGATCCGCCGGCGTGGCGGGCACTACGCGGGCACTATGCGGAACACGGTGCCAACCCCATTGGCTCCGCCATAAAAAGTCGTGCCATAGAATCCTGGTCGCGCAACATTCCCCTCCGATTCTCGCTCCCACAGTCAGCAGCGACGAGTCAGACCGGCAGGAGCGAACTTAACGCACCGTTCAGTATTTCAGCTTTTCCATCTGCCCACTATCCTCTGCTTTCTACATTCCGGCTTTCGACTTTCTGCTTTGCTTGATCCTCCATGCTGCGTCATATTGATGGCATGAGTCAGATCGTTCTGGATGTGCCCAATGAAAGCCTGCTGGCCCTGCGGACCACGCCTGAGGCTGTCGGTGTGCGCTTGCTCCTGGCGGCGGCAGTAAAGCTTTACGAGATCGGAGAACTCTCCTCGGGTGCCGCTGCGAGCCTGGCGGGGCTGCCGCGGGTCGCTTTTCTCTCCCGTCTGGCTGATTTTGGCGTGGATACCTTCCGCCTGACCGAGGAAGAACTGTTGCGGGAGACGCGCCTTGCCTGAATTCATCTGTAATACCTCGCCGCTTCAGTATCTCCACCAGCTTGGCTGGCTGGAAATCCTTCCGGCCTTGATGGGACGCGTGGTTATTCCGCCAGCGGTGGCCGATGAGTTGGACCGGCGGCGGTTCCGGGTTTCATCTGCGACGCGACTGGCGGTTCTCAAACTGGCGGGCGAGGTAACCGGCTAAAGCCGGGACTCCAAACACTGTGCCCTTTGTCTCTTCAGCCAGCCAACCAGCAGGTGCGAGCCGTGTTCAGCGAGGCGATGCGTGGAGCACTGGCCCGAGCAATCGTCGCTGCATGAAGCGCAAAGTGCTCTTCCTGGCGCAGGCGCGGAGACATTACGCAGCGGGATGCTCAGCCAAATAGCGGCGGGCTTTCGCTTGCAACAGGGCCACCAAGTCACCGACCTCGACGAAGAGCTGATATTCGGCCCGTTCCTCGGGCGTAAGCGCGTCGGCGTCGCACTTGGCAGCGAGTTGCTCGATGCGGCGGCGCGCCATTTCGTCGCCCTGCAACGACACGATCTCCTTTGCGGCAGCAGGCGTCAGGCATCGGCCCAGGGGAGCAATAACCCGACCCAGCAACTCCGTGGCAGTGCTTTTCGCTCGCATAACGACAACTTTTGCTGGTGGAATCTAATCCGGGAACACGCATGGGACAGGCTGGCGCCCGTTCTTGCGGTAACTGCTGAAGTCGGCTCTGTCCACGGTAAAGACCACGCTGCCAGGGAGGAGCTCCGCCAGCCGGACGCAGCACGCATCGCCCAGGTCCATCGGGTGGTCCTTGTATTTGACGACCAGGCCGCGCACGGCAGACACCTCCGCCGCCAAATCGAGGGATAAGACCACGTCACCCGTTTCCACCATGCGCAGCACATCATCTGCGGTTCCCAGGACGGCGGCAACCTCGGCCAGGATTGGCTCGGCGCTGTAGAACGGGGGCGCTTCGCGATCGAAGATCCCCGCCGCCCATTTGTGGTGCTGGTCGAGCCGGTCCAGGAATCCGATGAGCAAGCCGGCGTCAGCGATTTTCTTCATAGGCCCGGCGCGCCAGGGCTCGGCGCACGGCGGCATTGTCACTACCGCGGCCCAGGGCGTAGCGGCCCTTGAGCGAGAGACAGGCAAACCGTTTGGACTTGGCCGCGCTGGCAGCCACGTCCGCTTCGAGCACCTGCCGGACGTGCTCAGCCCTGGCCCGGCCCAGGGCCGCCGCCTTCCGGTCCACCTTTGCCAGCAGCGAACTGGGCAACCGCACTGTCAAAACGTTTGGCATACATAAGTGAATACATGCGGCGCGCCACAGGCGCAAGCGCCGAATCCTGCCGCAAGCGCCTCATCCGCGGCCTCGGCCTCGCGGGCCTTTAGCGCGTTGAGTTCGCCTCGCCTTCGCGCCTCCGCGTCTTTGCCGTTAAAATCTGTTCGCAGAGCCCGATTGACGATCGCCGCTGCTTGCCCAGGGGAGTGCTTTCCGGCAGGCGCCTGGCTCAAAAGCCTAGCCACTTCCGCCGCAGTCGGTGGCTTGACCGGGCGGATGAGCAGTCCATCCTCGCCCAGGTCAAAAACGTTGACCGGTCCGCCGCGGCGGAAAAGGTGAACGATCAGGAGGTGGCCGCCATGAACCTCAAACGGCTGCCGCTCTATCGCTTGGGACAGCCGTATCGCGACACCCCATGATTAGCAATGCACGCGGCGCAGGTTTGGAAACCTGCGATACAGCAGACTTGGAAGTCTGCGCTAGTGTGCCCGGCAGGTGTCTGGTCTCGCGGGATGAAAGGTTCCCGC
>Ga0224558_1001103_pt1 | contig 29432 bp, 30 predicted proteins | sample 714S32024metaG_FD_180682 | JGI IMG/M metagenome (GOLD analysis project Ga0224558, IMG submission 180682) | Peat soil microbial communities from Stordalen Mire, Sweden - 717 S3 20-24 | ecosystem: Environmental > Terrestrial > Soil > Wetlands > Peat | place: Sweden: Norrbotten County, Stordalen... | reverse complement strand
CATGAGCTGCGGTATCAAGAAGTGCGGCAACTGCCAGATCGGCCCGATCTTCGTGTGCCAGGACGGCCCCGTGTTCAAGTTAGCGGACATCCAAGGCCTGCCCGAAGCGGCCTTATAAGGAGGTGTGTTCATTGGCGAACCCGAAAGTCGCGTTTTTCAAGTTCAGTTCCTGCGCCGGCTGCCTGCTGAACGTGATCAATATCGAGCCGGTGCTGCTGACCGTCCTCTCCGTCATCGACATCGAGTACTTTGTCATGGCCAAGCGGGATAACCACCACGGCCCATACACCATCGGCTTTGTCGAGGGTGCGGTCACCACGCCGAAGGAAGTGCTAGAACTCAAGAAGATCCGTGAGGAGTGCGCCATCGTGGTGGCCATGGGCACCTGCGCCGTAACCGGCGGCGTGCCCTCGATCAAGAACTTCTCCGGCATGAACCAGGACCAGTTGACCAAGACGGTTTATGCAGAAAACATCTACGATCCGTTCCTGGCCTCGATCCCGGCCAAGGGCATCGACCACTACGTCAAGGTGGATGCCTACCTGCGTGGTTGCTCCTATGACCTGGGCGAGTTTGTCGAGTTGATCAAGAGGGCGCTCAAGGGCGAGGACCCGATGTTCCGCCCGCACAGCGTCTGCAACGAGTGCAAGCTGAAGGAGAACGTCTGCCTGCTGGTCAGCAAGGGCCAGCCCTGCATGGGTTCTGTCTCCGCTGCCGGCTGCGGCGCTCTCTGCCCCAGCCTGAACAGGCAGTGCGAGGGATGCCGCGGACCTGCCAACGACTGCAACGCGGCCTCTCTGGCCAAGACCTTTATGGAAGACCTCGGCCTGTCCAAGGACGACGTGGTGCGCAAGTTCCGCAAGTATGCGGGGAACACGCCGGAGTTTAGCAAAGGAGCTGAGGCTGCGCTATGAGCGACCGGAGATTGTATGTAGACTACCTGGCTCGCATGGAAGGCGACGGGGCGATGGACATCGTCATCGGCGAGAACGGCGAGATCAAGAAGGCTGCCTGGGAGGTCTGGGAGCCGCCAAGGTTCTTCGAGGCCTTCCTGATCGGACGCAAGGTCGAAGAGGCGCCGGAGCTTGTCCAGCGCATCTGCGGCATCTGCCCGCACGCCCACCACATCGCCTCGCTACGATCGATGGAGCGGGCGATGGGGATCAAGGTCAGCGAGCAGACCAGGCTGATGCGCGAGTTGATGCACTACAGCGACTGGATCATGAGCCATGCCCTGCACATTTACTGCCTGGCCGCCCCTGACTTCGTGGGCTACGAGAGCGTGGTCGCCATGGCCGGCAACCCGGACCTGCTGCCGATCGTCGGCAAGGCCCTCGGCCTCAAGCGCCTGGGCAACGACATGATCGTGGCTATCTGCGGCAACGAGATCCAGAACCGCACCTCGGTGCTCGGCGGCTTCACCGCCGTGCCGTCCAAGGCCACCCTGCAGGCCCTCAAGGAGCGCCTGAAGGCCGCCAAGGAGTTCGCCTTTGAGACCGTGAAGCTGGTCGTCCAGTTGGGCAACGTCGCGCCCTACAATAAGCTGGAGCGCAAGGCCGAGTACGTCTCCCTGTATGATCCCAAGCGCTACCCGATCAACGAGGGCCGGCTCTACTCCAACGACGGCCTCGACGTGCCGGATGAGGAATACCCGATCTGGATCCTCGAGAAGCACGTGCCGAGCTGCAACTGTAAGCACGCCACCATCAAGGGCAAGGGCATCTTTGCCGTAGGCCCGCTGATGCGGGTCAACAACAACTTCAACACCCTGTCCGCCGATGCCAAGAAGATCGCCGCAGAGGTGGGCTTCTCGGTGCCGTGCTTCTTGCCGTACTTCAGCATCGTCGCCCGGGCGCTGGAGCTTGTACACGCCATCGACGCCTCCATCGAGCTGATCGATGTGCTCGGCGAGCCGAAGCGGGAGGAGATCAAGTACGAGTACAGGGCCGGCGAGTCTTACGCCGTGGTCGAGGCGGCCCGCGGCAGTGCCATGCACGGCGGCCGGGTCGACAAGAACGGCGTCATCCAGAAGTACGACCTGATCGCCCCGACCGCCCGGAACATCGCTTCCCTCGAGGCCGACTTCAAGGCCTTCGTGCCCCAGTTGCTCAACCTGTCGGACGAGGAACTGACCCTCAAGTGCGAGATGATGATCCGGAACTACGACCCGTGCCAGTCCTGCGCCACCCATTCGGTCAAGGTCAACCTGCGCAGGGAGAAATAGTGAATGAAGGCTGATCTGCTCGTCATCGGCTGCGGCAACGAGTTTGCGTCTGACGACGCTATCGGGCTGCAGGTGATCCGGAGCTTGAAGGAACTGAAAGCATCGAAGGAAGTCGAGCTCCCCGACGGAGTGGAACTGATTGAGGCCGGTACCCCCGGCCTCAATTTGCTTGATCTCTGGGACCGGGCGGACCGGGTGATCATCGTCGATGCGATCAAGAGTGGGGCCGCTCCGGGGACGGTCCACGGCTTCGACGCCTCGCTGCTGCCGCCGCGGGATGTGATGCCGGTCTCGTCCCACGGGGTGAACATCATCGACGCTGTACAACTGGGGAAGCTGATGGGGAGGCTCCCCACCCAACTGACCATCATCGGGGTGGAGATCCTCTCGGAGGAACCTTTCCATGTCGGCCTGACCCCGGAGGTGGAGGCGGCGGTGCCCCGGGCGCGGCAACGGGTGCTGGAAGCAATCAGGAGCCGGTAGCCGGGAGCCAGAGCGAGAGAACCGGCGAAGACATTTGAAAGTCTGCCGTGCACTCTTTTGGCCAGGATGAGGGGCTTGGAATGATTGAAAGATGAACCTGGACGACAGAAACATTACAGGGGATAGATGCAACAGCATCTATCCCCCTTATGCACTTTGAGGATGGGGCCGTCTCCGGCGTCAGGCCTTGTTCTCCTTGACGATCAGCAAGGCGATAAAAGCTATCAGTAAACCGGCGAAAAGCGACCAACTGCCGCCGGCAAGTCCGAAGTGATCGCCAAACGACCCCATGACGAGGGGCAGAACGAACACGCCCAGGTTGGTGCCAACCGTGTAGGCGCCGGCTGCCACGCCCATGTTGGCCGGGGTGACCCCGGGCATGCTCTCCTGCAGGGAGAAGGCCAGCGTCCAGGGGACTTCGAAGAAGAGGCCGAACAGGATGGCGACCAGGATCAGGGCGCCGATGCCCCATGATGGTATGCTCAAATAGACCAGCCAGACGACCAGGGTGATGGCCAGGAAAATCACGGCGGTAAGCTTCCGGCCCCACAAGCCGGCCAGAGAGGACAGCAAGATCAGGCCGACGCCCATGGCGATCGGGAACAGGCCGGCGATGTTATTGTTGCCCATGGCTTTGGGTAAAAAACCCATGGCGAAGACGGTGGCGCCCCCCAGGAACAGGGCCGCCACCAGGTTGATCCAGGCCGAGGGCGACTGGGTGACGGTCTTGAACTCACTGCCGAACGAGGGTTTGGCCGACGCCGGGCCGGTCTCCTTCTGGCGGGCGAGGAGCCACCACAGGACGGTGATGACCAGGATGAGGATGCTGTAAAACCAGAAGGCGCCGGTTATGCCGAGTGGGCCCAGCAGAGCGGCAGTGACGATGATGCCCAGGCCGCCGCCGATGAAGAAAGCACTCGCCCCGATGCTGATGAAGGTGTGGGCGTTCTTATGTCCGAACCACTGGATCATCAGGGGGCCGAGGCAGGCCGTCAGGCAGCAGATGCCGTAGCCGGCGATGACGGTCAACACGGCCTGGGTGACAAAAGAGGTCATGAACAGCGGCCGCAGCCCGAAGCCGATCAGGGCGCAGATAGAGCCGATGCCGAGCAGTTTCTTGGTGCCGGCGGTGTCAACCCAGCGGCCGGTGGACACGCCCAGGAAGATGGCCACCAGGCCGGGCAGCGAGAGCAGCAGGTTGCCAGTGGCCTCCCCGATGCCAAATTTCGGCCAATAGCCAACCAGGAGCGGAGCCTGTGCGAACCAGGCGGACCAGATAAACAGGGACATGAGCAAGAATAAGGTCAGCATTATCCAGCGGTAACTGTCCGTTTGTATGGACTCCTCATGATGGGTCATCTTAAACCCTCCTTTGAGTAATTATGGTTTCCCAGGAGCCTGTCCCCGACATCCTGTGCCCGCAACTTGGTCATAAATAAAAAAATGACCACAATAGGCAACAGGGTCAAAATAACAGCTAAAACCAATTCTCCATCCTCCCATCCTACCGTTTATTAAGTTTTACAAACTCATGAACAATTATATTGTAATTTACCATGGCCGGCAAGCACATTTTTGTACAGATCATGTCGAAACGATGCAGGGGGCCGGCAGGATTATACGTTTGGACAGTGAATTAAATGTTAATCCTGGTATTGCCTATGTCAGCGCTTGAAGATGGGGAGGAGTATTGATGCGAATAACCAAAAAAGGGTGGCTGGTCCTGGGGCTGTGCCTGGTGCTGGTGGTTTCTCTCGTCTACAACGCAGTTCAGGCCCTGCGCCAACGGTCCTTGGATAGCGATGCCCTGAACGCCTTGAGTGCAGACGTCGATTCCGCCTTGGCCGACCTGGACTCGGCGGTGTACCTGGACACCAACCAGACCAACTGGAGTAGCACGAACTCCCGGTTGGCGTTTTACCAAAGCCTGCTGCAGGCCAGGGAGGCATCCGCCGCCGCTGCCCAACTAGCATCACTGAGCAGCGGGGATCCCGAAGCGGTTGCCGCCAGGATGGGCGAATTGCAGGAGCGGCTGGATGCGACCTATCTTCCGGCTGCCCAGAGTCTGGCCGCAGGGCAGGCATCTGCTGCAGACCGGTCATCACTGGATAGTTTCTGCGATAGCATCCGTAAGGTGGGCTGGCCGCTCAGGGCGCAACTGCGGGATTCGGGGTGGGGGAAACTGAGAGCTTCGCTGGATGCCCTGTCCCAATTGTTGGGCCCGGTGTCCTCGGTTGTCCCGGTGATCAATGTGCCCGATTACTCTGGAGACCAGCCTGTTTACACCACCAAAAAAGCGACGACCAGGAATCAGCCGTCTGTCAAGCCAGCCTCATCGCTGGGCATCACCGTCAATGTGGGACCTGCCACCGGAGCGTAAGACTGAAGCGGAGTTGCGAACGCTGACGGATTGACTTACAATTGAGTTGCAATACCCTGTTAATGATATAGCAAGCAGAGTTCTTAACTTCAGAGGGACATCCTCTCGAGTTAGAAGTTCGATGTTCGATTAGCCTTCCTCTTCGAACCTCGAACGTCTAACTTCGAGCCTTGAGGAGGGCGGGGGATCATGCACGAGTATTCGCTGGTGGAAGGCGTTGTCAAACAGCTCAGGACCAGCGCCGGGGAGAACAACATCAGGCAGATCAGCCGGGTGGCGCTGGTGGTTGGCAAACTGACCATGACCGTACCCGACGCCCTGCAGTTCGCCTTCGAGGTCTTCAGGCAGCAGGAGCCGTTGCTCAAGGATGACGCGGTCCTGGAGATCCGGGAGGAGCCGGTGATGGGTGAATGCAAGGACTGCCAACGCCGCTATGAGATCAAGGATTACGAATTTATCTGCCCGTCCTGCTCCGGCATCAACATCAAGCTGGTGGGCGGCCGGGAACTGTACATCGATTATTACGAAGGGGAGTAGACCGTTTTTAAAAAAATTCAAGCATACCAAGGCCGGGCGGGTTTTAGCATTAAATGATGAGCAAAAGATGCGTCTTAAACAGTCCGAAAGAATCCTGGCAGTATCAGGGGTTCTAGCCTAGTCTCGTTACCCATACTGTCACAATTGAGTATAGTGAACAGTCAGCAAGACAAGCAATAAAAAATTTTAAACATGCTGGTATGGCTGAACTTATCGAGGTAAAAATCGGGGATGCAAAGGAAATCATTCCTACTTTAAAGGAAAGCTTCGATTTAATATTCCAAGACGTTGGGGATAAAACACTTTACCCTGTATTGCTAAATAATTTGATCACCCTTCTAAAACCAGGTGGGGTATTATTGGCCGAAGACTCTCTTTTACCTGTTATAGACATGAATTTATCAGAATTGAAAAACTTTAAATCAGACCAGGTTGAATCACTTGAAGAATTCAACAAGATGATTGCTCACTGTCCATATTTAAAAAGTACATTACTGCCTATTGGCGACGGATTGACTATAGGCATAAAAATAGTTTAGTACTAAGGAAGCAGATAAATATTTAGTAGAAACCGGCGCCAGCTTGTCGTATTAATGGCTTGTGGGCGCCGGTGTCTTCTTCTTCCGCCTATCAGAATGATTGTCATCAGACTTCTCATCATGTTGGCTCCTTGTCGGTTAGTTTATAACGACATTGGCGGTGAGAATCAGTCCGACAAATAAGGTGAGAAGCGACAACTGGATGGGATTTAAATAATGGCTACGATGATTGGTATGATTGAAGTTGGATGATCTTTGCATTCAACTTGATTTAGGGATAATATGGCCGTCATATGCCTCCGCAAATTAAAGATTGAATATCTAATACCGTAATGAGTGAAGTTGCTATTGATGCTAAGGGAGCAAAACTGATGGGAACTGCGTTTGAGCTTGGCAAGTTCTTGATAAGTATTGTGGTCTGCCAGTTGGCAGGAATTATTGGCTCATTCAGTGCCAGGTCCGCCATAAAGGACTGGTATTCCAAGCTCATCAAGCCTAGTTTTGCTCCACCGAATTCGCTGTTCGGTCCTGTTTGGGTGACGCTTTACTTGCTGATGGGCATTGCCCTTTACCTGGTATGGCACCTGTACGGTCATAGGCGAAATGTGTTTATTGCGCTTTATTTTATATGGCACATAGACGGTCATAGGCAATTTGTGTTTATTGCGCTAAGTCTGTTTGTGATACAGTTAGTCTTGAATGCTCTCTGGTCGCCGGCTTTTTTTGGGCTCAGGTCTCCCGTGGCTGGTCTTTATGTGATTGTGCCCCTTTTAGTCTTTGTTTTCTTGACAACCATGGTCTTTTTTAGAATCTCCCTGCCTGCTGGTATTCTGATGATTCCGTACCTGCTATGGGTGGGCTTTGCGACGGTCTTAAATGCATCTATCTGGTTGTTAAACTGGTGATGAGTTTTAGCTGTTAGAGGAGCAGAACCTCAAGTTAATAGTGGAGAAAATCGCTTATTATAAAGAGATGGAGGCCGATGACCATGAATGATCAGTCAAGATACCAGAGAGGGTTGGCTAAATTGGCGGAGGTGGATGGGAAGGCAGGAGAGGAAGTAGTGGCGCCGCTGGGAGACCTGGGTCGCTACATCGTAGAGTTTGCTTTTGGAGACATCTACAGCCGTCCTGGACTCAGCCTGAGAGAGCGGGAGATTGCGACAGTGGCCATGCTGACTGCGCTGGGTGGCAGGGAGCCGCAACTACGTGTGCACATCCAGGCGGCGCTTAACGTGGGACTGTCCAGGCAGGAGGTCGAGGAGATTATCATCCAGACCGTGCCCTACGCCGGATTTCCGACCGCCATCAATGCCCTGAACGTCCTCAAGAACTGCGAAAGCTGAATTTTTAAGATTGTTGAACCCGGATCACACCAGAAGCTTTTACTCATAGGCGCGCTGAAACTGAAAAAATAGGGCTAGAAAAATCTCTATAATCACGAGGAGGTATTGAAGTGCACAAAGGTTTTGGCCTTTCCTTGAGCAGCATCGCCGGCTTTTCCGGTGAGATCCGGGAAAAACTGCAGGCACTGCACCTCACCACAGCCGAGGAGTTGGTTGCCCTGGCGGCGATCGACGGTGCCAAGCAAGGATTGAGCGCTCATCTGAGGATCTCGGAGGATCAACTGGCCGAGCACATCGGTACGGCCAAGCAGTACTTGAGCAGCCACGTGATCTCGGCGATGGAGGGGCCGTATAACAGACAGCACAGTTTGGGGGCGGTGCAACCCCCGGCCGGGCACGACGCCTCCGTCAAACCAGGGCCATATGAATCGACCATGGGGCCGGCCCCCCTGCCAGCCAGCGTCAACCTCGTTTCCAGGTTCCGGCCGGTGAAAAACCAGGGCGGACGAGGCACCTGCGTGACCTTTTCCTGCACAGCCCTCAATGAGGATTGGCACAGATACTTGCCGGGTGGATGTCCCGACCTGTCCGAGCAGGATCTGTACTATGAATGCAAGCAAAACGACGGCAATCCAAACGGCGAAGGCTCCTTCGTCAAGTGGGCGATGTACTGCCTGGTGCAGTTCGGCCAATGTACTGCAGCCTGCTGGCCTTACAATCCCAACCCCCCCACCAATCAGCCGGGGCCTCCCCCGCCCTGCGCTGCCCCTGAAAGGCCGAACTATAAGTTGCCGGACAGCCAGCAGCTCAATGCAAACTCGGACAACGACATCAAGGGCGCCCTGGCTGACGGCAAACCGGTGCCGTTCTCGATTCCGGTCTACAACAGCTGGTACCAATCGGCAGCGGTGGAGACGTCAGGCAACATCACCATGCCGCTTCCGGGCGAGGCGCAGGCCGGCGGCCATTCCATGTTGTTTGTGGGGTACCAGGATGACTCCTCCACCCCCGGCGGAGGCTACTTCATTCTGCGCAACAGCTGGGGTGTGACATGGGGATCGGAGAGCAACTACGGACAAGGCTATGGCGCCATCCCCTATCAATACATGACCGACAATGGCTGGGAGGCGTACACATATCAAACCCTGTCAGTCCCGCCCAGCCCGGTGTCAAACTCGCGGGGCGTGCGGCACTATATCTTATCGATTTGATGCCTTGCCGGTTGTCATTGTCGTTCCGGTAATATTGATTATGTTTGCATTGCGCCGCCACCTGGAGTTCGCAATCCGGCATCCGGCAGGCAACGGAACCTGCAATCCGATGCGGGCAACACAGGCTTCGACATCGCAAAGGTTTATCGGCATCCTGATTCGGCTGATCCGCATTTCCATCCAACAACGAAGGGAAAGTGAAACCAATGAGGCATAAGCCAGGTACTCCCCTGGATCGGATCGAGGGCTTTCCGAAGGAGCACACTCTCAAGTTGGCGGCGCTGTCCATCGATACTGCCGAAGAGTTTCTGTCTGTGACCAACACCCTGGACAAGCGGGAGCGGATCGCTGTCTATCTGGAGATCGATGGGCAGGAACTCGATCGGTTGATCGGCATGGTGGAACGCTCCCTGCCGGAGAGCGTGGCTAAAAATATGAAAAACCCGGTAGACACCGGCGGCAAGTATGGCCTGGGCGCACTAGGGCCAGAGACAGCGCAAGAGGACGAACAATAAGTATCATCCAGCCCCGGCCGGCAGGGCCTTTCTAGGACTAGATGAGAGTTGCTGAGATATGCTTCCCATACCTCAAGGTGCTGGGGTCATATCCAGTAATATCAAGGCTTACGTAGGTGTAAGCCTTGATATTACCCGAATTAACTGCAGTTTTACTGCTATGACATATTACATAATGTTGACGAAGCATTATATTACAGTGCAATTACAGCCTTTACTGCCGGTTATGAAGGAATAAATCCAACTAATTTTGCTGCCCATAATGAATTAGTTGCAATGCTATCTTGCTTTGAAGCATTTGTCGGCTTATTTCTCATGGCGTATTTTACAGTAGCATTTTCGAGGAAAGTGCTAAGATAGAAAGATTAGTAAAAAATAGTCCTTGTCCGGCCCCGGATGTGCCGAGAGGCCAATCGAGAACGCGCAGCTCATAGTGCCCCTAAGCGTAATAAGCAGGATTACACAGCTGCGGGGTAGAAATATATGTGCATCTACCCCGCCAGGCTTCGGAAGGAGGAGAGAATAAGCAATGCGGGGTGGCAAAATATACAAAGGTGGAAAAAATTCTCATTACTTTTATGCGGATTTTCCACCTGGACCTGATGGTAAGCGGAACCAGAGGAAAATCACCGTTAAGGGTAGTTACGAGGATGCAGAGAAGTATCAGCGGGAAATTCTCAGCCAGATTGACCGGGGACAGTTTTCAGTTGCACCAACGAAGATGACTCTTGGTGAGTTCCTGGACTATTACTTGGACATAATCAAGGGTAGGAGAGCGAACACTTACACCAGCTTTGTGCTGCAAGGGCTCTAGTAGTTAGAAAGACTTCGAAGGAGAGTAGGCCAATGGTCAAGGTAAGGCTGGCGACGCCAATGCTGCAGGAGAACGACGAGGTGGCCCGGGAGAACCGGAATTTGTTCCGGGAGCGCGGGATCTTCGTGCTGAACCTGATGAGTTCGCCTGGTTCCGGCAAGACGAGCACCCTGGAGCGCACTATCGAGCATTTGCCGGAGGGCTTGAGGCTGGCGGTGATCGAGGGGGACATCTATACCACCAGGGACGCGGAGCGGATCGAGGCGCGGGGCGTGCCGGTGGTGCAGATCAACACCGCCGGAGCCTGCCACCTGGACGCCCGCATGATCAAGCCGGCCCTGGATGATTTCGACCTGGGAGCGGTAGATCTCCTGATCGTGGAGAATGTGGGCAACCTGGTCTGCCCGGCGGAGTTCGACTTGGGTGAGGATGCCCGGGCGGTGGTGCTGAGCGTTACCGAGGGGAACGACAAACCGATGAAATACCCGCTGATCTTCCGCCTGGCCAGTGCCGCCCTGATTAACAAGATCGACCTGCTGCCCTACACTGACTGTGACATGGCGGAACTGGAGCGGGATATGGCCATGATCAACCCGGAGCTCAAGACGTTTCAGGTTTCCGCCCGCACCGGACAGGGTTTTGACCGCTGGATGGAGTGGCTGGCCGAGCAAACGAAAAACAAGAAGCTTAGAGCCAGTTAACTAGGGGCGTAGCCGCTCTTATCCCACCGCTTCAGGAAGCGGGGGCGTCAGAGCGGGTAGTCATCTGTGGTAGATCGGTTTGAATCCTGCCACGGTTAGAAATTGGCTCCGGGGAGCAAACTAGTGGCAGGAGGTGACATTGGATGTTGTTGATGCTGGATGACGGTTACACCCCTGACATGGTCGAATTGGAGACAATTGAGCAGGCCGCCCAGGATTACCTGCGTCTTCCGACTGCAGACGACAATAACATCGCCTGGTCTCGCGGCTTTCAGGTTCAATAGCAGGCATAGAGCCGTACAGTGAAAGCAACAACCAGACCGGCTGAGGCTGGTCAGATTGGCGACAACCCCCCAAGGCGATGCCTCTGGGGTTTTTGCTTGAGCTAATTGATTGACAACGCTCGCTTCGCTCACTATTTAATGAGGAGGAGAAAAGATGAACGACAGGATCGAGTCTGTAAGAGCCATGGAAATACTAGATTCCAGGGGAAATCCCACCGTGCGCGTTTTTGTCGGCTTGGAAAGCGGCATTGCCGCGGCGGCATCTGTTCCGTCCGGCGCTTCGACGGGGGAGAATGAGGCCATCGAACTCAGGGATGGCGACAACAAGAGATATGGCGGCAAGGGCGTTCTGAAGGCGGTCGCCAACGTGAACGATTTTCTCGCCAAAGAGTTGGTGGGCCTGGACCCAGCGAACCAGGCGGAGATCGATCGCCTGATGATCGAGCTTGATGGCACGCCCAATAAGAACAAGTTGGGAGCCAACGCCATTTTAGGGGTGTCCATGGCGGTGGCCAGAGCGGCGGCCGACTCCATGGAATTGCCTCTGTACGCCTACTTGGGGGGTGCAGGGGCTGTCAGGCTTCCGGTTCCTATGATGAATGTCCTTAATGGCGGAAAACATGCCGATAACAGCGTTGATTTACAGGAGTTCATGATCATGCCCTTAGGCGCTCCGAACTTTGCCGAGGCCCTGCGCTATGGAGCAGAAACCTTCCATGCGCTCGGAAAAATATTAAAGAAGAAAGGCTATGCCACCAGCGTCGGTGATGAAGGGGGTTATGCCCCGAACTTGAAGAGCAACGAGGAGGCCTGCGAGGTGATCGTCGAGGCCATCGAAACGGCAGGCTATAAGCCTGGCAAGGATATTGCCCTTGCCCTTGACCCGGCGGCCAGCTCCTTTTATGAGAATGGGGAATACAACCTGGCGAAATCCGGCCAGGGAATCAAGAGCAGCGACGAGATGACCGAGTTGTACAGGAGTTGGTTGGACAAGTACCCGATTGTCTCGATCGAGGATGGTCTAGCTGAAGATGACTGGACCGGTTTCCGGAAGCAGACAGCAGCCCTGGGGCAGAGAATCCAGATTGTCGGCGACGATCTCTATGTTACCAATGTCAAGTTTATCGATCGCGGCATCGAAGAGAGAAGCACCAATGCCGTACTGATCAAGTTAAATCAGATCGGCACCGTGACGGAGTCTATTAAGGCGATCAACCTCTGCCATAGGGCGGGATGGGGCTATGTCGTTTCCCACCGTAGCGGGGAGACGGAAGATGCTTTCCTGGCCGATTTTGCGGTGGCGATGGGAGGCGGGCAGATCAAGACAGGTTCGGCCAGCCGCAGCGAGCGCATTGCCAAGTACAACCGGTTGCTGGAGATCGAGCAACAGTTGGGCAAGGCCGCGATTTTTGAAAGCCCGTTGAAAAAATTCGGTCAACAGGCTTAGGTATACAGGGTCATCTACCAGAACAGGAAGCAGGCTTTTGATTGGCCGGCAGGTGTTCAGGCTAGGCTCCGCTGATTTTTTCAGCATCCTGGATGATGATGATGCCCTTTTTTACCATCTCTTTCACCAGCGGCAGGACGCGATTGATGTTCTCCTCCGTCTCCACCACCTCCAGGATCACCGGCAGGTCTGTTGACAGGTCCAGGATGCGGCTGGTCCGCATCCGCTTTTCGGGGCCGTATCCCTCCATGCCCCGGTAGACCGTAACCCCGGCCAGGTCAAGCTCCTGGAACTTGAGCGTCAGGGCGTGGTAGAGGGCGGTGCCATGCCAGTGCTCGTTCTCTCCGGTGTAGATCTTCAACAGCTTCACAGGTTGCAGCTCCATTTTTCAACCTCCTCACGGGCGGGACTACAGCCGCCCTGCTGCCAGAAAGCCCAGCCAGCCTGCGGCCAGACCGGTCAGCACGCTGCCCAGCACATAGGCAAGGGCGGTCAGTTGCTCCCTATCCTCGGTCAGTTTGACGGTTTCGTAGGCGTATGTAGAGAAAGTTGTATACGCCCCGCAGAACCCGGTGGTCATCCCTGCATACAGCCAGGGAGGAAAGTGCTGCCCGGCGGCCAGCAGGCCGGCCAGGAAACAGAGCACGAAAGCGCCGGTAATGTTGATGATAAAGGTGCCCATTGGGAATACCCGGCCCCACTGGCCCATGATCACCCGCCCCACCTCGTAGCGGGCGATTGCCCCGATCACCCCTCCGGCGCTGATGCCAAGCAGTAATGGCAGCATGGACTCTCCTCGCTTCGGTCTGTTATCGTTTCCCCCACTAAAGCTAAGACCCAGTTGAAGACCCGGCATCCAAACCCCTTTCGTGGATAGCCCGGCGGACAAACAGCAGGCGTCCGGCGACCATTCCCAGCCAGCATCCCACCAGGCAGCAGATCACCGAGCCGGCGCAGTACAACAAAGCAATTCCGGGTTGCGTCCGCGCCAGGGTCAGGGTTTCCCTCGTAAAGGTGGAAAAGGTCGTATAGGCCCCACAGAAGCCGACCCCGGAGAATAACCGGAACCGGGGGCTGAACAGGAAGCGCTCCAGGGCCAGTACCTGGATCAGGCCGAGCAGCGCGCTCCCGGTGATGTTGATGAACATGGTGCCATACGGAAAGGCGGCGCCCAGCCAGAGGGTGAATAAATTCCCGATGTAATAGCGGGACAGGGCTCCAATAATGCCACCCAGTCCGATCAAGACGTAGTCCACCTCAGTGTCCTCCCATGCTTGCCGGGGATGCCTCCCGGTTGCTTCTACCCCGGTCTTGAAGATAGATTCTACGCCCTGGAGCCAAACTCCTTGTCGCAATCAATGCCTTAAAACAACTTTCGACGGAACAAAGACATCAGCAAATCATTGACAGATATCATGAAAGTGTTAACATTTTAAGTAGAACCAAGCTACGCGCGATTCACTGGATTCAGGAGGAGAGGGTATGCGCCTGTTGCTAATCAGACACGGTGAAACCTCGTGGAACAAGGAGGAAATTTTTCGGGGACAGCTCGAAGTGCCATTGAACGAGACCGGCATCGATCAGGCCAAACATATTGCCAAGCTGCTGCAAAAGGCGCCGATTGATGCAGTTTACTCCAGCCCGCTCGGGCGGGCGCTAGAAACAGCCCGGCTGATCGCAGAGCCGCATGGGCTTGCAGTCATCACCGCACCTGGCTTGACAGACCTGGATTATGGCGCCTGGCAGGGCCTCAGCCATCAAGAGGTCAAGGAGCGGTACCCGGAGTTGTACCAGGTCTGGCTCACTGCTCCGCACAAATTGCGCTTCGAGCACGGGGAGAGCCTGGATGATGTCAGAAACCGCGCCCTCGATACCGTGAACCGTTTGTCCGTGCAACACCGCGATCATAACGTGGTGGCGGTCAGCCACCGGGTGGTCATCAAGTTATTGGTTTGCGCCATCCTCGGCCTGGGCGCCTCCGGTTTCTGGGCAATCCGCCAGGACACCTGCGCCGTCAATACCATCGAGCATGACGAACAGCACGGTTTTATGATCTACGGTCTCAACGATACCTGCCACATCAGACCGCTGACCGCACACTTTTCGAAAAGCAGGCAGGCGGCAGATTTTTAGCCGCGTTACTACTCCCTGCCACTGAAGAAGCGCCGGAAAAAGAAAAAACGAATGCGATACACATTAGATGGAAATTGTGTTTTAACGCTAAAGGATATTTGCTTTTTCATAGAAAATAAGTTAAGCATAGATCCGGTGTTATGTTGACTTATAACAATTTTTAGGGGGAACAGTTTTTGAACAGCGAGCAGGTAACGCAAGGATACGCACGGGCGCCGCACCGGTCGCTCTTTTACGCCATGGGCTACACCAAGGATGACCTGAAAAAACCGCTGATCGGCATCGTTCACTCTTTCAGCGAGATCGTCCCCGGCCATATTCACTTGAGGGATCTGGCCCAGGCGGCCAAGTTGGGAGTTGCTGCCGGAGGCGGTACACCGATAGAGTTTCCGGTGATCGGAATCTGCGACGGTATAACCATGAATCACGACGGCATGAAGTACTCGCTGGCTTCTCGAGAGCTGATCGCCGATTCCATCGAGTCCATGGCGATGGCTCATAAATTTGATGGCCTGGTCCTCATCGGCAGTTGCGACAAGATCGTTCCCGGCATGCTGATGGCGGCGGCGCGGCTGAACATTCCCGCCATCTATGTCGGCGGCGGCCCCATGCTCACCGGTGATCACCGGGGAGAGAGAGTCGACCTGGTGAGAGGGGTGTTTGAAGCCGTAGGGACGTTTGCCCGGGGGGCGATCAGCGAAGAGGAACTGGATGACTTGGAGCAGAACGCCTGCCCCACCTGTGGCAGTTGCGCCGGGATGTTTACCGCCAATACCATGAACTGCCTGGTGGAGGCGTTGGGTATCGCTCTGCCCGGCAACGGCACCATACCGGCGCCCTATGGGAGACGTAAAGCTCTGGCCAAGCAGGCCGGCCAGCAGGTTATGGAACTGGTGCGCAGCAATATTCGCCCGCTGGATATCATGACTGCAAACGCCTTCCGCAACGCCATCGCCCTGGATATGGCGCTCGGGGGTTCTTCCAACACGGTGCTGCACCTGCTGGCTATCGCCAATGAGGCCGAAGTGCCCCTCGAGTTGGAGGTGTTTGACGAGATCAGCGGTCATGTTCCAACTATTTGCAAGCTAAGCCCCGGCGGCACCGACAGGATCTTCGACTTGTACATGGCCGGCGGTGTTTCTGCCGTGTTGAAGCAGTTGGGCGATAGCGGATTGCTGGCGATGAATGAGAAGACTGTGACCGGCATGACATTAGGTGAGAGCATCGGCAAGGCGGAGGTAAAAGACTCGAAGGTTATCCGTCCGCTGGACGACCCCTACGATAAGGAGGGTGGGATTGCCATCCTGAGGGGGAACCTGGCGCCTGACGGGGCGGTGGTCAAGCAGTCGGCGGTGGCCAAAGAGATGCTCGTGCACCGGGGCCCAGCCCGGGTGTTCGACGGTGAGGAAGAGGCTTTCAACGCCATTACCGGAGGCAAGATCAACAAGGGCGACGTGGTCGTCATCCGGTACGAGGGCCCCAAGGGCGGACCGGGGATGCGGGAGATGCTCAGCCCGACGGCGGCCATTTCCGGCATGGAAATGGACAAGGACGTGGCGCTGATCACCGATGGCCGTTTCTCCGGTGGCACACGCGGCGCTTGCGTCGGGCACGTTTCACCCGAGGCCTCGGAGGGTGGACCCATTGCCCTGGTTCAGGAGGGTGACCTGATCGAGATCGACATACCAGCCCGTAAAATCACGCTCGTGCTTTCGGATGAAGCGATCGCAGCCCGTAGGGAAAGATGGACCGCTCCACTTCCCAAGGTTACCGGCAAAAGCTACCTGGCGCGTTATGCGTATCTGGTAACTTCCGCCAGCACCGGAGCCGTTACGAAGGTGCCGGAATAGACTTCCAGTAACCGTGTCCTAATCGTGCTATACTGCTGATCCGCAGTTGCGCAGTTGCGCAGTTGCAGAGGTGTCTTGACAGGGTGTTGTTTTTCATGCATAATGGGTTTTGGCGATGCGGGGTGGAGCAGTGGTCAGCTCGTCGGGCTCATAACCCGAAGGTCGTTGGTTCGAATCCAGCCCCCGCTACCATTTTATTTGATCGAGAGGCGGAGTAGCTCAGTTGGTCAGAGCATGCGGTTCATACCCGCAGTGTCGGGGGTTCAAATCCCTCCTCCGCTACCAATAGAAAATTAGTGGCCCGTTGGTCAAGTGGTCTAAGACATCGGCCTTTCACGCCGGTAACGGGGGTTCGAATCCCCCACGGGTCACCAGAGAATATCCCGCCTGCGAGGCGGGTTTTGACTTTTTAAGGTCAGAGGAACACACCCCCTTCGGGGGAATGTCCCCGATGCGATAATTTGTCGGAGAGTCGTAGGAGCCGGGCGCAGATTACCCCAAGATTCCCCAAGTACTTGCCTTATAATGGATCAGATTGAGATCCGATCTGTTCAGAAAGGGCGGGTGGCGAGGGATGGGTGCTGAGTACGTCTGGCTGCGCCATGGCATCTCAAGCAGGTGGTTTCAGGTCAGGGGCGCCGCCCTGTTTTTGCTCTATGCGGTGCTGGGTGTCGCCGCCGGGCGCTCAATGATCGGAGGTCTCGCTCCCTTTGCAGTGCCCCTGGCAGTAGCAGCGGCCTTTCTGGCAGCGCCCCTGGATTGGGCGGTGGTGACCGGGTTGATGGTGGGAGTGTTCACCCGCACCGGCACCGGCTACCTGATCCCGGCGGTGGGGAGCGCCCTGGTGGTGACAGCAACCTTCCTACTGGCCAGGTCTTTGCGGGACCGCTGGCCGCGGCCGCTGCTTTCTGGGGCTCTGACCGCCGGTGGCATCAACATCCTGGTCAGGGGCATCTTCCTGCTGTGGCAGGCCCACGAGCCGGCGAGCGCCTTCGGCCTGATCAGCGAATCCGTCCTGGTCAGCCTGTTCACTCCCGTTGCTCTCTACGGGTTTACCGGCGCATCGAAGGTCAAGGAGCGGCAGAAAGAGCTACAGGCACTGCTGGTCCTGGTGTTTGTGATGTGCGGCCTGGGTGATCTGCACATAGGCCCGGCTACCCTCCAGGATGTTCTGGCCCGTCTCGTGCTGATCACCGTAGCTTACAGCTGGGGTGCCGGCTGGGGGGCGGGGGCCGGGGTGATCCTGGGGTTGCTGGGCGGTAATTTACAGATGATCCTGCCCCTGATCGGCTTCTATGCCGGCACCGGCTTCTTTGCCGGGGCCTTGCAGGGTTTTGGCCGCACGGGGGTGATCGTGGGATTCTTCCTGGCCAGCCTGCTCTTTTCCATCTTTTACGGCGATCCGGCCGCCCTGTCCGGGCACCTGCTGGCCAGCCTGCTGACCGTGGGAGTTTTCTTCCTGGCATCTCCTTTCCTCAACCGGTGGCTGGGCCGGGAGAAGCCCGGGGTTTTGCCGGATCTGCCTTTGGAGGCGGAGATCGGCTTTTCGCAGCGATCCAAATCCATGGAATCCTTTTGCGGCGACAGCTTCGCCGTGGCGCACCAGTCCCCGGGGCACCTGCTGCTGACCGTCAGTGACGGAATGGGGGCAGGAGTCAGCGCCATGCGCGAAAGCAGGATTGTGGTAAGATTACTGGAACAGATCATGAGCAACGGGATCGGCCCGGAGGCGGCGGCGGGGATCGTCAACACCGCCCTGTACCTTCGGGGCGGCGAGGAGAGTGCCGCCACCATCGACCTGGCTGCGGTCGACCTGGATGCCCGGTACATAGATCTCTTGAAGGTGGGGGCGCCGCCCAGCTTTCTGAAGCGGGGCCACAGCGTCGAGATGATCCGGTCGAGTTGTTGGCCGGCCGGCATCCTTGATCGGGTAGAGGCGGAGGTGCATCGCCGCCAGGTACTTCCAGGGGACATCCTGATCATGGCCACCGACGGGGTTACCGAGGTCGAACGGGAGGCGTCCCTGCCGGACAACTGGCTGTATGATTTTCTCAAGAACTTGCCTCTGGATGACGCCCAGGCGGTGGCTGACCTGGTCCTGAAGCACGCCTTGAAGGCCTCCGGGCTTCAGAACAGGGATGACATGACGGTGCTGGTGGCACGCTTCGGCGACGGGCAGGAATTGGGGTGAGTGGGAACGCAGGACAATCAGGAACGGGTGTTTATCTCCAGGATCAGATCATTTAGTACGAGGCACGGGATGTTTGGCCGCGGGATGAAGGTTGTGGTCGGGGTTTCCGGAGGGGCGGACTCGGTGGGCCTGCTCCAGGTTTTACGCCAGCTCGCCCCGGAGCATGACCTGCAACTGCACGTAGTGCACCTCAACCACATGCTGCGACCGGAGGCGGCGGATGATGCCGCATTCGTCCGGCGGCTGGCCGGCCGTTTGAACCTGCCGGTTACTATCGGCTGCGCCCGGGTAGGCTCTATTGCCAGGCGGCTCAGGACCGGGATCGAGGAAGCCGGGCGGCTGGCTCGCTACCGGCTGCTTGAGCAGGTGGCGGACCGGATCGGCGCCCAGCGGATTGCGGTGGGACATCAGGCGGGTGACCAGGTGGAGACAGTGCTTTTCAATCTTATGCGAGGCGCCGGACCCGGGGGTCTGGCAGGCATCCCGCCGCGCCGCGGCAGGGTGGTGAGGCCGCTGCTCTGCGCCTCCAGGGAAGAGATCGCAGCTTACTGCCGGACTGCCGGACTGGAGTGGCGCACTGACGCCTCTAACCTCTCTCCGGAGTTCCTGCGCAACAGGATCCGGCACCGCTTGCTGCCACTGCTCCGAAAGGAGTTCAACCCCCGCATCGACCAGGCGGTCCTGCGCCTGGCGGAGATCGTGGGGGAGGAGGACCGCTGGATCCGGCGCCATGCGGAATCCTTGCTCAACCAGATGCTGTTGCCCGGGGCGGACAAATGTTTGTGGCAATCTGGGCAAGGGGCATCCACCCCGTCATCAGTCTCCGGCGTCAAGTGGGTGCCGCGCCGGGTGCCCTCTGGGCGCGGCACCCGGCGCGCCGAAAAAGTGTGTTTGACCCTGTCTACCTTTGTTTGCTTACCCTTGGCTCTAAGGCGGCGCCTGCTGCTGGCGGCAGTCAGGAGAGCGGGGGGTAGCCTGCGCCACCTGGGGTATCAGAATGTGTCAGACTGCCTGGATTTCCTGACCCGGGGCAGCCCGGGCGGGACGGTGCAGTTGCCGGGCGGAGTACTGGTCAGCAAAGACCCTACCTGCTTTATGGTGGCTGTCGGATCAGATGTCAGAGGTCAGAGACCGGAGATCGGCTTCCTTAATGGTGAACGAAAGCGAACATCAGTGGCGCCGGGTGCCCTTCGGGCGCGGCGAAAAGGACAGGAACAAGACTCGGAGGCAGAGAGGAGGAGTCTGGCTTCCGTTCCCCTGCCGGTGCCTGGCAAGACCCCCCTGCCCGGGTTGGGACTGGCTATCCGGGCGCAGGTGCTCGACATCGCCCCCGGAACCTGGCGCCTGGAACGGGGCGGATGCTCATCCCTGGATAGCAGGAATGGTATGTCAAATGATATTGAGAAGAATGCCATTAGGGGTGCTTTGAATACCGAAGGCGAGACCGGCCGACCCTGGGATACCGGTGACGACAGCAGGGTCTGCTTCGATTATGACCAGTTGGAAGCTCCTTTAACCATCAGGACCCGCCGTGATGGAGACCGTCTCCGGCCTTTCGGAATGCAGGGCGCCAAGAAGCTCAAGAAACTTCTGGGAGAACTCCGTATCCCCGGGCGCGATCGCGACAAGATCGCCCTGGTGGTATCCGGTGGAGAGATTATCTGGGTGGTGGGCTGCCGGAGGGCACAGGTGGCGCCGGTTACTGAACAGACCAGGCATATGCTGATTCTGGATGTCGAGAGGCTGTGATTGAGAATTGAGAGCTCAAAGTTCAACTGGGTCTTGGCTTCAGGGGGGTTCAACTGGGTCTTGGCTTCAGGGGGGATTGCTTTTCCCCCACTGAAGCTTAGAGCCAGTTAACTAGGGGCGTAGCCGCTCTTATCCCACCGCTTCAGGAGAAGCGGGGGCATTAGAGCGGGTAGTCATCGTGATTGCTTTTCCCCCACTGAAGCTTAGAGCCAGTTAACTAGGGGCGTAGCCGCTCTTATCCCACCGCTTCGGATGTACTCCGCATTCTTCAGGCCGGGCTGTAAGCCCGGATGCGGAGGAAGCGGGGGCATTAGAGCGGGTAGTCATCTGTGGTAAAGGCATCAGACATCCGGCATCTGATATGCCAGCTTGTGCTCCTGCAAAATAAATTGAATCCCTTGGAGAAATTATGTTAAAATATAGCGTATGCTTTACGGAGCCTATAGTTAGGAGGGTTTAAATGTGGGCCGCCTTCTTAAGAACTTATTGATCTATGTGATCATCGTGGTGTTTGCCGTGTTGGCCATCAAGTTGTTCATGCCCCCGCCGAACACCGAAATAGCCTGGAATTATAACGACTTTATCACTGCATTATCCGCGGGGAAAATTGCTACAATTTCACTGACCTCGGGAGATGGAAGCTATCATGTAGATGGCACGACCACCGACAAAGTAAATTTTAGCACTGATATCCCCTCCAACAACGCGGACTTGAACGCGCTGTTGTATGACAGCGCCAAATCCGGCAATACGAAAGTGACCTATCCTCACCCCCAGACCACTCCCTGGTGGGCGGGGTTGCTCTCCACCCTGCTGCCGATCCTGCTGATCGTGGGGTTTGTCTTTTTCATGCTCCAGCAGACCCAGGGGGGCGGCAACCGGGTGATGCAGTTCGGGCGCAGCCGGGCGCGCCTGCTGGACCCTGAGAAAAAGAAGATCACCTTCGCCGACGTGGCCGGGGTGGACGAGGCCGAGGAAGAGCTGGAGGAGATTGTCGACTTTTTAAAAGATCCGAAACGATACAATGACATGGGCGCCCGGATTCCCAAGGGTGTGCTGCTTTTCGGCCCGCCGGGCACCGGCAAGACCCTGCTGGCGCGGGCGATTGCCGGGGAGGCCGGGGTGCCCTTCTTCAGTATCAGCGGCTCGGACTTCGTGGAGATGTTCGTCGGAGTGGGCGCCGCCAGGGTGCGGGACCTGTTCGAGCAGGCCAAAAAGAACTCCCCCTGCATCATCTTCGTGGACGAGATCGATGCCGTCGGGAGGCACCGGGGCGCCGGGCTCGGAGGTGGCCACGACGAGCGTGAGCAGACCCTGAACCAGTTGCTGGTGGAGATGGATGGCTTCAGCGCCAATGAGGGGATCATTATCATCGCCGCCACCAACCGTCCGGATATCCTCGACCCGGCCCTGCTGCGCCCGGGGCGGTTTGACCGGCAGATCACGGTTGACCTTCCCGACCTGCTCGGGCGGAAGGAGATCCTGAAGGTGCATGCCCGGGGCAAGCCCCTGGATGACGAAGTCGACATGGATGTTCTGGCTCGCAGGACGCCTGGTTTCACCGGGGCCGATCTGGCCAACATGATCAACGAGGCGGCGCTGCTGACGGCCCGCCGTGACAAGAAGAAGATCGGCATGAAGGAACTGGAGGATTCCATCGAGCGGGTGATTGCCGGGCCGGAGAAGAAGTCCCGGATCATGAGCGAGGAAGAGAAGAAACTGATTGCCTATCACGAGGCCGGGCACGCCGTGGTCGGAGGGCTGCTGCCCCATGCCGATCCGGTGCACAAGATCTCCATCATCCCCAGGGGGCGCATGGGAGGGTACACGCTCTCACTACCGGTCGAGGACCGGCGCGTCCACACCAAGTCCTACCTGCTCGACCAGGTCACCACCCTCATGGGCGGGCGGGCATCCGAGAGCCTGGTGCTGGTGGATATCAGCACCGGGGCACACAATGATCTGGAGCGGGCGACCGACCTGGTGCGCAAAATGATTACCGAGTACGGCATGTCCGAGGAACTGGGTCCGATCACCTTTGGCCGTCCCGAGGAGCAGGTATTCATGGGGCGCGACCTGGCTCGCGACCGCAACTACAGCGAGGCCACCGCCTATTCCATCGACAAGGAGGAGCACCAGATGATCGAGCACTCTTACCAGCAGGCGAAGAAGCTGCTGGAGGACAATATCAGCAAGCTGCACCTGATTGCCTCCACCCTGTTGGAGCAGGAGACGATCGAGCGCAGCCAGTTCGAGGCGCTGATGCAGGAGGCCTAGTGCCCGCTACGCGGACCCAAAATGAAAGGTTGATAGGCTATGCCACAGATGGAACGCACTTTTGTCATAGTCAAGCCTGACGGGGTACAGCGCCAGTTGGCGGGGAAAATCGTCAGTACCTTCGAGCGCCGCGGCCTGAAGATCGTTGGCCTGAAGCTGCTCCGGATCACCCCGGAACTGGCCGGGCGGCACTATGCCGAGCACCGGGACAAGCCTTTCTTTCAGGGATTGGTGGATTTTATCACCTCCGGGCCGGTGGTGGCCATGGTGCTGGAAGGGAAGGATTGTATTGCTATGGTCCGGGGGATGATGGGAGCGACCGACCCGCTCAAGGCCGCGCCGGCTACCATCCGCGGCCGGTACGGCATCGACATCGGGCGCAACCTGGTGCACGGCTCCGACTCTCCAGCGAGCGCCGGGCGGGAGATCGCCCTGTTTTTCAGCCAGGATGAACTGCTGGATTATGCCCTGGACGTTCAGAAATGGGTTTACGAATAAGGGATCCCCGCCTGTGATCATTGTATACATGATTCCGATGGCAGGAAATTCAGGTTCAGTAGCGAATAACAGATGAATTACCCGAACCCCGGCCGACGATATCTGCCAGTGTCTGTACAAGTAGCCGGTTCCCATTATAAACAGTTCCTCGTTCCAGCCTTGTGGGGCGTTCCTTGCTTGATGGGGGTTGAAGGAGGATCTGCTTTTCTGTGGGGACTGATTGGCAAAAAAGCCCATTTTGCTCATCCGGCTACCTGGTTAACCAGAAAAAAAATAATTGAGATCAAAGGTAGGAAAACAGGAAGAGACAGCGAATATTACCTTAGTCAAGGTTGATGAAAAAATGTGTTACTTTACCAGAGGTGGTTTCCGGTCAAGGAAACAGGTGTCCTTTGTTAAATTTGTTTTTTTTGGTTACCCTAAGACCAAAGTTTTTACTAAGGCGATGGGGTTTAACCATTAGTTTAGCTTGGTAAGGGGGTATGCTGAGAGCTTGAGAACAGCCGGATTTTAGTCAGTTGTGTTAGGTAGCGTGAGCGGTCCAGGTAAGTACAGAGAATCTTTAAAATAGGAAGGGAGATGTTGTTTAATGCCTTGGGATTCAACACAATTAGCCGACTGGCAGATCGCCGAGGAAGCCGAGAAGAACATGCCGAAGCCGTATGAAGTGGCAGACAGGCTCGGTATGAAGCAGGACGAGGTAATCCCGTACGGCCGGGTATCCAGACTCGACTACATGAAGATCCTGGATCGCCTGAAGGACAGGCCGCAAGGCAAGTACATCGAGATTACCGCCATCACCCCGACCCCGCTGGGCGAGGGCAAGACCACCACTACCATGGGGATCATCGAGGGTCTGGCCAAGAGAGGCAAGAACGTCGGCGGCGCCATCCGGCAGCCTTCCGGCGCCCCGACCTTCAACATCAAGGGTACTGCGGCCGGCGGCGGCAACTCCCTGTTGATTCCGATGACCGAGTTCTCCCTCGGCCTCACCGGTGACATCAACAACATCATGAACGCCCATAACCTGGCCATGGTGGCTACGACTGCCAGGATCCAGCACGAAGACAACTATACCGACGAGTTTCTGGCCAAGCGCGGCATGAAGAGGCTCGGCATCCATCCCAAGAAGGTGGAGATGAAGTGGGTCATGGACCTGGGCGCCCAGGCGCTGCGCAGCATCATCATCGGCTTGGGCACCAACATGGACGGCGCCCTGCTGCAGTCAGGCTTCGTGGTCACCGTGGCCTCCGAGGTGATGGCCGTTCTGGCCATGGTGTACGACCTGAAAGACATGAGGCAGAAGTTGGGTAGCATCATCGTGGGTTATGACCGGAACGACAATCCGGTTACCTGCGATGATCTGGAGGTTGCCGGCGCCATGACCGCCATCATGCGGGAGTCGATCAACCCCACCCTGTGCTGGACGGCCGAGATGCAGCCCTGCATGGTGCATGCCGGCCCCTTCGCCAACATCGCCGTCGGCCAGTCCTCCGTCATCGCCGACCGCGTCGGCCTGAAGCTGTTCGACTACCACTGCACCGAGTCCGGATTCGGCTGCGACATCGGCTTCGAGAAGTTCTGGAACGTGAAGAGCCGCGTCAGCGGTTTGCAGCCGAACGTCTCCATCATCGTCACCTCTGTCCGCAGCATGAAGATGCACGGCGGCGGACCGGCGGTGGTGGCCGGGCGTCCGCTGGACGAGACCTACAAGACGGAGAACCTGCCTCTGGTGGAGAAGGGCTTTGCCAACCTGCTGCACCACATCGGCATCGTCAAGAAGTCGGGGATCATGCCGGTGGTTTGCATCAACGCCTTCCCGACCGACACCGAAGAGGAGCATAAGCTGCTCAAGCGCCTGACCGAGCAGGCCGGCGCCCGCTGCGCCGTGTCCCGGCACTGGCGCTTTGGCGGCGAGGGTGCCCTCGAGCTCGCCGACGCCGTCATCGACGCCTGCGAGGAGCCGGTGGACTTCAAGTTCCTCTATCCGCTCGAAATGAAGTTCAGGGATAGGGTCGACCTGATCGCCAGGGAAGTTTACGGTGCTGACGGCGTGAGTTGGGCCCCGGCTGCCGAGGCCAAGGCCAAGCTGTACGAAGAGCGGTATCCGGATTTCTACACCATGATGGCCAAGACCCACCTGTCCCTGACCCACGACCCGAGCATCAAGGGCGTACCCAAGGGCTGGCTGCTGCCGGTCCGCGACTGTCTGGTCTATGCCGGCGCCAAGTTCCTGGTGCCTGTCTGCGGCGAGATCCGGCTGGTGCCCGGTACGTCGTCCGACCCGGCCTTCAGGAGGATCGACGTCGACCTCAATACCGGCAACGTTCAGGGTCTGTTCTAGGGCATCTCAACCGAATAAATGAGTTTGTATAGCCGGGATGACTTTTAGCCACCCCGGCTTTTTATTGTCATGAAATTTCGCCTGATCAGATGCTAGCGCCTGCTGTTATCGCATTGTTACCCGTATCGATTGTTGTTCCAGCACATGGATGCTTACGACCATCCATAAGTATGCGCAAGGAGAATCTTGGACGCAAGTTTATTGCGGCGGTGGGGAACTAGCGGTTATAATAATGACGAGATCGGTAGTATGATATTTTTGGACTTGCCGTCGTGCTTGTGTGTACAGGGCAATGATAAAGGAGAGGGACATGAAGCGTATAGATGCGATCGTCCGGGATCCCCTGTTTCAGGACAGTCTGGCCAGGATCAAGGAGTTCGAGCGGGACCGGGAGCTCTGCAAGCACACCCTGCAGCACTTTGTTGATGTGGCGCGGATCACCTACATCCTGATGCTGGAATCGGGGGAGAGCCAGCAATTCATCAAGGATGCCGGCCTGAGCGGCCCCGCTGCCGCCAAGGAGGTCATCTACGCCGCCGGCATTCTGCATGATGTCGCCCGGTGGCGGGAGTACGAGACCGGCGAGGACCACGCCCCGCTGGGGGCGGACATGGCCGGGGAGATCCTGGAGCGGAACGGCTTCAACCCTCAGGAGATCAGGGTGATCACCCACGCCATCTTTGAACACCGGGAGCAGAACATTCAGATGTCCCGGTTGGGGGAACTGCTGTTCAGGGCGGACAACCTGTCCAGGGCTTGCCACGAGTGCAGTGCCCAGGAGAAATGCTACAAATTCTCCCAGATGGAGACCGGCAATCTCGTACTGATCTATTAAGTGAAAGGCGGGGGAATGGATGGAGAGCTACGACCTCCACAATCTGAGAGTAGTTGAGATCGCCAACCGGGCCGAGGCGCGGCGCGCCCTCAATGAGATCGGCTCCGATCCCGGCGGCGTCGCCTGGATGACACCCAAGGCGGTGCACCGCCTGCTGCGGGTGGAAAAACTGTCCTCCCGGGCAGCGATCATCCTCAAGCAGGAGATGCTGTCCAAGGGGGGTGAGGCGGCGATCAGCCGGGAGGCCGGGGATCTTTCGGTGGAAGTGACCGATGTTCTGCTGATGGGCACCCTGAGGCAGTATGAGCAACTCTGCCAGAAACTCAAGATGCAGCCCTTCGGGCTGACCCGGCTGGCCCAGTCGATCAAGGATGTGTTGGACAACCTGGAGCGCCGAGAGAGCCGCCAGTTGCGCTGCCGCGACTTGTCGCTGACTATTGGAGAGCGCACGCTGATCATGGGTATTCTGAACGTCACCCCCGACTCTTTCTCTGACGGCGGCAAATTCGATCAGGTCGATGCCGCTGTGGCCCACGCCAGGGAGATGGTGAGCGAGGGAACGGACATCATCGATATCGGGGGCGAGTCCACCCGCCCACAGACCTGGGAAGAGGCGCCGCTGTCCGTCGAAGAGGAGTTGCGCCGGATCATGCCGGTATTGGAGCGGCTGTTGCAGGAGGTCGATGTTCCCATCTCCATCGATACCTACAAGGCGGAGACCGCCCGGGTTGCCTTGAAGGCCGGCGCCCACATCATCAACGACGTCTGGGGATTCCAGCGGGAGCCGGAACTGGCCAAGGTGTCGGCGGACTATGACGTGCCCGTGATCCTGATGCACAACCAGGATGGGACCGAGTACCAGAACCTGATGGGGGACGTGATCCGTTCCCTGCGGCAGAGCGTCAAGATCGCCGAGGATGCCGGGGTGCGCCCGGAGCAGGTTATCATCGACCCGGGCATCGGCTTCGGCAAGACCACCGAGCAGAGCCTGGCGGTGATGCGCCGCATGGACGAACTGCGCTCGCTGGGCAAACCGATCCTGCTCGGCACCTCACGCAAGTCAGTGGTCGGCAATACCCTGAACCTTCCCGTCGACCAGCGGTTGGATGGGACCGCCGCCACGGTTGCCTGGGGGATCGCCAACGGCGCTGACATCGTCCGGGTGCACGACGTCAGGGAGATGAGCCGCGTTGCCCGCATGGTCGATGCCATCATGGCGGCCGGCGGTTAGCAGCCTCCTCGATGTTCAAGGGGAAAGGCTAATAAAACATCGAATATCTAACTTCCAACATTGAGATCGGAAGGGAGTCTCGGCGCCATTGAAACATCCAATTCAGGCTTTTATCGGGCTGGGTTCCAACTTAGGTGACCGGGAGGGTTACATGAAATCGGCCCTCCGAATGCTGGTTGACCATCCACGTGTGGAGCTAAGCAAGGCATCCTCTCTGTATGAGACCGAGCCGGTGGGCTATCTCGACCAGGGTTGGTTCCTCAACCAGGTGGTCGAGGTGGCCACGTGGCTCGACCCTTACGCCCTACTCCGAGTGATGCAAGGGATCGAGCAAGAGATTGGGCGACAGCGGATAATCCGCTGGGGCCCCCGGGTGATCGACCTGGACCTGCTGCTTTACGGTGATGCGGTTATTTCCGGTCCAAAGTACACCATGCGGTGGAGTTGGCTGACAGTGCCCAAGCTGATCTGCGGTCCGGAGTTGACCGTGCCGCATCCCCGCCTCCACGAGCGGAGCTTCGTTCTGGTGCCCCTGGCCGAGATCGCCCCGGATCACGTCCACCCGGACGGCAGAACGACTCTGAGATACTTGCAAGCCTTGGGGGCTGGTCAAAAAATAAGGTTGTTCCGGCCCAGTTATGGTGAGTCTCCCGCGAGAGAGGCCTGGGCGTTTCTCCCAGGAGGTTTCCCATTTCATCGGGAGCCGCCTTGCTAATACAGGGTGAAAATCTTACCAGAGAAGGGTGCTTTTCAGAGGCAAAACTGATAAAATATCTGTAATCATTCCCCACAGATGGCTACCCGCTCTAATGCCCCCGCTTCCTCCGCATCCAGACCTTCGGTCTGGCCTTGTACTCCGCATTCTTCAGGCCAGGCGTAGCCCGGATGCGGAGGAAGAATGCGGAGTACATCTGAAGCGGTGGGATAAGAGCATCTACGCCCCTAGTTAACTGGCTCTAAGCTTCAGTGGGGGATTGCTTTTCCCCCACTGAAGCTTAGAGCCAGTTAAACCCACTGAATCCAAGGCCCAGTTGAATGCTTGACAGCAGTCCGGATGGAAACGGCAACGGCCATACCGGGGCTGGCGGAGGCGGGTGTCGCTTGTAGCGCTGCACATAATTCAGAGCCAACCGCTTGTACCTGAAAAGGACGGAGACGGAAGGCGCCGTACCAGAATAGTTGGAGTAGCCCGTAGTCACCCCTCGGAAGTGTCCGGGGCGCGACCGGGCGCACAACTTCTCCGTCAAGATCCCGCCAACCTCAACGTTAGCATTAAACCCATCCGGGTACATCGAGTCGCCGGTGGGGGCAAAGACAAAGTCAACCCCCTCCTCCCGGGCCAGGGCGAGGTCACGATCCGGGTCCCGGGGATAGGCGGCGAAGTCCTCCTGCGGCCCGAACTGCAGCGGGTTGACAAATATACTCATGACTGCCCGGTCGTACTCAGACCGGGCGCGCTGCACCAGGCTCAGGTGCCCCTGGTGCAGGTAACCCATGGTAGGCACCAGGCCGATGCTCAATTCCCGGTGCTTCAGGCCCAGGGCTATCTCCTGCATCTGCCCGGCGTTTGTGACGACTTGGTCCGGCTGGACGATCTGGAACAGCTTCATGACCACGCGGCCCTCTGACCTTCGTCAGAGGGTTTTCTATTTTACCGATGGCTGCTCGCTCTAATGCCCCGCTTCTCCGAAGCGGTGGGATAAGAGCGGCTACATCACCTACTTCGGACAGAAGGATGCCCAGCAGGTCCTGGTGATCAGGAAAATGGCGACCGACCTGAACCTGCCCCTGGAGATCGTCACCTGCCCCATCGTGCGGGAGGCGGACGGCCTGGCCCTCAGCTC
>Ga0224558_1001100_pt1 | contig 29451 bp, 24 predicted proteins | sample 714S32024metaG_FD_180682 | JGI IMG/M metagenome (GOLD analysis project Ga0224558, IMG submission 180682) | Peat soil microbial communities from Stordalen Mire, Sweden - 717 S3 20-24 | ecosystem: Environmental > Terrestrial > Soil > Wetlands > Peat | place: Sweden: Norrbotten County, Stordalen... | reverse complement strand
AACGGCGCCGTCAAGCACACGCAGCGAGCGCTCCACCTCAGCCGTAAAGTCGACGTGGCCGGGCGTATCGATAATGTTGATGCGGATGTCGCGCCAGGTACAGGTCGTCGCCGCCGACGTAATGGTGATGCCGCGCTCCTGCTCCTGCTCCATCCAGTCCATGATGGCCGTCCCTTCATGCACCTCGCCGATACGGTGCGTCTTTCCCGTATAAAACAGGATGCGCTCCGTCGTCGTGGTCTTCCCGGCATCGATGTGGGCCATGATGCCGATGTTCCTGCAACGTTCTAATGGGACTGTTCTGGGCACGGCTCTTAACTCTTTTCTGGGGCTCCGAAATCTGCTTCTAGCCGCTGGCTTCTAGCTAGTAGCTAGTGGCCAGTAGCGTGTCTACCACCGGTAATGCGCAAACGCCTTGTTCGCTTCCGCCATACGATGCACATCTTCTTTCTTCTTGATGGCGGCGCCTTTGCCGTTCGAGGCGTCGAGCAACTCGTTCGTCAATTTCTCGATCATTCCCTTTTCGCCGCGGCCGCGCGCATAGCTCACGATCCAGCGGATCGCCAGCGACGTCCTGCGGTCCGGACCTACTTCGATCGGCACCTGGTAGTTCGCGCCGCCCACGCGCCGCGTCTTCACTTCCAGCAACGGCTTGGCGTTCTCCACCGCCTTCGTGAACAGCTTCAGGGGTTCATCGCCGCCCTTTTCCTTCAGTTTCTCGAGCGACTTATAAAAAATGCCCTCGGCAGTCGACTTCTTTCCCTGCCACATCATCGAGTTGATGAACTTCGTCACCAGGTCCGATCCATACACCGGATCGGCCTCGGTCTTCCGCTTTGGGGTGTGTCCTTTGCGTGGCATGTTTCGTTAGCTCTCAGCTTTCAGTTTTTTATTTTGCTGCGGTCACTGGCCACTGGCCACTGGCAACCGACTTACGCTTTCTTCGCGCGCTTCGTGCCGTACTTCGAGCGCCCCTGGTTACGGCCCGCGACGCCGGTTGCGTCCAGGGTTCCGCGCACCACGTGATAACGCACTCCCGGCAGATCCTTCACACGGCCCCCGCGGATCAGCACAATCGAGTGCTCCTGCAGGTTATGGCCGACGCCAGGAATATACGTCGTCACTTCGATTCCATTGGTCAGGCGAACGCGCGCCACTTTGCGCAGCGCCGAGTTCGGCTTTTTCGGCGTCTGGGTATACACGCGCGTGCACACGCCGCGCTTCTGCGGACACGATTGCAAAGCCGGACTCGCCGTCTTATACCGGGTCCGCTCGCGGCCAAACTTCACCAGCTGATTAAAAGTAGGCACTCTTGCCACTCCAGGACGCGGCACGCCGCGTCTCTCCCGAACATTTTCCGCAACCCAAATCCCGTAGAGACGGGGCTTGCCCCGTCTCCGCATACTTCTCTCACCCTGGAGACGCACAAGAGACGCAAACTGCCCTTCGTCTCCAGGTCTGGCACAGGCGTCGCGCCCAGCCATACTCTCCCCAGGCAGCATTACTATTGCCGGGGAGAATTCGTTCAGTTCCCGCTCAGGCTAAATCGCCGACGACGGTGACGCCACGCCTCACCCGACCAGGTTCGGAGGCGTTCCGTTTCGTCTGCTTTCCCCCCTGCATAGCCTCGCGTGACCCATTCCTCGGGCGCGAAGGTTTTCGCAGGGCGTTTCAGCGAGGGCGTCCCCGATCCCAATTCCAACCGGGTACGTATTTCTTCAAAGCTCAGCCAAGATTTTCCCGGAGCCGGTCGCCAGCGCAGGTTGCGCATCCGACCGGACAGCCGTACACAGGCAAGCCAGACTTAACTCGCGGAACCGTATGATAATAACAACTACCTTGCACATCGTCAACCACTCTTCGAAGCATCGAAGAAGAGAGCCGGCTTCAAAGTTTCAAGGTTTGAAAGTCTCGGGGTCGCTGGTGGATCAGGATCTCAGACGCACGAGCGCCTTTGTCCTTGAAACTCTGAAACCTTGAAACCTTGCACGTTACGCACTATACCTTCTAAACTGACAGTTCTTCGCCCCACCACATTATTATGCTCGCGCCTGGCAAACGGGACGCGAGGAGGGTTCATGCATCGTTGCGGTTCCGGTTTTCTACTTACGTTGGCCATCACCTTCGTCGTCGCCCTCACCGGCTGCCTCGGCAAAGGCAGCACCAACCTCGGTAGCGGAGGCGTGCAAAGCGTTACGCTGAGCCCCGCCAACACCTTCTCCCTTGTTGTGGGTGGCACTCAAGTCTTTAGCGCCAGCGGCAAGGACGCCTCCGGCAAGCCCGTTCTCAGCCTCAACATTCAATATGTTGTGGGAGTTCCGCCCGGTACTATCACCCCCGCGCCACTCTCCATCAACGTCAATGGGAACGCTTGCGCCGGCACCTGGGACCAGACTGGCAGCCAGTGCAGTGGCGGCAATCCCGGAATCGCTACGGTAAACGCCGTCATCAACGGCGTCTACAGCCCGACCACTACCGTCTACGTCCACCAGCCCATCAATAGCATTGAGATTAAGAACGGCAACACCCAACCGCCTCAGTATGACTGCTTCTCGCAGGGTCAAACCTGGGTCTACGCGGCCACCGCCTACAACACTATCTCTGGGGACATCACCAGCACCGTCGGCCCCATGACCTGGTCGTCGAGCTATACCGGTGTGGTCACCACAACTCCCATCGCGTCCACAGGCCAGCCCAACGTGCTCAACCAGGTTGCGGTCACTGCCAAATCCCCCGGCATCACCAATCTTGTTGCCAGCGCCTCCGGGGTCAGCAGCAACCCTTATCCCTTCACCACCTGCCTGATCCAAGCCATCCACCTCCAGATCGGAGGCCAGAACCAGGCAGGAAACTCGATCACCGTAAACAACGGCGCCAGCATACCCATCACGGCCATCGCGGTCGATACGTTGTGCGGCATCGCCAATAATACCCCCCTGACTGCCGCGCCCCTCACCTGGAGCACGACCAATCCTGAAGTTGCGGCCTTCGGCACCACCGCCAGCAGCGCGGTGACCAACCATGCCACCGCGCGCAACAATCTCGGCGGCACTACCCTCTTTGCTTCCTGCACGCCTCCGTCCTGCAATATCGGAGTTCTGCCGGGTCTCCCCATCTACGCCAGCGACTATAACGTCGCCGACCCTCCCAAATGCCAGCCGCCGAACGTGACGAACGCTTATCGCACCATCTCCGTTAACGTTGCTTCCGCCTCCAAAGTGCCCACCTACACCGCCTGGGCGGCGACCACCGACTGCGGGAACGCCCTCGGTTGCACCAGCGCGTTGTTCTCGGTGGCCCCTGGAACCACTCCGTCCACCTCCATCACCTCCATCGTAAGCGTGCCCCGCACTCCCAATTCCATGATGTTTAACCATCTGGCCTCGTCGCGCCTCTACCTCGGAAGCGATCAGGGTCTGATGTACATGGATGTCGCCGCCAAGGGCGGCTCGACCGTTTCCGAGGTCTCCAGCATCTCGACACCCTGCAATGTGGCCTTGTGCGGCAAAGTGCTCACCATCTCCAACGATGGCAAACTGGTGGTCGTTTCCGACACCGTTTCCACCCCCAGCCAGGTCTACATCTACAACAGCGGCGGTGGCACCGCGGACCTCATCATCCCCGGCGAAACCGCCACCGCCGCCGCCTTCTCTCCCGATCAGCTCAAACTCTTCATTCTTACCAACGCCGGCAATATGTACGTCTACTCCACGGTGGACGCGCTAACTTCGGTTCCGATCGCGACCTCAGCCAGCGACGTAAAATTCTCGGCGGATGGCAGCTTCGCCTACATCGCGGGAACACCCGCGCCAGGAACTTCAATCTCCGGCTTCGCTACCTGCAACCCCCAACTTCCCCAGGGCAACCTGGGTTTTGTGACCACCCCCGGCATCCCGACTCAGATTTTCCCGTCGCCTGACGCCCAGCACGTTATCGCGATCGATCCGCCGAACATTGACATTTTCACGGCCTCCGACACGCAGATTCCTCTGCCGGATGGTCAGTTCACGTGTACCGATCCGTCCGTCACTTTCGGCGCAGTGCAGTCCCACAACCTGGGCCAGGGCAATTTCACTTCTATCTACGCGCAGCTCGTAGCCGACGGCACCGCGGTCATTCTCGTCGCCAACAACATTCCCGCTGTACTTGTTTTCAACGTGGGTAGTGGAACCACGACTTCCATCCCGCTCGTCGGCGGCAGCACCCCGCTCTCCGCCTCCGCTTCCACCGACGGAAGCCAGGTTTACGTCGCCGCCTGCGATCAGTATGACGGAACCACCTGCGCCGCCGGCTCCGTGCACATCGTTTGCACCAGCGCCTGCAGCAAAGGTCAGGGCGACTTCCTGCAGGTCCCCTATGCCAACATCAACGAAAACAACAACCCCAACATGTGCAACAGCCAGGGCAGTAATGCCCCGCTCTGCCTCCCCAATCTAATCGCCATCAAGCCGCAGTGATCAGACCGAGCTCGCGTGGGACCGGGCTCGCGTGGGACCGAGTTCGTGTGGGACCGGGCTCGTGTGGGGACGGGGCTCCGCCCCGTCCAAGTTTGCATAGGGACAGGCGCCCTGGCTGTCCGGCCGAACGCAGCTCGGCCGCGCGCCTTGAACGCCGCCGCCATCCACAACCAGCGCCGCGCGCAACACGCGCACCCCTAAATTTTCGCCTTTGGATTTTGGCTGGCTGTATGCGCCAGGAAGTAGCGCACACCGAAAACTAAACAGCTTTTGCTTGAACTGACAGCTGAGAGCTGACAGCTGACCGAGCCGAGAGCTGACCGCGCTTTTCTACGGCCCCACATCTTTCCCCACACTATCCAACACGCCATTGATAAACTGCACCGACTCCGGCGTCGAAAACTTGCGCGCAATTTCGAGCGCCTCATTGATCACCACCGCGTGCGGCGTCGCCGGATATCCCAGAAACTCGGCTACCGCTCCCCGCAGCACATTCCGGTCCACCGTCGCCATCCGGTCCATGCGCCAGTGCTGCGTGTGCTTCCCAATCAGCCCGTCGATCTCCAGCAGCCGGTCGCTGGCCACGCGAAACAGATCGTCGGCAAACCCGCGCACCTCGTCCTCCACGTTTGTGCGCTCGGCCCAGAACGTCTTCCGCACCAACTCCGGAGTCTGCTTCCCCATATCCGCCTGAAACAGCATCTGCAGAACCAGTTCGCGGGATTTGCGTCGAGTGCCCATTTTAGCCATCAGCCGTCAGCCGTCAGTCATCGGGAAAACCATGAAACGGTTGAGGCTGAAACCAGTTTACAGGACAGTGGCGTAGCGGAAGATTGGAGATCAGGAACGGCGTTTTCGTTTCTTGGAACCAGGAATTGCCTTGCCTTTGCTGTCACCCGTGACCTTCGATCTGGAACCGGTTTTCCTGAAGGCTGACGGCTGATGGCTGATGGCTGTCTTCAGATTCGCCATCTCCACCGCCGCCAGCGCCGCCTCCAATCCCTTGTTCCCCATCTTCAACCCGGCGCGATCAATCGCCTGCTCCAGCGTCTCGCATGTCAGCACTCCAAACGCATGTGGCACTCCAGTCTCCTGCGCCGACTGCCCGATCCCCCGAGTCACCTCGTTCACAAGCACGTCGTAATGCGGCGTGTCGCCGCGCAGCAGGCAACCAATGCAGATGATCGCATCGTACTTCTTGGTTTCCGCGAGCGTCCGCGCGGCGGAAGGAATTTCAAACGACCCGGGAACGCGGACCAGCGCGATGTCGTCGTTCTCCGCGCCGGCGCGCCGCAGGCCATCGAGCGCTCCTTGGAGCAGCCGTTCGGTGATGAAAGAGTTAAAGCGCGAGACCACGATGGCAAAGCGCTTTCCCGCCGCGCTCAGGTGCCCTTCGATCGAGGCCCCGACCTCCTCGGGCCTGCCATGAATCGTGAGGACGATTTCCCCCGGCAACTCCAGCGAAAATGTGCGTTCAGGGGTCTTAAGCGCCGTAGAGGTGCTCGCGTCGGCCAGCAGCCTGAACTTCCGCTTCTCCGCGATCTCAAACACCTCGTCCGGATTCGTGACCTCGATCACCAGCATCCGGTTCACATCTTTCAAGCGCTCGCGCGCCTCGGCGGGGTATTCCTTCGCCAGCGAGTTCAGGCTGAGCAGCGCGAGCGGCGCCGACAGGATCACCGACCGCCCATCTTCGCCGTCAACCGCGTCGAATCCAATCGCATGCAGGAACTCCGCGAGTACCCGCAGGTCGTTCGGGTCGCCGACATACCGCCCGATATGAAGAGATTTCAACATTTCAGCCCTCACCTTCCCTTGAACTGCGCCGGACGTTTTTCCAGAAACGCGGTCGTGCCTTCTTTTCTGTCCTCGGTGGCACAGCAGACACCGAAGAGCGTCGCCTCCAGATACAGTCCCTCGGCCAAAGTCATCTCCATGCCCTTGTTGACCGCTTCGATGGCGTACTGCACAGCCAGCGGAGCGTTCGCGATGATCTTCGCCGCAATCGCCTCCGCGCGAGGAATCAGTTGCGCCGCCGCCGTCACTTCATTCACCAAGCCAATCCGATGCGCTTCCTGCGCCGTGATCATCTCCCCGCCCAGCACCATCTGCATCGCCAGACCCTTGCCCACCAGCCGCGGCAGCCGCTGCGTCCCGCCATATCCCGGAACCATCCCCAGGTGCACCTCCGGCTGCCCCAGCTTCGCGTTCTCGCTCGCCAGACGCATGGTGCAAGCCAGAGCCAGTTCGCTTCCGCCGCCCAGCGCAAATCCATTAACGCAAGCAATCACCGGCTTCCCCAGGTTCTCGATCAAGTCGAGCACCGCCTGCCCCCTGTGCGCATACTCCTTGGCGGAGACCGTATTCAGTTTTGCCAGTTCGCCAACGTCGGCGCCAGCCACGAAAGCCTTCTCGCCCGCTCCGGTTAAGATCGCCACCCGGATCGAGGCGTCGGATTTAATGTCGGTGAACGCCGCCCGCAACTCTTCCATAGTGGCCATGTTGAGCGCGTTAAGCACCTTCGGCCTGTTGACGGTGACGTAAGCGATGGAGTTTTTCTTTTCGAGGAGTATGTTTTCGTAGGTCATAAAATTCAATTCTTTGAAATTCGCCAAATCGTGCGTTACCACAACTCAAATAGAATCAGCCTTGATCCGCGCAATTCTCCGGCAAAAAGGACTCAGAGCTTGTTCGCCACCGGCTTACTCGGGTCCGAGTAATCATAAAACCCCCGCCCCGTCTTCCGCCCATACCACCCCGCCATCACCAGCCGCTTCAGCAGCGGAGGCGATGCGAACCGCCGCTCCTTGAACTCGTCATACATCACCTGCGTGATGTAATAAGTAGTATCGAGCCCGACGAAATCCAGCAGCGTAAACGGCCCCATCGGATACCCGCAGCCCAGCTTCATAGCATTATCGATATCCTCAATCGACCCCACGCCCTCTTCATAAGCCCTGATCGCATCCAGCATATACGGCACCAGCAGACGGTTCACGATGAATCCCGTCTTGTCCGAAGTGCGCACCGGAACCTTGCCCAGCTTCTGCGCAAACTCGTAGGCTGCGTCGTACACGTCGGGAGCGGTGACAATCGTCTTCACCACCTCCACCAGCTTCATCAGCGGCACGGGATTAAAAAAATGCATCCCGATAAGTCTTTCCGGGCGCTTAACCGCCGTCAAAAGCTCGGTCACCGAGATCGAAGAAGTATTCGAGGCAAAGATCGCGTCTTTTTTCACGATGCCATCGAGCGACGCATACATCTTCTTCTTTTCTTCGACGTTCTCGATGATGGCCTCGATGACGATGTCGCAATCGGCCAGGTCCTCGCGCTTCGTCGTGCCATTGAGCCGCGCCCGAATCTGGTCCTTCTGCTGCGGAGTGATCCCGCCCTTATCCACCGGCCGCTCGGCAAACTTAGCCAGCGACTTCTCAATCCCCGCAAACCCCTTGTCAAGATACTTCTGCTCGACTTCGAGCACGGTGACCTCGAAGCCCGCCGTCGCGCAGACTTGCGCGATGCCGGACCCCATCAACCCACAACCGAGAACGCCAACTTTCTTGATATCCATTTAGTAATCCTCAGATTAGTAATCCTACAGAATGTAGCGCCGCCGTCCCGGCGGCTGTCGTGCAGGCGTCTCGCCCGCACTGCGAGCCCAAGATGGCCCCGCGACAGCCGGCAGGATGCCCGCGCTACTAATTCAAGCGCCTAGTGAAAGCTCTCCACCACCATAGCAATCCCCTGGCCGCCGCCAATGCACGCCGTCGCCAGCCCGTACTTCTTCTTCCGCCGCCGCAATTCGTACAGCAGCGTGATCACCAGCCGCGTCCCGGTCGCTCCCAGCGGATGCCCCAGCGCAATCGCTCCACCGTTCACGTTCACTTTTTCGCGATCGAGTCCCAATTCTTTTTCCACCGCCAGATACTGCGCTGCGAACGCCTCGTTCACTTCGATCAAATCGATGTAATCCAAAGTCAGCCCCGCGCGCTGTAGCGCAATCTTCGTAGCCGGAACCGGACCACGCCCCATCAGCTTCGGCTCGACGCCCGCGATCCCCCAATTCACAATCCGTCCCAGCGGGCTCAGATTCCTCTTCTGCGCCTGCTCCAGCGACATCACCACCACCGCCGCCCCACCGTCCACGATCCCGCTCGCATTCCCCGCCGTCACCGTCCCATTTTTCCCAAACGCAGCCCGCAGCTTGGCCAGGCCCTCCATCGTCGTCTGCGGACGCCGGTGATCGTCCTCAGTCAGCATCTCTCCCGTCGCCTCGCCTTTCGAATTCCGCAGCGGCACCGGCGTCAGCTCTTCCTGCAAGCGCCCCGCCTTATAAGCCGCATCGGCCGCCTGCTGTGAGCGCAGCGCGAACTCATCCTGCGCCTGCCGCGTGATGCCCTGCTGCTCGGCATATAGTTCCGCCGTATTCGCCATATAAAGGCCGCAATAGGTATCGAGCAGCGCCACCATGAGCGAATCTTCGAGCTTTCCGCCCGCAGCCAGCGTGAATCCATCGCGCCCCCGGATCGAAAACGGCGCCTGCGACATCGATTCCATCCCGCCCGCCAGCACCATCTTCGCTTCCTCCGTCTGGATCATCTGCGCCGCGCTGACGATCGCCTGCATTCCCGACCCGCACAGCCGATTCACCGTCAGCGCCGGAGTCTCAATCGGTAAGCCCGCCCGCAATGCCGCGTGCCGCGCTCCATACAGCGCGTCGCCCGAAGTTTGCTGCGCGTTGCCGAACACGGCATGATCGAACTCTTTCGCATCGATCCCCGCCCGCTCGATCGCCGCCTTCGCCGCCGCCGCGCCCAGTTCCTGCGCCGTGTAATCTTTGATCTTCCCGCAATAGCGCCCAAAGGGCGTGCGCGCCCCGCTGACAATGGCAATGTCTCCAGGCTTCACATGAGTCCTGACTTGTATGAAAGAGTGCGCTGGCCTGAGGCCAACCTGTGAGTTTAACAGAGCAGCTCTCAGCTCTCAGCTCTCAGCTGTCAGTTATCAGCTACAGCCTAAGTTTCACGCTGTTACCTGTTAGCTGAGAAGTTTGGGTTTCATCGCTTCGAAGAAGTTTCAGAACGCAAGAAGAATCCGCCAGGATTTTCTCCGCGAACTCCGCGTAGTATTCTGCGTCCTCAGCGTTAAAGATTTGGATTTTCTCGGCGTCTCGGCGGTGAAAAGCTACGCCACGGCTGCGGATGCAGCGAACTGCGGCGCCTGACTCACAATCTTCCCCGCGCCCTGCACTACCGCCTGCTCCAGAGCGTGATCGGCGCGGTTGGCCACTTCGGTCACAATGTCCACCGGATCGAAATGCTGCCGTATCACCGCCTGCGCCAGACCGGCGCTGAACTCGACTCCCTGGTCCTTACCCGGGAAACGTACTTCCCCGAGCAGCCGCCGCAATTTCTCCACCGCCAGCACGGCTTCCTTTTCGCCCGTGTCGCCGAGCACCAGCGCGACCGTCGTCGCTTCATAGCGGAACGCCAGATCGTTGGTCCGTATGTTCGCCGAAATCCGCTGCCCGATCTGCTCCATCACCGCCGTCACCGCCGGCTCGCCATACTCCTTGATCAGCGCGCTCCGCCGTCCAAACTGCATCAGCAACACCGTCACCGCCGTCCCCTGCTGCAACCCGCGCCGGGTTTCCGCCTGCAGAAGATCCAGATAAGAAGCCCGCTTCAGCAGCCCCGATTTCTCGTCCGTCACCGAAAGATTTTTCACCAGCCGCCGCAGCCCAGCGTTGTTGAGCGCGATCAACACCTGGTCGCTCAACGTCCGGATCACCAGCACTTCCGTAGTCTGCCACACCCGGGTGGTGTTCTGGGTCAGGATCAACACTCCGATCTGGTCTTTGTTATTGTCATTGCCTTCGGTCAGCGGCAGAGCCAGCAGCGATTCGATCTGCAACTCTTCGACCGCGCTGCGCACGTCCATTAACTCCGGAGCGTTGGTCGCATCGCCGATCGTCACCGTGCCTCGCGCCACCGCCAGATCCTGCAGCGTTTCCACCAGGCTCACCAGCGCCGCCGCGCTCGCCGGAATCAGCCCCTCCATGTGGTATTCCTGCACGCTCGATGGCGGCAGACCCGGTTTGCGCAAGGCCGCAATGCAACGCGCCGTCCTCCAGTTCGCGCCGATTTCGTTCGCCGCCGTTTTCAAAACTCCTTCCGCGTTTCCCTGGCGATAGAGCGTGCGCGTGATTTCCGCCACTTTCGCCAGACTGCTGACGTCGGCCGCCTCGCTCGCCGCAGCCGCCGCTGTCGCAGCCGCTGGCCCAGCCTGCTCGCCACTCGCCGCAGCGGTCGCAGCCGGCGCCGGTGGCGATTTCGCGTACCGCGGTTCAATGCCGGCCGCAATGTATAACTTCTGCAGCTCCTGGTTGCGCTCTTCCTCGCGCGGAAACAGTTCTTGAATGCGCTGCAAACGTTCCATGGCCTTCGAGCGCATCCCGTACTGCACCAGGATCTCGGCTTGCAGCATCAGATCCTGCAGCGCGGCCGCTCCCAACGTCGGCTCCTGGGCCCTAACATCAACTTCCCGCTCTTCGTTCTTCGCCGGCGCGAACCGCGATGCGATCGCCTTAAAGCGCTGATCGTCGATCTTGCCCCGCAGCGCCTCCAGCCGTTTCTGATGTCCCGGCTCGTACGGATCCACTTCCGCCGCCCGGTCCAGGCACTCTCCCGCTTTCTGGTAATCGTGCTTCAGACAATACAGATCGAACAGCTTCAGCAGCGCCTGGGCGTAGTCGGTTTCACGGTTCGACGCATTGAACAGCTCCGCCAGAAACTCCAGTATTTCCGCCGACGGACGGTGCGATGCCAGTAGTTCCTGCATGGTCGTGGTGAACGATCGTCGTTCCCCACGCCGCCGCTGGAAAGCCTCCAGCTTCCGCGCCAGCGCCACCGCCTCCGCATCCAGTTCGGAATCGATCATCTTTCCGATCAGGCTGACCACCTGGTGCATGCGCGCCGGGTTCTGCTCGAATATCTGCCAGATCAACGGCTCGCTCTCCACGCACCGGTCCGCGGACAGCAGCGCCTGCGCATACAGGTCGCGCAGGTCAAGCGAGGCATCTCCCGATTGCACCAGCGGCTCGAAAATAAAAATCGCTGCCCCCGCCTCGCCCCGCGACAGCAGGCTCTTGCCATAGGCCAACGCGATTTTCGATTCCGTCGGATTCTCCGTGTAGGCCCGCTCGAACCAGGGACCCGCGTTTCCACCCGAAGTCTCCATCAGTTGCGCCAATTGCAGAAATGACTGCGACGCCAGCACGTGCTCGCCCAGTTCCGCCGCCCATTCCGCCACCCGCAAATGGTTTTGTTGCGATGGTTCCAGGCTCACAATCCGCCGCAAAACCAGCAACCCCTCTTCTTTTCGTCCCTGCCGCTGCAAGTCCTCCAGCGCATTTTCATACGTCCCGATCGCCAGCTTTTTGTTGGAATTCTCCAGCAGTTGTCCAAAGTGCACTTTCTGTTCCCAGGTCGGGTTGGCATACCGCGCCAGCTTCTTATAGGTCAGGCTCGCTCGCGTCGCATCCTTTGACGCCACCTGCCGATCAAACAACTCTCCCAGCAGCCGCACCGCCTGCGCTCCCTTACTTAGAGAGAGACACAGGTCCGCCGCCACCTGCCGTACATTGTCGTTTTGCGGATCGCTTTCCAGGATTTGCAGGTATTCCGCCAGCGCGTCGGCCGTTTTCCCCTTCTGTAAAAGCTTCTCGGCCTTTTCTACGCGGCGGGCTACTTCGGCACGATTAGGATTTTCCGGCATGAGCGGTCTTAGGACACGGTTCTGAGGACAGAGAGTCCCGCCTTGATTTTAAGATTCACCCTCCGCACCGGCAACGCGCTACCCCCGCTCCGCGATTACTAAAGTCATGCGTTCGGCGCGCTCCCCACTCTGCGCGACGGTTTTTGGAGAAAGCTGGCATCATCCTTCGACCAAGCGTCGCCCGATAAGTGCCAAATTGGGAAAAATCCCACCTGCCATCCCGAGTTTTTTGACCGATTCTGCATTGATACCTCTCATCCTTCTGATATTCTGATCCAGTTTCGGGTCCCATCTGGGCGGCGGGACGACCCCTGAATTTCCCTATCCGTGCGACTTCCTGTCGCGATCAGTTCCTGGCCGCTCTGTTCCCCCGAACGAAGGAGCATCTGTGACTTCCACTCGAAAATTCACCATTCTTTCAGGCACTGAACGCCAGCCCGTCCGTGGTGCCCGCCTCATCCACAATTCGCATGCGGACCAAACCATTGAAGTCTCCATACGACTTCGGCCGAGATCGGAGGCCAAGCATAAGGAATTAAGAAGTGCCCTCGAAAAACCCGGCTTCAAGCACATGTCGCGCGTGGAGTTCGAGAATGCCTATGGCGCCGATCCTGCCGATCTCAGCCAAGTTAAGAAGTTCGCCCAGGAATTCGGCCTGAAGGTTCACGAGACCGGCACGGAACTCGCGCGCCGGACCCTGATGGTGTCAGGAACCGTAAGCAATCTCGAAAAAGCCTTCCACGTGGAACTCAAAGAGTACAGCCACCCCAAGGGAAATTTCCGCGGCCGTATCGGCGCCATCAGCGTGCCCACCGAGTACGCGGACATCATCACGGGAGTGTTTGGGCTCGACAACCGGCCGCAGGCGGAACCGCATTTCAGGCGCCTGCCGTCAACCGGCGGGCTTAGGACCAGCGTCTCTACCAGTACGTATGATCCCAATGAAGTGGCGCAAATCTATGACTACCCGGCCGGCGACGGAACCGGCCAGTGTATCGGGATCATTGAATTGGGTGGAGGCTTTCAGCTCGACGACCTGAGCAACTATTTCAGCTCGCTCAATATCAACGTACCGCAAGTCATCTCCGTATCCGTCGATGGAGGCGCCAATAATCCAACCAATCCGAACAGTGCCGACGCCGAAGTGATGCTCGACATTGAAGTCGCGGGCGCGATTGCTCCGGCGGCGAAGATCGTCGTCTATTTCACCCCGAATACAGATCGGGGTTTTCTGGACGCCATCACCACCGCCGTACACGACAGCACCAATCAGCCCTCGGTCATTTCCATAAGCTGGGGCTCGGCCGAGTCGCAATGGACCTCTCAGGCACTCACCAACTTCAACGACGCCTTTCAAGCGGCTGCGGCCATGGGTGTAACCGTCTGCGTCGCCTCCGGTGACAATGGTTCTTCCGACGGAGTCAACGACGGCAAAAACCACGTCGATTTCCCGTCTTCCAGCTCGTTCGCACTGGGTTGCGGCGGCACCACAATGCAAGCTTCGAGCGATCAAATTGTCAACGAAACAGTGTGGAACGACCAGCCGAACGGAGGAGCGACGGGCGGCGGTGTGAGCGACGTGTTCCCGCTTCCGAGTTGGCAAAACGGCTTCGATGTCCCGGCGCCCACAGTTCAGGGTGGCGGGCGCGGCGTACCGGACGTCTCCGGCGATGCCGACCCCAACACCGGCTACAACATTCTCGTCGATGGCGAGAACGAAGTTGTCGGTGGCACCAGTGCGGTTGCTCCTTTATGGGCCGCGCTGGTAGCGCGAATCAATCAACAGCTCGGGAAACCGATCGGTTTCGTGAACCCCTTAATCTACGCGCAAGCCGTCGAAGCATCGGGATTCCACGACATAACCCAAGGCAACAATGGCACCTTTAGCGCGGCCAAAGGATGGGATCCATGCACCGGACTTGGCAGTCCCGATGGAGTCCCGTTAGAGGCAGCGCTAACCGGAAAGCCCACTGCACCGGCAACTGCATCCGCGCGTTCCGGCAGATCCAAAAGAACCGCAGCCTAACCCCACCCGGGGGCGAGCCTCGCTCGCCCCCAATTTTTCTCCCCGCATTGCCGCCGTCTCGCGGCTCATTCATACTGAGAAACATCATACTGAGAAACAGCATACCGAGAACCATGGGAACAGAAGATCTCTTGCTGGCAGGGCAGCACGTTCGTCTCGAACCGCTTGACCATCGCCACGTCGACGGATTGGTAGCCGCGTCGGCAGTCGATCCCTCCCTCTATCGGTGGAGTCCCGTCCCGCAAGGCAAAGCCGAGGCTACCCGCTACGTTGACACCGCCTACGCCTGGCGGGATGCTGGCAGCGCTCGGTCGTTCGCGACCGTCCGCGCAGATGACGGCGTCGTCATCGGGTCAACCCGCTTCTGGAACCTGGAGCGATGGTCGTGGCCGCCGGGCCACGCGCGGTACGGTCGCCAAGTCCCCGACGCCTGTGAGATTGGCTATACCTGGCTGACGCGCTCAGCGCTCCGGACATCAGCCAACACCGAAGCTAAGCTGCTCATGTTGACGCATGCCTTCGAAGCCTGGCAAGTGTTCCGTGTCTGCTTTCACACCGACGCGCGTAATCAGCGTTCCCGCGCTGCGCTCGAACGCATCGGCGGAAAGTTCGAGGGAATCCTCCGAGCCCATCGCATGGGCGCCGACTACATCCCTCGCGACTCGGTGCGCTATTCGATCGTAGCTGCGGAGTGGCCAACTGTGAAACAACAGCTGCATAAGCTCTTGGATCAAGCCCAGGGCTGAAAAGCGTCCTCACTTCCGAAGCCAGTAGCTAACTGCTCAACGCCAGGTATGAACCGCTAATTTAGAATGTCCCTTGTGAGCGAACCCCTCCGCATCGGGATTATCGGCGACTTCAATCCCGAATTCCGCTCCCATCACGCGACCAACGATTCGCTGCAGCACGCGGCTCGGAAGCTCCAGCTCAAAGTGGAATCAGCCTGGCTTCCGACGCCTTCGCTTCTCCAGCCCGGAGCCGCCGCCACCCTGGATTCCTTCGACGGCCTGTGGGCCTCGCCAGGCAGCCCCTACAAAAGTTTCGACGGCATGCTCAAAGGCATCGAGTTCGCCCGCGTCCACGACCGGCCATTTCTCGGCACCTGCGGAGGCTTTCAGTACACGCTCATCGAGTGCGCCCGCAATGTGCTCGGCATCCACGACGCCACCACCGCCGAAGAAGATCCCCACGCCAGCAACATCGTCATCTATCCCGTCGCCTGCGCCGTTCCCAACCGCGATCCGAGCGCGCCCAAGCTTTCCGGAAAAGTGAACCAGATCCGCCTCCGTCCCGGCTCCTATCTCGCGGCGCATTACGGAAAGGAAATAATCGAGGAAGAATTCTTCTGCAACTACGAACTGAACCCCGAGTTCGAATGGATGGCGATGGAAGCGGGCTTCCCGGTCGTGGCCCGCGGCTCCAAGGAAGAATGCCGCGCCATAGAATCGCCCGCGCACCTGTTTTTCATCGCGACGTTATTCCAACCGCAACTTTCGTCACGCGAGGACAACCCGCATCCGCTGATCATGGCCTTCGTGCAGCAAGTCGCCGACTTCCGCCGCAAAAGGCTCGACGACTCCATCCTCACCTAACAGTCCGTGGTAAGAGTCTGATTCGTATCAGGGCACGCCTTCAGGCGTGCCGCAAGTGCCATGTTATGAATGCGCCTTTAGGCGCTGGTTCTTGGCGCCAGAGTTTCACCACACGCTGCTGAGGGCGCGCCGAAGAAAGCGCTCCAACCCGGTGGAACGAAGCATCCAGCCCCGGAGGGGCGAGCTAACTTAGCCCAGCGCTTCAGCGCTGGGAAAAGTGAGAAGAATGAGCTAAATCCCGGAGGGACGACCCACCTCTCAGCACACTCTTCAGCGCTGCGATAGCTAGGGGCCAGTTACTCAGTGAACAACGAGCGCCCCGCCCAACCTTCGGGCGGGGCATTCGTCGGACTTACTATGGACGCGAAGCCCGGGGACGCCAGTGACCGAAGTCTGCCAGGCACCCCAAGGCGCCACCTTCTACCGCGTTGTGGCCAGTACCGACGCACGTTTCTCCGGAGGCACAAACTGCCGTACGTCGTGTCCCGTATAGACCTGCCGCGGACGCGCGATCTTCTGCTCCGGATCGACGACCAACTCCTGCCATTGCGCCAGCCAGCCTGAGGTGCGCGGGATGGCAAACAGCACGGTAAACATCTCCGGTCTGAAGCCCATGGCCTGATAGATGATCCCCGAGTAAAAGTCGACGTTGGGATACAGTTTACGGGTGACGAAATACTCATCCTCAAGGGCGATTCGCTCCAGTTCCAGCGCGATGTCAAGTTTGGGATTTCCGCCCGTGACCGCGAATACTTTCTCCGCCGTCCACTTGATGATCTTGGCGCGCGGATCGTAGTTCTTATACACGCGGTGGCCAAAGCCCATCAGCTTGCCTTTCCCTTCCTTGATTTTCTTGATGTAAGCGGGGACATTCGCCTTGGAGCCGATTTCATCGAGCATGATTAGAACGGCTTCGTTGGCTCCCCCGTGCAGCGGTCCGGCCAAGGCAGCCGCCGCGGCTGCGGTTGACAGGTACGGATCGGTCTGGGCGCTGCCCACCGCCCGCATGGCGTTGGTGCTGCAGTTCTGCTCGTGGTCGGCATGCAAAATGAAAAGAATGTCCAACGCGCGGGCTAACACAGGATTGGCCACGTACTTCGGCTCCACCATCTTCCACAACATGTTCATGAAATTTTCCGGATAGCTGAGATCGTTGTCCGGATAGACATACGGATAGCCGAGACTGTGCCGATACGACATGGCCGCGATGGACGGCATCTTGCCAATCAGCCGCTTGATCTGGTGCAGCCGGTTGGCGGGATCTTGAATCTGCCTGGCCTCGGGATAGCTGGCCGACAAAGCTGCCACCGTGCTCACCAGCATCGCCATGGGATGGGCATCGTGGCGGAAACCCTCCATGAACTGTTTCGTGTTTTCATGCAGCATGGTGTGATGGGTGATCTCGTTGATCCAGTTTTTCAGATCCGCTGGACTGGGCAGGTCGCCGAACAGCAGCAGGTAGGCAACCTCAAGGTACGTGCAGTGTTCCGCCAGCACTTCTATGGGGTAGCCCCGGTAGCGAAGGATGCCCTTGTCGCCGTCGATAAAGGTGATGCTGCTGCGGCAGGACGCGGTATTCATGAAGGCGGGATCGTACGTCATGAGCCCAAAGTCCTCAGGGCCGGTCTTGATCTTCCGCAGGTCCATGGCTTTGATCGTGCCGTTTTCAATCGGCAGCTCATAGTTTTTGGCGTTGCGATTATCGGTGATGGTGAGAGTGTTTGATGCCATTTGTGAATCCTCCTAGATGCGGTGCCCTTGGGGTCATTCGCGGGAAGCTGAGCAGGGCGTAAAACCCAAGCCTTCCCGATTACCAGGAACTACAGATGTCTCAAGCGTGCCGTCGGTATTTTCCGCTGTTCTGGGAAGTGTCGCTGTGACCATTCTCACCCCAATCGGTGATTAAAGTCACGCGCTGCTGCCGTACCCGTCCCGACCGCCGTGTTTTGGGCGGGGACGGCAGGGTTTCGGTGGGACGTTGGCGCGTGCCTACACACCGACGCCGGAGCCGATCAGGCTGTATAGCAAAATGGCCAGCACGATCAGGGTGAAAACCACGTACATGCGATCGCCTTCGATGCCAAATCCCACGACCGAGAAGGCTACGCGGGCGATGGGCGTTGCGATGAGGAGTAGCAATCCGAGTTGGATTAAGCCTCGGCCCCGCCCGTGCACGGCGCTGTGGATGACTCCGGCAATGGTGCGGAATTCCGAGGGCTCGCCGCGAAAGATGCGGTAATCGGCGGGCTCGTGCCCATGATGGAAAAGGTAGACAGACGCTCCCGAGAGAACGACAGCCGCCGAGAACAGGACGCCAGAGCGGAGCAGGTTGCCGAGGATGACTTCGATGCGGTGATCGTCCCACGATTGCGGCTGCGGGTGCGGCTGTGGAGCGGGCGCTTCGGCAGTGGGCATCAGATTTTCCCCCAGAATCCCTTGTAGAGCATTTGCAGGCCTAGAACCAGAATCACCACGCTGAAGACGAGCCGGAGCGATTTGGTTTCAGCCCTGACCAGAATGCGGGTACCGAGCAAGGAGCCGGCCAGCACTCCTAACATGACGGGCATGGCGAGGCCGGGATCGACGTATCCGCGGCTGAGGTAAACACCGGCGCTGGCGGCGGCCGTTACACCGATCATGAAGTTGCTGGTGGTGGTGGAAACCTTGAAAGGAATCCGCATGGCCTGATCCATAGCGAGTACCTTGACGGCTCCGGAGCCGATGCCGAGCAATCCGGAGAGCGCGCCCGCGCCGAACATGAGGCTGAAGCCGGTGGGGACGTGCTGGACGTTGTAACTGCGCGGCCCCTCCAGGTCGGGGAAACTGCCGTTCATCCGCAGACGGGTGGCCAGCGGATCTGGTGGCAGGTTGCGCTGGTCCAACGGGCGCGGCTTGCGGGAAAGATACGCCGAGTAGATCAGGACAGCGCCGAAGATGATGGCCAGGGCGCTTGTCGGGATCCGGGTAGCCAGGAAGGCTCCCAGCAACGCGCCGAAGGTGGTAGCGATTTCCAAAAACATGCCGATGCGAATGTTGGAGAATCCTTCTTTCACATACGCCGCGGCGGCGCCGGACGAGGTCGCGATCACCGAGACGAGCGAGGCCCCGATGGCGTAGCGGATATCCACGTGGAACAGGAGGGTGAGCAGGGGCACGAGCACCACGCCGCCACCGAGGCCGGTAAGCGATCCGAGAAGTCCCGCGACGAAGGAGACGATCGCGACCACGGCGGTGAATTCCAGGATGGTCATTGAATTTCTCTTAGCAGCCCGCGGTGTAAGCAAGACTCGTATCTAAGATTCGCATCAGGACACGCCTTTTGCAGGTTTCGGAAAAACTCAGGTTTCGTAAAAACTCAGGTTGCGTATCAGGGTATCGCTTCAGCGATACCGCGAGTTCTTCCGAATCAGACGCCCCTTTAGGGGCCGGCCTTCGACATCTGACTTCTTCCGCAGCCTCTTCTAGCCCTGCCGCAAGTGCATTGGCATCAATGCGCCCTCAGGCGCTCGATTCCGAAACTAGATCTGCATAACAGGTTCATAGGTTAACATTTCTTTTTTGAATAGCATCGAAGCGCAATTGCTGGCGAAGGACGGAGCTTATATGAAGGGTTGCAGTTTGCGGAATTGATGTTTCCGCGATAAGCGGGGCGCGAAGTTTGTCGGCGTCGCGCCCAGCCCGCGCGAAAAACGGCGGCCTTTACAACGTGAGATTGCAGCTCGAGAAAGCGCGGACAACCGTCTCCGCGCCAACCTCTACTGGTTTATCCAAACGACGCGGGCTTTTTTTACCTCTGCGTGCTGCTTCCTGAATTCGCGCGCGAAGGCCCCAAGAGAAACGCCCTCTGCCTGCGGGAAATCCGAAGCCGGACGCTCTCCCTGGGCGGAAGAGTAACTCGCAGAGGCCAGGACGCTCCGTTCCTGAGACATCGGCGCATAACCTGCGTGTTCCGTATGACTCTGAAACGAGTAGACCTGTGTTTGATTGTTGAGACTGTACGCGCCGATGTTATTCTGCGCAAATGCCGCGGCGGTGGAAAGCAGGCAGAGTACGAACAGTATTTTTTTCATCGCGGTATCTCCCGAGTGCGGAGAAAGCGAGGGATCATCCGCGATCGAGGCTGCGGATGTGGGCTCCTCCAACCAGGATAAGAGCAAGCCCGGTACCAAACTTTGCCGGTGTGAAATGGCGGTTTACGGGGCTTGGCGGGGGGTAGGGGCAATTGTTTGCACAGTTGTGGGAGAGCACATGGAACCGGCGGGGCAAGACACCGCCACTGTAACACCCCTTTAGTAACCTCCCTTTTCATGACCCTTTAATAGTTCGCTGTTTACAATATTTGTAGACAAATAAATTGTGGGGTGTCGGCAGTGGAAGGTATAACCACAACTCGCGAACGGCAGAAACTGATGATGGAATTGCTGGAGAGAAAAATACGGCTGCGCGCGCGCCAGCTTTACGATGAGCGCGGACAGGTCGAAGGACGAGAGCTGGAAGACTGGGTGAAAGCCGAGTCGGAGGTTCTGCAATCGAGTATTCTTGCACCGCTGTGGGCCACGCGCCAGGAACTGGAGTTGGTGGAAGTATAGAGTTGGCGGAAGTGTGCCGCTATCGTAGGCACTCACGAACTAGGCACTCACGAACTATGCACTCACGAACCAGGCACTCACGAACTATGCTCGGTAAGCGGGTTCGGCCGCCGTCCGCAGTAGAAATAACGCAGATGACAGGCTAAGCACCGGACCGGCGATGCTGAAGAGCGCTCTGCCCCACGCCGACCCGGCTGCCGGCGCTCCCCCAAAATACGCATCCAGCAGAAATGCCACGGCGCAGGTCGCACCGATCGGAATGAGCCACGATTTTGGAAAGCGTTTCAGGTTCGGGATTGCGCTGGGCAAAAGCCACAGAAAGATGTACCAGAGATTTCGATCATGCAGCGAAACAGCAAAGTGGTAGCCACCGCCGCGATGAAGAGCGAAACCAAACTGCAGCGGACTCACATACCTTCCCGTAATCGACCATTGCAGGCCGACCATCGCAGCAAAACTTAGCACCCAACTGGTCAGGATCCAGGCTGCGTCCGGCGCGACACGCCTTCGATCATCGTTGCGATCGAACCAGGTTGCGAGCCACCACGCGGACATAAACACGATGCTGAAGGGAATGAACGATTCTTTCGTCAGCGCTCCCAGCACGGCGATCACGGGCAACGCCCACAGTTCAAACTCCGACAAACTCCAGAGCAGTGCCACCAGGAAGAAGCCTTCGCCGGCGTCCACCAGACCAACCAGGCGAAGATTCGGAACGGCAAAATTGAGCAGATACAGCAAAGCGCCAACCAGCCCTGCGACGGAACTGCCCAGCTCACGGTTTCCGAGAATGACAATGAGCACGGCGGTTCCAGCAACGAAGAGAGAGTCGGCAACCAGGAGCCCGAACATCGCCGGGTCCCACGTTCCGACGCGTCCGCGCGCGAGCCAGCAGAAAGGTCTGGCAAGCCACGGAACCAGCACGCGGAAGCGGCGGTAGCGCATGTCTCCGGCGTCAACGATAGCCGTTCCGGTCACGATCGATGCATAGGTTTTGACGTCGGAGAGCCCCGGCGTCTGGCGCGGGTCGAATCGGTTGAGGACCGGGTAGCCCAGACCGCAAGCGATCAGGAAGAAAATGCAAAACAGCAACGCCACTCTGGCGGTCGCGACTTTCGCCCGGTTGTCATGCAGGCTCATCATTTGTCGGCCGTCCGTCCCTCTACTTGCCAAACCAAACCTGTCTTATCTCCCGGTGGCGAGCCTGGTGGCTAGGCGCTGCGGCAGGTTGGCGGCGATGATTTTTTCCTGGGCCATTCGCAGGTTGTAGGGCACGCGATAGAAACTCACGATCCAGGAGTCGGAATCGAACACGGCGAAGGCCGCGCGCCAGTCGCCATCGCGGGGCTGGCCGACCGAGCCGGGATTGATGAGATAGCGGCGATTTTTGCGGAGCGGCCAGTCGGAGGACTCGGGCTGGCCCACGGTGCGATAGCCGGGACGGTAGGCTTCGCTGACCGAGCCCGACAGCACGAAGCCGCCCTGCAGGTGAGTGTGTCCGAAGAACGTGATGGGGGAGGGACTGGTGATGAGTGGTTCGATGGCGTCGCTGGCGCTGACCGTGTATTCATCTTCGTCGAGCGATGAGCCGTGGACGAACTGGATGCCGGGGAGTTCGTCGATATGGACGGGACCCTGCGGCAGCGACCGGAGCCATTCGAGATTTTCAGGGGTGAGCTGGCCGCGCGTCCAGAGAGTAGCGAGTCCGGCAATGGGGTTGAAGTCGTCGAGCTTCATAAGGCCGCAGACGGCTCGGTCGTGATTGCCGCGAACGAAGACGCGTCCAAGAGATTGCGCTTTGGCAATGACTTCGTTGGGATTGCCGCCGTAGCCGACCGTGTCTCCGAGATTGACGACAAGGTCGTAGGCGGGAGCGGCGGCCAGACAAGCGTCCAGCGCTTCGAGGTTGCTGTGAATGTCGCTGAGAAGAAGGATGCGCACGGCAAAGGGAGGATTATAGCTTCTCTGGGGAGAAAACGACGAGGCTGGGAAGGCGACGGGGAACGCGACGAAGAATCCGCAGTCTTGCCGATTCGTATCGGCGCATCGCGCCACAACTTGCGGAAAAAACCGGCGCCGCCCTTGCTTTTGGGTGGCGCAGCGGTTTTACCGCTGCGGTAACTGCCTTGTTTTGAATTCGGCTTTAGCCGCTGAGGGCGCGGCTCTCGATCAGGAATTACTTTTTCCGCAAGTTGTTCAGCGATGCCGTAAGCTCTTCGAAATCAGCCCGAGGTTGCGGTTCAGGCGATCTGAGCCGCGTGTCGGGTCAAGTTGTAGGCCAAGGCCGTCGTGAGTTTTCCGCAGCCAGATGAGCATCAGTGGATGATCGCAACCTCCGGAGTCACGGTCTTGCCGTCCAGGAAAAAACTGACCGCGCCCTCCTCATCGGTGCGGTAGGTTTTCACGCCGGCGTGTTGCAGCCGCTCCAGCACCTCGCGTCGGGGATGTCCGTAAACATTCCGCGCCCCGACAGAAATGACCGCATAGCGCGGATGAACCGTCGAGAGCAGATCGGCAGAAGTTCCGCTCGCGCTTCCATGATGCGCCACCTTCAGCAGCATCGCCTCCGGATGCTCTTCCACCACGCGCCGTTCCGCCGGACGTTCCGCGTCTCCCTCAAGCAAAGCGGCGGTCCCGCCGAAAGTGGCCGTAAACACCAGGCAATCGTCGTTCGGCCGCATCAACCCGGTGATCTGATCGCGTCCCGGAGCAAGCATGTGGAAATGCGCTCCCCCATAATCGAATTCATCGCCTTCTTTCTTGACCGAGACTTTCATCCCCGCTCTCTCGGCCTGCGCAACGATCGGCGCCAATTGGCCCACCGCCTTGTCGATACTCAGCCAGAGCTCTCGCGGGTGGAAGTTTGCAATCACGGCGGGCATCCCACCAAGGTGGTCGGCGTGAGGGTGCGTGATCACGACCGCGTCAAGACGATCGACGCCTCGATTCCAAAGATAAGAAGAGACCACCTGTTCGCCAAGATCAAAGTCCGAATGCATCCACTGCGGAAGGCCTCCGGCATCAATGAGCAGGGCGCGGCCCTCGGGCGTGACCAGCAGAATAGAATCGCCTTGTCCGACGTCAATGGTAGTCATCTCCATCACGCCGGCGCGAAGATGAGGGCGAGAGGGGACAAACGCAATCCAGCCCGCAACGCCGAACAGCAACACCACAGAAGCGAAAACTGCCAGGCGCGTGCGACGGAGCCGTGCCGCCAGCATGGCGAGCGCCAGCGCGGCGATCGAAGCCAGGATCATCGCGAGCGAGGGCATAGCCACCCGCAGGTCGGCGATTGATGTTCCGATGACTTGGGCGCCGCCCAGCCAGTGCACCGTGCCCGCGATTCCCTCCAGCGCCATCCCGGAAATCCAAACCGCGGGCTTGGCCAACGCGGTCGAGACGTATCCCAAACCAACGGCGGCGGCGGCAGCGGGCATCAGCACCTGGGTAAGCGGAATCACAGCCAGATTGGCCGGCATTCCCATGGTGGTCGCGCGATGAAAGTGGTACGCCATGAGCAGCGCCAGTCCCGCCTGCATCAGCGCCGAGATGAAAATCAATCCCCCCACTCCGATCGCGACGCGCATAAAGATCGCGGGCAGCGCCAGGCCGAAGCGGTCGCCGATGAATCTCGCTAGCCGCGATCCGATCAGCCGCAGATCGAGACGGAACTGCGCGACTCCGGGAGCGACGTGCAGATCGTAGCTGGCAGCTCGCAACAGGCGTAAGCCGCGCGCGTAGGGCAAAGTTGTCCGCTCCAGAATCGGCGAACCGATGCCCGCGATGATGAAGACCGCAAGAAACGTCAGCTGAAAGCTGGCGCCAAACAGGGCGTGCGGATCGACGACCAGAACTCCCAGCGCCGCCGCGCCAATCGCGTTCATCATGTTACGTTCGCGATACAGCAGGCGCGCGCCTAAATAAGTCGCCAGCATCAGCGCGGCGCGCCACACCGGTGGACCGACCCCCACCACGAACGCATACGCGAACGAGACCACGACCGTGGTGATAGCCGCCACCGCGGGATCAACGCGAAACTGGCGCAGCGCCCAAAAAATGGCGAACGCCAGTATGCTCAGGTTCATTCCGGAAACAACCAGCACGTGATAAGTGCCCGAGCGCTGGTACTCGGTGCGGGTCGCGTTGCGCAGAAACGATTCTTCGCCAAGCACCATGGCGTCCATAAGCGAGGCCTGCGACGCGGGCCACAGCTGGTGAATTTTGGCAATGATGCTGGCGTGAACCCGCGTCCGCCAGAGTTCAATCCGGCTGCCCGAAAAACCGGGAAGCCGCTCAATATCCGTTGCCTCCGCCGACCCCAGCACGCTGATCCCGTTGTCGCGGAGATAGCCCTCATAATCGAAGGCTCCAGGATTGCGGTAATTGCGCGCCGGATGGAGCTTCGCCAGAATGTGCAGCCGCGTACCGTAGGAGAGAGAAAGTGGAGCGACGGGCGTCTCGCCCGTCCCGCTGGTGTTCTGAGGAGACCCGATGTCGAGGGCACCGAGGCCGGGCGAGAGTCTGTCCTGAGCTTGCCGAAGGGAAGCCCGGCTCTCCACTGACTCGGAATTCTCTACCTGCAAGTAAATCGTCAGCCGCACCCCAGCCCGCACCGGCCAGCTCTCGCCCTGGCTCGCGATCTCTTCCGTTTCCACATCAATGGATTCCCGAATCGACCGCGGCCCCGCGTCACGCGCATATCCCTCCCGCATCACGCGCGCCGTGAGCGTGAAGGCGCGGCCATCCGCCAGGCCAAGAATCCGAGCCTCATCCTGCTGAAGTTCGTGCGGCGGGTGACCGCGAATCTGAATCAGAAAAGCGCCCAGCAGAACCCACGCGCCCAAAGAGAGCGCCTTGGCCAGCCAGGCGCGCTTCGCAAGAAACCACCACCCCGCTAAAACGAAGGCCACGACCGCGATCACCCACCACGACGGCGGCCGCCAGGCGCGCACGCCCATCCACAGACCAAGCGAAAATGCCAACGCCGCCCAGAACAACGGCTGCCGTGGCGGGTTGTGGGTGCGCATCATGGATTCGGCTCGGTTCAGCACTGTTACCGTGCTGCTGCGTTAGCGGCTTTCATGGCGTCGAGCACGCGCTGACTGTGGTCGATCTCCTGCTGTAAAAAGATGCCTTCCTCGCTGGTGCCAAGGTGCGCGTCGAGAGCGAACAGCGCATCGACTTTTGCCCTAGCCGCAAGTTCGTCTGCCCGCATCTCGGGAGTGTTCCGCGGATCGTCAACCATCTTGTCAAAACCAGAGTCGGCATACTCCTGTTCTTTGTAGAGATCTAATAAGCGCTGCGGATCTTGCCTGTGGCTGGTGCCGAGTGCGCGCGTGAGCCGTTCTCGGCGCTCGATATCCTGCTGGATGAAAATGCTGGTTTCGTGCGTGCCACAGCGCGCGTCGACGGCGAACAGCGCATCCACTTTTGCCCTGCTTGCCAGATAGTCGGCCCGCATCTCAGGCGTGGTGTTCGCATTGTCGGCCGCCACCGTAAGAATCCCGTGAAGATATGCTTGCAACTCGGAGAGTGTTCGCCGACGCTGCAACTCCTGCGTGCGGCTGGCGGCGTGGCGTTTGAGGGCTATTCCGAAGTAGCCCACGGCCCCGATGAAGACCACTCCCATAAGTATGCCGGCGAGAAGGCGCAATGATTTCTTGCCTTTATGCCCTTCAATCTGGCTCGTCGCGGTGGGATTCTCTGCCAGCGTCAAGAAAACGCTGGCCGGTTCGATCTCTGACGCTGCGTTTTTGGTGTTCATTATAGATCACTAGGAGTTTCATCTCGACCAGACTTAAGGCAACGGTCGGATGCAAACCGAAGGACGAGCGGGGCTCTGGCGCGTACCTTCTTTGTGCCGGAGCCTTCTCCAACCGCCCGTCTTCCAGGAGGAACAGGGCGACGTGAAAGCGGTCAGCGCGCCAGCAGCATCACCGATTCGATGTGAAACGTCCCAGGGAACAAATCGAATAAGTGTGCTTCCTCGATGTGGTAGCCGGCCGCCAGGAGGGGAACGAGGTCCCGAGCCAGCGTCGCCGGATCGCACGAAACATATCGGACGCGAGGCGCTCCAAGGTCCACCAAAGATCGAATGACCGCCTTGCCGGCGCCGGTGCGGGGAGGGTCCATGACGACCACGTCAGTTTTTTTTCGCACCGGCCGGCTTCTCAGGTAGTCGCTCCTCAAATAGTCCTCGGTTCGCGCGCCGACCGCTTTCACGTTCGCAGGCACATTCTGCACGAGGTCCCCATGCGATGTCTGTGACGCCTCTACAGCAAAAATGTGATGAAAACTTGGAGCCAAAGCCGCCGAAAACAACCCCACTCCGGCATACAGGTCAAGCGCGACCTCCCCGCGCGCATTGCCGGTCACGACCGCAACCAGTTCGTCCACCAGATAACGGTTCACCTGGAAGAACGCCCCCGCGCTGACCTGATACTCGTGCTTCTTGGTTCGATAGCGAATTGCCGTCGCCCCCGATTGCGCCAACGCTTTCGGATCGATCGGCGCTTCATCTTCTATTCGCTCCTCCAAAGATCGGCGCAGCGAAGATCCGCGCTCCAAAGATCGGCGCCCCGAAGACCGCCGCCGCGAAGCGAAAAACGTCACCCCGCCGATTTCCGGCAACTCGCGCTCGATCGTCTCCGCCCAGCGCAACAGATCTCCGGTGTCAGCCTCGCGCCCGCAGAATGCCCAGGCCAGCAAACGCTCATCCGCCGCGTCCGCGAACAGCTCAATCTCTTCAACTGCCGCCGGGCAGTTCAATCCGCCGAGCTCGGCCAGCCGCGCCATCACCCGATTGATCAGCGGCGAACTGATCGGACATTCGCGCACCGGAAGAAATTCGCGCGAGCCCATCCGGAAGTACCCCAGCGCGAATCCGGTGTCCCCAGAACAGCCGGTTTTGCCAGTCTGGGGTGGAAATTCCGCCGCAGCCTGCACCCGCAGCCGCGTCCGGTTGCGGTAGTTCCACGGAGGAGAAGCATGCAGCCGAATCTCAGTTTTCAGCTCGATTTTCGCAATCCGCTGCAGCGTCTCGCGCAGAATCGCAGCCTTGAACTCCAGTTGCCGCTCGTAAGGAATGTGCTGGTAATGGCATCCGCCGCATTGCCGGAAGTACGGACAGCGAGCTTCGACGCGATCGGGCGACGCTTCGATCAACTGCACCACCGACCCGCACGCGAACCCCGGCTTCTCTTGCCGGATCTCGGCCTCAACCCGCTCCCCCGGCAGCACAAACGGCACAAACACCGCCATGCTGCGCCCGTCCGCGCCGGCCGGCGTCCGCGCCAGCCCGTCACCGCCGTAAATCAGTTTTTCGATGGAAAGGAGCAAGTCGTAAGTGTAGCGCGGGCACTCCTGCCCGCGCCGGACGATGCGAGCTTCCGACAAGCCTTCTCGGGCACCGCAAGGCGGAAAGGAGTGTCCGCCCCACACGATCTCAGTGCATATAAAACAAACTCAGCCGCGGCACGCCGCACCGCTCCAGCAGCCGCTTATGCACGTATTGTTTGTGCAACTGTTCAATCTGCGACGCCGTCATGTTCCGCCGGTAGGGAGCAATGTCCCGATCCGCCTCCGCGCGGACATTCACCAGATCGTCATCCGGAGTCGCCGCCATCAGCACCGCGAAAAGTTTTTCTTCCAGCACCGTCAGCCGCCGCTCCAAGTCTTCCAGCCGCGGAAGCTTTCCGCTGCCGGTGCGCTCGATGGCCTCGGCCATCTCACGTAGCGAACCGGCTTCTTCCCGAGCCAGCGCTCCCGTCGCAAATCCCGCGCGCTCCGGCAGCCTCGCTTTTTCAAGCCGCTCGGCATTCTCCCGCAAGAACGCCGCAATTTGCGCCGCGTCGAATCCCGGCTCGCGCTGAGCTTTCCCTTCACTGGCCGCACCAACCGCCGCTTCTTTCATATCTTCCGCCGCCGTCAGCACGGCCTGCGAGCAGTACGCCAGGCTATTCACCTTCTTCGATTTCGACGGACGCTGATCGTACTTGTCAAACGCGTCATCCACCCCGCGAAGCACGGCCTCCAAAGGCACGCCCGCACTTTTCCAAGTCTCAATCAAAGCCCAATCGAGCGTCGAAAGCAGCAGATGAGTCCCCCGCCGTCGCAAATAGTGTTCTTCGATTTCCGTGAAGTAATTGAAGTAATTTTCCACGACGGTCAGGAATAATCTCTAGAACTGGCTTTACAAATCGGTTTGGGTAGGGCATGGCTTCAGCCATGCCGCCAGAACCCACTACACAAGCGGCTTTAGCCGCTGAGGGCCTCCCTCTCAAAACATCCCGTCTCCAGCGAAGACTTGATCAGAGTTTCCCTAAAGAGGGATAGGCTTCCAAACACTGCTCATGCCAGATGCCCGGAATTCCCCTCAGCACATAGAGCTCATCGCCGCCATGGTAGTAGCCGACCGACTCGACTTCAGCAATTTGATCGGCATCATTCAATTGTTCTGAGGTCAGCTTGTTGTGGTGTTTCCAAGATGCTAGGAAATCTTCCAGCCTCGGCCTGCCAACAATTCTTACGCTAGATCCCTTCGGGAACTCTTCTCTGTATAAACCCTTTGTTTTTCCCATGGTTTTTCTAGGGGCGTGGCGCCGGCTTCTTTGCAGCTTTCGCCGCGCCTTCACGGCGGAGCGAGGACGGCTGGTTCCGATCCCATATGATGCGCAGCCCCTCCAGGGTAAGAAGCTCGTCCACATCCTTAATGAAGTGTGAAGCCGTGCCAATCAGCGATCCCAATCCGCCCGTTGCAATCACGCGCGTCTCCGCGCCCATCTCATCCACCAGTCGCTCCAGGATGCCGTCGACCAGCCCGAGATAGCCGTAGTAAAGCCCCGACTGCAAACTGCCCACCGTATTCGATCCGATCACCCGCGTCGGCTTGCGAATCTCCACTCGCGGCAGCCGCGCCGTGCGCTGAAACAGCGCGTCCGCCGAAATCCCAATCCCCGGACAAATCACGCCGCCCATATACTCGCCCTTTTTGGAAACGCAGTCGAAGG
>Ga0224558_1001095_pt1 | contig 29533 bp, 22 predicted proteins | sample 714S32024metaG_FD_180682 | JGI IMG/M metagenome (GOLD analysis project Ga0224558, IMG submission 180682) | Peat soil microbial communities from Stordalen Mire, Sweden - 717 S3 20-24 | ecosystem: Environmental > Terrestrial > Soil > Wetlands > Peat | place: Sweden: Norrbotten County, Stordalen... | reverse complement strand
CGTGATTATCACCGGTGGCATCGACCTCTCCGACGGGGCCGTGCTCGGCTTTACGGGCATGGTCTCTGGAGTGGTCATGCAGGGCCTTCTCAGCGCGCACGCGAACGTCACGCTCACGACCGTGGCCGGTTTCGCGACCGCCCTCTCGTTGGGCGCCGTTATCGGCTTTGTCAACGGCTTCCTCATCACCCGGCTCAAGCTGCCCCCCTTCATCGTCACCCTGGGTACCCTCACTGCCATCGGGGCGGGGGCGACCCCGTTGATCAACGGCGGCAACGAGGTCATCAACCTTCCATCCCAGATCGGCACCATCGGCCAGACCCTGATCGGCGGCTGGGTCTACGTCCCAGTGCTGGTGGCAGCGGTGAGTTGCGTGATCATGGGCCTGGTCCTGCACCGCACCCGTTTCGGGTTGCGCACCTATGCCATAGGCAGCAACGGCACAGGCGCACGGCGCGCCGGCGTCGGCGTTGACAACCACCTGGTGAGGGTCTACATGCTTTCTGGGCTCCTGGCCGGCTTGGCAGGGATGATGGTGATGGCCAATTTCACCGACGCCTCTCCCTTGGCCGGTCAGAACGATGAGCTCAACGCCATCGCCGCCGTTGTCATCGGGGGCGCCAGCCTTTTCGGGGGACGGGGCCACATGCTCGGCACGGTCGTGGGGACTTTCATCATCGCCCTCTTGGTCACCGGCCTTGTGCTGGTGGGCGTCAGCGGCAGCTGGCAAGAGGTGGCCACCGGCGTCATCGTGGTCGCCGCTGTGGCGGGCGACCAGGTGCGGCTGCGGCTGGCGGAGCGCTGAGTCACGACGTCCCAACTGATCCCGCACATAGAAAAGAAAGAAGGAGGAAACATGACCCATAGACGTTGGTTCAATGGCCTGCGGTCGCGTGCCGCGATCGGGATAGCAGTGCTCGGCCTTGTTGCCAGCACGACGCTCGCCGTCACAGCAGGTACAGGGGCGGCGACAGCCGGTGCCGCCACCAAGTACACGATCACCCTGATCCCCGGCCTCACCACGGACCCCTTCTACATCACCATGCACTACGGTGCGATCCAAGAGGCCAAGAAACTTGGGGTGACCCTCAAGTGGGCCGGCGCTACCACTTGGAACTTGGAGCTGCAGATCCCAGTGGTCAAGTCGGTACTGGCAAGCAAGCCCAACGCCCTTCTCATCGCCCCGACCGATGACGTAGCCCTGTTCAACCCGATCGACCAGTACGTGAAAGCCGGGATCCCGGTGATCGCGGTGGACACGACCCTCAAGAACACCTCGATACTGGCCTCGGCGATCAGTTCGGACAACTACCAGGGCGGCGAGGCTGCTGCTGACGCGATCGCCAAGCTTTCCCACAACAAGGGGCAAGTGGCGATTATCAACGTCGAAAAGGGTGTCTCCACCACCGACCTGCGCCAGTCCGGCTTCCTCTTCGAAATGAAGAAGTACGCCAATATGAAAGTGGTCGCCGCGGACTACGACCAGGACAGCCCGACCACCGCAGAGACGCTGGCGAGGGGCCTCATCCTTTCGCACCCGGGCCTGGTAGGCATCTTCGGAACCAACCTGTACTCGGCCGAAGGCGCCGCTAAGGGTGTCGACGCCGCTGGTGCCAAGGGCAAGGTCTTCGTGGCCGGCTACGACGCCGAGCCCGCCGAGGTCACCCTGCTCAAGCAGGGCGTCATCAACATCCTGGTCATCCAGAACCCCGCCATGGAAGGGTCCCTGGCTGTCCAGTACGCCTACGACTTCCTGACCGGGCACAAGTCCGTGATCAAGAAGTCGGTGTTCCTGTCGAACGTGGTGGCCACGACCGCCAACGCCGGCAACCCAGCGGTTTCCGCGTACTACTACAAGACCTCCGCTTAAGTTCGAAGGTCTGCCTCCCACGCCCGGCCGGAGCATGCCGACTCAGTCGGCCTTCTGGCCGGGCGTGGGCACCTTGGGTCCTCACACCGAACCTCTAGCCGACATCCCGTGAGAACCGGCGCACAGGAGTGCCTACGCGCAGAGCACTTGCGTAGCACGGTCTAAGACTCCGGCAGACCCAGGCGCAACTGGGCCCGTTCAAGCCTGCGTGCGACACCGAGGCTCTCCGGTGTGCTATCACAGCTGGCATGGGCCGTTTACTCAAGTTGCATCGCCTGGTCCCACCCGGGCGAAAGGCGTTGATCGTCGCGATGGATCAGCCACGTGCGATACACGTCGCCGCACTGGCTGAGCCTGGCCGAGTCCTACATGACCTGCAATCCGCCGACGTCGACGCGTACTTGCTGACGATGTCGACCGCCCGGCATTTCGAGAGCCATCTCGCCGGTCGAGCCGTAGTGATCAGCGTCAGCCAGGATCACCAAGAGCCGCAGCAGGTGGTGGAGCAGGCTGTCGCTTTCGGTGCATCTGGGTTGAAGTACGAGGTCTACCCCTACTGCGAACTCGAAGTCGCCACGATGCGGAGCTTGGAAGCCTTGGCAATTCATGCTGATCGCTGGAGTCTGCCTGTCATGGCAGAGGTGGTTCCGGGGGGATTCGAGCAGATCGCCCTTCACACGGCATCCAACCTCCGCCAGTCAGTCAGGAGGGCGGCAGAAGCCGGCGCCGACCTTGCGAAAATCCCGCCTCCCTCTGAAGGAACACTCTCAGAAGTCACTGAATACGCGTCGATACCCGTGTTGCTGTTGGGGGGCGCGCGGCGCGGCGATCTTGACGACATGCTGGCCCGGGTCCGCCAGCTTGGCCCCTGCGTTGATGGCCTGGTGTTCGGTCGCTACGTCGTGGAGGATCCTGAGCCCGCGAAAGTAGTCGCCGCGCTCCGGAAGGTTCTTGACTCTGTTGGTTAGTTGTCGAACCATCGGTAAGCGGCCCGAGGCCCGCAGGCACTGTTTCAGGAACTTCACGAAGAACTAGCCGAGCTCGCGGACCGCGGCTTGTCGGCGCGGTATGTCGGCCCCGGAGCTTCCGAGAGCTGGGGACCTATCGGAACCGGCCAGCGAACCTACCGAAGGTGCTGCTACCCCGATAGCGGCGATATCAATCGGGCGTCGCCGTCGAACCCGAGGAATCGCGGTTCTTCTTCGATGATCACGTCGGGCCGGTCCTGAAGGGCCGGCAGGCAGCCTTCGGAGACGACGAGACGCTCCACCGCAAGCGTGTTCCTGATGTGCACCAGGCGCAGATCCTCCGCCGTGAACGGCCGCAGGGTATCGAGCATGGCTCCGATGGCGTCGCGGTCGGTCGGCACGGTCAGCGGCAAGCGCATGTCCTCAGGGAAACATGCGGTGATGGCGTTCACGGCGGTCACCTCTAGGTCGACTTTCTCGATCAGCTGCGGCGTGGTGACGTCGATGAAGCCGAGCCCGCAGGCGTTGCCCTCCGAGGCAGGGGTCAGGTCGCGCACGAATATCCGCGTGATGCGGGGCCGGTCCCGTTTCACCTGCCAGGGGCCGAGGGCGCGTCCGATGACGTTCGGGTCCAGTCCCGCGCCACTGATGTCCTTGCCCATCTCGTCGACGATGAGCAGGTCGATGTCGTCGAGGGGGAGGCCGGGGAGGAGCCCTCGCGCGACTTCCTGGAGGGCCAGCTCGCCGGACTCGATCTCGGGGCCGAGCAGGAGCCGCACCTCGCAGGCCCTGTGCTGCTGGTTCTCCAAGATGGCGACCCCGAACAGGACCGGCACCAGTCGGAGAAGGGCGACTGCGGCCTCGTGGACGATCTCGCCGAGGTCGCGAGCCACGCCCGCCCTGTGCAGCCGGTCGGCCCCCTCCTGGTTGCCCAGGCCGATACACAGCATCTTCATGAGGCCGCTGCCCATCGGCCCAGCGAAGTCCGTGTGTGGCTTCACCCGGTTGACGATCACGATGCCGTCGGCGCCGGCGGCGAGCCGGTCGAAGCACAGTGGGATGTCGCCCACAGCGCCCACCGGCACCACTTCCATGGTGGCCCGGATCGGTGCACCGACCGCCTCCGATGTGATGCCAAACCCCGCCAGAACCTCCGTTTGGCCGGCCGCGGTCGCGCCCCCGTGGGAGCCCATCGCCGGCACTATGAACGGTTCGCAGCCTGCGGAGCGCAGTTCGCCGACGATGGCTCTCACTGCGGGCAGCAGGCCGTCGACGCCCCGGCTGCCGACGGCCACCGCGATCCGCGCGCCCGCGGGTGGGCTGATGACGGGAGCGAGCCGTCGCCATTCGCGGACCACCTGCGCAGCCACGTCGACGGGCGGCGGCACTGTGAAGACCTGACGCACCAGGCGTACCCGCGGCAGGTACAGCTCGCCGCGGTGCAGCGAGCGCACGACCGGCGGGACAATCACCGGATCGTTACGACTTCCTGGTCGGAGTCCACGTCCAGCACGTCACCGTCGCGGATCTGTTCGAAGTCTTCGGGGGCGCAACGCACCAACGGCACACCGACGACCACGGCGCTGGCCACGAGCACCGTGTCGAACTCCGCGACCACGACGGCAACCGGTGCGGTGCCGGCCTTGGCCAGCTGGTAGAGACCGTCGGCCTGGACCACCGAGCTCCCCTTGCCGCCCGGACAGACGAGGACGGCGCCGGCAATGGACCGGCCCTCGATGGCGTGACCGGCCTCGATGACGGTTCCGGTGGGCGGGTCCACGAGGTAGAAGCACATGGCGTCGGTGGACACGACGGCCGGTCCGGACGCCTTGCCAGGCGCCGCTCCCCGGCAACCGATCACGGAGACTTCTCGGGCACTCATGACGTCTCTCCCTTGATCGCGGCCTCCACGCAATCACCCACGCTGCGCAACGCGAACTCCATGTCACGCCGCTGCGTGTAATACGCGCCCTTCAGCGAGTCGGTGACGCCCTTCTTGCCGGCCAGGTGCTTCCAGACCACCTGGTCGATGCAGGTGTCGGGGACCAGATGGCCCCCGGCCTTCTCGATCACCTCGGCGACGCCCATGCGCGCGGCAAGCTCCTTGGCATAGAACGACGTCATGACCCAGAACTCGGACTTGAACTGCCGGCCGCCGATCCGGTCGGCGATCGCCCGGAGCTGGTCGAGCGACAGGTGCGGGCAGCCGAGCAGCGCGAAATCGATGGGGCCACCTTCCGCCGAGAGCATCTGCTGCTCCTCGACGAGATCGCGCGCCGTGATGACAACTGGGTCACCGGGCGCGTCTCCGTGGAACGCGGCCTCGAGCGTGGGTGCCTCGGGCGTGACCCCGACGATGTGGTACATCGGAACGTTGCCACCCGTGTTCAGCTCCGCCCCCAGGTTCATGAGCGCCTCCGGGCTCACACTCGCGGGTATGCCGGTGAACACCGGGATGAAGGCCGTCTGCAGGCCCGCTTTTCGGGGCACCGCGTAGCCCAGCAGGTGATAGTCGAACTCGTCGGTGAGCGTCGGTTCGACGTGCACGTGCACCTGGCCTTTGCGGTTCTCGTCGAGCAGAAGACCGTAGATCGGCACCCGGCCGGTCACCGCGGCGCACAGGGCGGACTGGGCCGACTCGCGGTTGGTGCGTGCCCCGTAGACAGAGTTCATGTAGGGGGTGGCGCTGGATTCGGAGTACGCGGTGACTTCGCCAAAGCGCGGGACGTTGCCCTGCAGGTAGGGCGTGCAGTTGTAGGTCAGCTGCGCGCCCAGGGCCCGGTACGCGGCCTCGGTTCGCTCCATCGTCTCCATGTCGTCCGGGGTCAGGCCGGGCAGGTGCCGGAAGAACTCGAGGCAGAAGCCCGGATTGACCGTCGGCGGAACCCGGCACACGGCTCCGCCGGCCACCAGCCGCTCCGCGAACCAGATGTCCGCGTCCTGGTTGCTCAAAGCGACATGCGCCCGGGAGATGTCGCACATCTGCTCGGCGTCGAACGCCCGGCCGATCGCGACAAGGACCTGCATGGCCAAGGCGACGCCTTCGCCATCGACCCCGTCGAGCATTTCCCTGTCCCGATCGGTGAGTTTCATGTCGCCGCCTCCGTCTCACCGTGCTCGTGCATCGGGACCCGCAGCCCGTGGGCCGCGGCCACCTGCACGGCCTCGGGATAGCCGGCATCGACGTGCCGGATGACACCGCTGCCCGGGTCGTTGGTGAGCACCCGCTCGAGCTTCTCGGCGGCCAGCGCCGTGCCATCGGCGACCGTCACCTGCCCGGCGTGAATGGAACGGCCGATCCCGACCCCGCCACCGTGGTGGATCGAAACCCACGAGGCGCCCGAGGCCGTGTTGAGCAGCGCGTTCAGCAGCGGCCAGTCGGCGATGGCGTCGGAGCCGTCGCGCATGGCCTCGGTCTCCCGGTAGGGCGAGGCGACCGATCCACAGTCAAGGTGGTCGCGTCCGATCACGATCGGCGCTTGCAGCCTGCCGCTGGCGACCATGTCGTTGAAGCGCAGTCCCAGCCGATCGCGCTCGCCGTACCCGAGCCAGCAGATCCGCGCCGGCAGCCCTTGGAAGTGCACCCGTTCGCCGGCCATCTTGATCCACCGGCCGAGCGACTCGTTGTCCGGGAACTCTTCGAGAACCGCCTGGTCCGTCGCGGCGATGTCCGCCGGGTCGCCTGACAGCGCAACCCAGCGGAACGGGCCTCTTCCTTCGCAGAACATCGGTCGGATGTACGCGGGAACAAAGCCAGGAAAGTCGAAGGCGCGTTCGCAGCCACCGGTCTCCGCTTCGGCGCGGATCGAGTTACCGTAGTCGAACACCTCGGCTCCCAAGTCGAGGAAGCCGACCATCGCCTCCACGTGGCGGGCCATCGACTCCCGGGCCATCTTGGTGAGCCCTTCGGGGTCCTTGACCCGCAGGTCCGGCATCTCGTCCACGCTCACGCCCTGCGGAACGTACATCAGCGGGTCGTGCGCAGAGGTCTGGTCGGTGACGACGTCGATCTCCGCCCCGATCGCTAGCAGGTGGGGCACGATGTCGGCCGCGTTGCCCAGGATTCCGATCGACAGCGCCTGGCGGCTGCGTTTCGCCTCCATGGCCCGGTTGAGCGCGTCGTCGACCCCGTCGGCGAGGACATCGAGGTAGCCGGTGTCCAGGCGCCGCTGGATCCGTGACGGATCGACCTCGACGCACAGAACGACGCCCCCGTTCATCGTGACCGCCATGGGCTGGGCGCCGCCCATCCCGCCCAGCCCGGCGGTGAGGGTGATCGTGCCGGCGAGGCTGCCGCCGTGGCGCTTCGCCGCCACCGCAGCAAAGGTCTCATAGGTTCCCTGCAAGATTCCCTGGGTTCCTATGTAGATCCACGATCCGGCGGTCATCTGGCCGAACATCGTGAGCCCCAGTTCGTCCAGCCGGCGGAACTCCTCCCAGGTCGCCCACTGCGGTACCAGGTTGGCGTTCGCGATGAGGACCCGCGGCGCCCACTCGTGGGTCCGGAAGACGCCCACAGGCTTGCCGGACTGGACGAGAAGCGTCTCCTCGGGCCCGAGCTCTCGCAGGCTCGCGACGATCGCGTCATAAGCAGCCCAGCTGCGCGCCGCTTTGCCTCCACCCCCGTAGACGATCAGCTGGTCGGGATGCTCGGCGATATCGGGGTCGAGGTTGTTCATCAGCATGCGCATCGCCGCTTCCTGCGGCCAGCCTTTGCACGAGAGCTCGCTGCCGTGCGGTGCACGCACGGTGCGCGGTCCACTAGTCATCGCGTCACCGTCCGGCCGACTCGACCGGGCTGGCGGCAGCCTTGGAAGCCGGAGGCAGTACATCCACGCCGATGTGCAAGACGTAGTAGAGAACGGTCGCCACGATCAGGCCCAGGATCCAGGAGATGTCCCCACCCCCGAGGTGCGAGACCATCGGGCCGGTGTAGAAGGTCGTGCTCATGAACGGGACCTCCACTCCGATCGCCACCAGGTAGGCGATCATCGTGCGCCAATCGAGCCGGCCGTAGATCCCGTCCGGCGTGAAGATCGAGTCGATGTCGTACTGCTCCTTGCGCACGAAGTAGAAGTCGGTCAGGTTGATCGCCGTCCACGGGATCAGGAAGTACGCCAGGAACAGGATGAAGTTCTCGAAGTTGTTGAGGAAGTTCGAGGTGGCGGCAATCGCCAGCACGGTCCCGACCACCGCAGCGACGAGCACGAAGATCGTTCGGGCCCCGCGGTGCACCTGCATCCGGCGCAGGGCGGTGATGGTAGTCGTGGAGGACATGAACATCCCGTAGAGGTTCAGCACGTTGGCCGCCACGATGCCCCCGATGATGATCAGGGCGATCAGCCAACCCGTGTGACTGTTGCCAAGGCCCGTGAAGAAGGTCACGCTCCCGCCGTTGAACAGCTTGGGCGCCACGGCGAGCCCGACGGCACCGAAACCCATCAGCCAGTACGAGCCGATGACCGAGCCCACGGCGGTCCACCAGAAGGTGGCTGACATGTTCGTGTCCTCGGGCAAGTACCGGCTGTAGTCCGCGACGTAAGGCGCATAGGTGATCTGCCAGGTGGCAGCGAGCGTGATGGCCAGTAGGAACGTGCCGTAGGGAACACTCCCGGAGACCCACACTGAGCTGATGTGGTGCAGCGTAAGGAGCCGGATGGTGAGGTAAACAAAGCCAAGTCCGCTCACGAGGCTGATCCACCGCTCGTACTGGTGGATCATGCGGTAGCCGTAGATCGCGAGCACCGTGCACAGCAGGGAGACGATGACCGTTGCCAGCTTGTCATTAATGCCCCACCACGCGGCGAGGGCCGCCCCGCCGAGAATCGCGCTGGCCGCAAAGTAGCCGACGTACATCAAAAGGACGAGCACGAGCGGCACGATGGCGCCGTAGAAGCCGAATTGGGCTCGGCTCTGGATCATCTGGGGAATGCCGAGCTTCGGCCCCTGCGCGGAGTGAGCGGCCATGAACGTCACTCCGAATAGGTTGCCGATTAGCAGGGCGAGCAACGCCCAGGGCAGCGACAGCCCGATTAGAACTGCGATAGCCCCGGTAGCGGCCGCGGTCACCTGCATGTTGGCCCCGAACCAGATGAAGAAAAGCCGGCGGGGCGAGCCGTGCCGCTCTGAGGCGGGAATATAGTCAATCGAGCGGCGCTCGATCTGCAAGCTGCTGGTGTAGGTCTCTTGAGTGCCCATCACATCGCCTCCTGTCGTCGACGCTGGACGCGGACAAGCAAGAGGGTGATAAGCAGATTTTCGCCCGCGTGCCCACACCCGGCGAAGGGTCAAAGGTCCTCTGTGTCCCGGTATCTCACCCCTACTGGGGGCCAGGAACCTTCGCCGCTATATGAGTGATTCCAAAGGATTCACGCGTGCTGGATTTGTTTGTAGCAGATCGTGGCCGTGAGCACAAGCAAGAGCTGGCAGCCTGCGGACAACGATGTCGAGGCCATTGTTGGGGCTCCGAGTGCACAGTCCTCAAGTACCGGACATGGTTCCCCAACCCAAGCTTGCAGTGGCGACCGCTTCCACCCGATCCGCCGAGCTAGCCCGGCTGTTGGCGCGCTAACTGAGCTCGCGGACCGCTGCTTCCAGGTCGGTGATGTCGGCCCCCCGCTCCCGCAGGTCGTCGACATTGATGACCACGTTGGCGAGAGCGCCTTCCCGCGCCGCATTCAACAGGGCGAGCGCGGTGGTCCAGTCGCTCTTCATCATCGGCCGGACCCGGTCGGCCAGCTCCCGGAGCTCCCCGGTGCAGGTCCAGGCGAGCCGCGCTGTGTCGAGCGGCACATCCGCGGCGTGCCGGATGGCGGCCGTCCACGCCTGTTCCGCCTCCGGCCCGGGCTGGGCCTTCGTAGCCCGGCGCGCCGTGACCGTATCGGAGTACGCCTCCGCGTCCTGTTCGACCAGGCCGAGAAAGCGGCTCCGGGCGGCAGCCAGCCGCTCCCGGGCGGGGTCCAGCGTCGCATCGTCCTTGCCGGCCGAGTAGGCGGTCACCATCTCGCCGAGGGCAGCGCCCATGGCGCCGGCGGCGGCGGCGGCGCTCCCGCCTCCCGGAGTTGGGGTGCGCGCAGCCAGCCGGGCGGTGAAATCGGAGAGGGACTCCGCGGACGGCCGTGCTCCCCGCACCTTGCGCTCGAGGACGGTGCTCCGGTCGAAACTGTTGAGCTGCAGGTAGTACTCAGCAGCGTCGAACAGGGCGTCCTCGGGCACCAGGCCGACGACCTCGGTCTCCTCAACGTCCACCCCGAAGCGCGCCGCCTCCCGCCGCACCGCCTCGACTGCGCGGTGAATCGGGGTACGTCGGTAGTCGGTCAGGTTCATGGAGACCTGTGCTCGCTGCCGCTCGTGGATCTCGAAACCCAGCGCCTTGACCTCTGCCAGGCCGCCGTCGCGGCCACGGACGGCGCGTGCCACGCGCTTGGCCACCGCCACGTCGGGGGTGGTCAGGTAGGCGTTGTACGCGATGAGCACCGGCCGGGCGCCGATGGCCACCGCGCCTGCCGTCGGATGCACCCGCGGCTCGCCGATGTCCGGGCGCCTCGCGGGGTCGGTCCCGATGGCGTCCCGGATGCCTTCGAACTGTCCCGCGCGCACCCTCGCCAGATCCTGCCGCTCCGGCAGCCGAGCTGCCTGGCCGTACAGATAGACGGGGATTTGCAGCTCCTCCCACACCTGGGTGCCGAGGCCGGCGGCGAGATCGATCGCCTGCGCGGTGGTGGCGTCGCCCAGGGGCACGAAGGGGACCACGTCGGTGGCGCCCATCCGTGGATGCTCGCCCTGATGGCTGGTGAGGTCGATGAGCGCCGTCGCCACCCGCATCATCCGCAGCACCGCATCCACGAGCGCCGGCCCCTCACCGACGAGCGTGACCACGCAGCGGTTGTGGTCGGCGTTCTGCTCGACGTCGAGCAGCGCCACCCCCGGTTTGTCCTGCACCTCGGCCACGATGCGGGCGATCTTCGTCTGGTCCCGGCCCTCTGAGAAGTTGGGAACGCATTCAAACCAGTTCACGCGAAACCTCCAGAATGTGCCGCCACCCCGACAGCGGCGAAATCAGTCGGGCGTCCTCGCCGAACGCGAATCGCGGTTCTGTTTCGATGACCTCGTCGTCGGACAGCCCGGAGCGCTGAGCGGCGCCGTGCACCTCGGACATGGGCCAGTCGTCGAGGCTCACGGTGGTGGTTCTCCTGGTCACGATCTCATCTTGGCACGACCGAGTGAGACAGCGTGGTGGCGGCCGTCGTCGGTCGAGTCAACGTCGTCTCGAACATGGCCCGCGTCGTTGAACGTGCTGAGCGCGACTTCGACTGCCCATCTTGACCGGATCTCCGCAGCCTCGAAGGGTGCCGCTGCCTGAGCGGTCCTGGCGGCCGAGCTGAACGGGCGAGGGACCCGACATCGTCACGGCTCGACCCGGCGCCGCGCCCGACCGGCACTCTCCGCGGTCTCCTCGATCAGCCTGGCCACCCGATTCCGCCGGTCGTCGTCTTGCAGCCCTTTGAGGTTGATCAGCACGAGAGCGGCGGCCGCCCTCGCACCAGACTCTGCCAGCAACGCAGCAGTGACGGCGTCACCAAGCAGATCGGGGTTCCCGCATTCGGCGATCCGCGCGGCCAGACCGGCCACGCTGGCACCCGTCTCCACGACCTCCAGCGGGACGTCGGTCGCCTCCAGGAGCGCCGCGGCAATCTGACGCTGGCGGTCTTGCGGGTCAGGCTCGCAGGGCTCGTGCAACGCCGCCATGACGCGTCTGTAAGCGACGGCGTCGGCCTGGCAGAGTGCGGCAGCACGATCGCGAAGCTGTTCGGCGGTGGCCGCGAGATCCGGCGCGTCCGACATCTGTCTCGTGGAGAGACGCGCCGCCATCACGCAGAGTCCCGCGGCCAATGCGACCGCCATGGCTGCGGCCGACCCGCCAGCAGGTGCTGGCTCGGCCGCCGAAACGAGCTCTAGGAAGCTCCCGAGCGCTGTCTCGAGATAGGCCGGTTCGTCAGCTGAGCCCGACAATCTCACCGTTCTCGTCGATGTCGATGATCTCCGCGGCCGGGTGCGTCGACAGGCCCGGCATCGTGCTCATGTCGCCGCAGATGAGATACACGAAACCTGCTCCAACCGAGGCGCGCGCTTCGCGCACCGGCATGCGCCATCCCACCGGCGCACCCTTCAGCGAGGGGTCCGACGAAAGCGACAGGTGCGTCTTGGCGATGATCACCGGCAGGTTCCCATAGCCGTTCTTCTCGTAGGCGTCGATCTGGCGGTTCGCGGCCGGCAGGTAGTCGACTCCGGCGGCGCCGTAGACCTTCGTGGCCACCGTCTCGATCTTCTCGCGCAACGGCGCCTCGCTCGGGTAGAGCAAGTGGAAGTCGTTCGCCTCGTCGGCTGCCTCGACCACAGCTTGCGCGAGCTCGGTAGCTCCCTTGCCACCTTCGGCGAAATTGGTGCACACCGCCGCACGAACCCCCATGGAGGCCGCGATCTCCCGGATTGCCTCGTGCTCAGAAGGGAAGTCCCCGGGAAACGCGTTGATCGCGACGACGGGGGACACGCCGAAGATCTGGATGTTCTCGATCTGCTTGCGCAGGTTCGCTCCGCCGAGACGGACCTCCTCCGGGTTCTCCTCGAGGATGGCAGGGGGCAGCGGCCGCCCGGCCGCGACCCGGTGCCGGCCGGAATGGACCTTCAGCGCGCGCACTGTGGCAACGACTACGGCGGCGTCGGGCCTCAGGCCCGAGGTGCGGCATTTGATGTCGAAGAAGCGCTCGGCTCCCATATCTGCGCCGAAACCTGCCTCGGTGAGGAGGAAGTCGCCGGTGTGGATCCCGATGAGGTCACCGACAATCGAGGAGTTGCCGTGCGCGATGTTGCCGAACGGTCCGGCGTGCACGATCACCGGGGTGTTCTCGATGGTCTGGAGCAGGTTCGGCTTGATGGCTTCACGCATGATAACGGTCATGGCACCGGCGCCCTTCAAGTCCTCCGAGGTCACCGGCTCGCCGTCGTCGGTGTAACCCACGACGATCCGTCCCAAGCGGGCCCGCATGTCCTTCAGCGACGTCGACAACGCGAGGATGGCCATCACCTCCGACGCTGCGGTGATGTCGAAGCCGGTCTGGCGGGGGATCCCGTCCAGCTTGGACCCGAGCCCTATCACGATGTTGCGAAGAGCGCGATCGTTCACGTCGAGCACTCGTCTCCAGGTGATGTTGTGCAGGTCGATCTTGAGCTCGTTGCCCTTCTGCAGATGGTTGTCGACCATGGCCGACAGCATGTTGTGCGCGGCCGTCACCGCGTGCATGTCACCGGTCAGGTGGAGGTTGAAGGATTCCATTGGGACGGCTTGGCTGTAGCCACCACCGGCCGCTCCGCCTTTGATACCGAACGTGGGACCCATCGAGGGCTGGCGGATCGAGATCGTCGCGCTCTTGCCGATGTGGTGCATGGCTTGGCCAAGGCCCACGATCGTCGTCGTCTTCCCCTCGCCGAGCGGCGTCGGGGTGATCGCGGAGACGACCACGTACTTGGCCTTCGGGCGGTCCGCCAGCTCGGCGATCGCGTCCAGCTTGATCTTCGCAACATTCTCGCCGTACTGCTCGAGCATCCGCGGCTCGATTCCCATGTCCTTCGCGATTTCAGCAATCGGCTTGAGGTGTGCCTGGCGCGCGATCTCAAGGTCGCTAGGCATGGCCATGTCAGATCTCCTTTTCGGTAACCATCGACTTCGATGTTGAACCAGCCGCCCGCGTCAAGCAGGGCATCAAATCGATGTCGCCCCGACGGTCGGTCCCTCTTGAACAGGCACGAAAAGGCCCCTGCGAGGTCGTCTCGGACGACGTCGGTTTCACTTTAGCCTCAAGGATCTGAACGCCGACAACCCGCTCCCGTTCGTTCGGGACGACCCGGCCCCCTCGATCTGGCGATGACCGGCGCCATGTCGAACGCGTCTTGCCCGACAGGGCAGAATGATGCTGTGCTTCACTGACGCGCGGTGATTCGGAGAGTCTCCTCGCCGCCGTTCTGGTCCGAGGTCCTCTCAGGAAGTAGACGAATGCCCTCAAGAGCCCCCTTTCTTGCGAGGTGGTCGCCCCGGATCGGGCACAGGGCCGCACGCCTTCACTTGCTCACAGGGCCGACTACGACCATTGGGATCTGGTCCGCTCCGGTCTGGCTGGTTCTCTTCCTTGTCGGTCAGGGTTGGTCCAGGGTATGTGCCTATGCGGTTGCCGGGTTCGGCATCGCCTGCCTTGCCTTTGCGGCGATCTGCATGCACCTCATGTACAAGGCGTTGGGCGCGCGGTTCGGTTTCAAGGTCTCTTGGCGCAACGCACCGCCCTACCGCTACAAGGCCTTCGGGACCTGGTGCCGGGGCAACGGCGTGGACCCGGCCACCGGCCGGCCGCTCGAAGGCGGACGCGTCCGCGACCAGCCCGCACACCGCAGTCGCGAGCACGGCAGCGCTGCGCACCGCAACACAGCGCGCCGCAGTCCTGCTCGCCACGGTCCTGCGCACAGTGCTCGGTCGCAGGTCGGCCGATGACAGACACGGTGAGTTGCGCGTCGCCGGTAGGTAAGCGACATAATGGCGAAACTGAAGCACCGGGTGGCGGTGAAGGGCACACAATCGTCCAAAGGAGGCCTGGGTGATCAACGACGGTGACACCGGATTTGTTCTAGTCAGCGCCGCACTGGTCATGGTGATGACGCCGGGTCTGGCGTTCTTCTACGGCGGCCTGGTGCGAAGAAAGAACTTCCTCGAGATCATGTTGCAGAGCTTCATCTCGATGGGCGTCGTGACCGTGCTCTGGGTTCTGGTCGGCTACTCGCTCGCCTTCTCCGGGAACCTCGGGGGTGTCATAGGCAACTTCTCGTGGGCCGGGCTACGAGGAGTAGGCGCAGCACCGGGTCCGTATGCGCCTCATATCCCCGCTCTGGCGCATTTCATCTTCCAGGAGATGTTCGCGATCATCACCCCGGCGCTCATCACCGGCGCCTTCGCTGACCGGGTCGCCTTCAAGAGCTATCTCAAGTTCCTGGTCATCTGGAGCCTGCTCGTCTACGTGCCGATCGTGCACTGGATCTGGGGTGGCGGTTTCCTCATGAAGTGGGGCGTCGAGGACTTCGCCGGCGGAATGGTCGTCCACACCAGTGCAGGGTTTGCGGCACTGGCGTCGGTGTTCGTCGTCGGATCCAGGAAGTTCGCACCGGGCGAGAAGACGGTCCCGCACAATGTGGCCTTCGTCGGCCTCGGCACCGGGTTGTTGTGGTTCGGCTGGTTCGGCTTCAACGGCGGCTCGGCGCTCGCCGCCAACGCCGTGGCGGCGCAGGCATTCGTCAACACCGACATCGCCGCGTCGGTCGCGATGTGCACGTGGCTGGCCATCTCGTGGTGGAGCTCAGGAAAGCCCAGCATCGTCGGTGCTTTCACGGGAGCGGTCGCGGGGCTCGCTTGTGTGACGCCTTGTGCCGGCTTCGTGCCGACATGGGCGTCGTTCGCGATCGGCCTGCTCGCCGGATCGCTCTGCTACTCGGCCGTCGCGCTCGTCCGCCGTATGAAATGGGATGACGCGCTCGACGTGTGGGCCTGTCACGGCGTGGGCGGGCTCCTTGGTTCGATTCTGTTGGGCGTATTTGCTTACGCTTCAGTCAATGCGGCCGGCCAGGACGGCCTGACTGCGGGAAATCCTTCGTTCTTCGGCAAGCAGGTCGCGGCCGCCGTGCTCGTGGCGGTCTACGCGTTCGTCCTCACCTGGGCCATCCTCAAGATCCTGAACAGGTTCGAAGCTGTCCGGGTTCCCGACGCGGTCGAGCTCGCCGGGCTGGACACCGAACTGGGGGAACCGGACGCTTACGTCTTCACCTGAGCGGTGAGCCGCAACGGGCCAGTTCCCCTGGCCGGTCCGCGCCCGCGTCGCCTGCCTCGGCAGGGCGGTTGTTCCCAGGTATCGGCGCGAGATGGCCACTCGACAAGAACGCCTGAGCTGGTCGGTCGCGCAGAGAAGCGGGCAAATCGGCGGCCCTGCTAACTTCAGATCCGATTACCCTCAGGTTCTCGACTTCGCCGCGTTGGCCTGCGCCGGGTTGCGACATAGGGAGGAGGGGCGTGAGTTGTCGCAGTACGTCTTGAAGCGTGTCGGATTGGCGTTGCTGACGCTCGTGCTGTTGAGCCTGATCATCTTCTTCGCCGGCCAGGTGCTGCCCGGCAACGCGGGACGGGCCATTCTCGGGCCCTTCGCCTCCCAACAGTCCGTGGTTGCGCTCGACCACAAGCTCGGTGTCGATCGCCCGCTCGTCGTCCAGTATTGGAGCTGGGTCTCCGGAATTGTGCGGGGCAATCTCGGGACCTCATACCAGTTCCAGTCACCGGTCAGCTCCTTCCTCTTCCCGGCGCTCGGGCGCTCGCTCAAGCTCGCGGCCTTTGCCTTCGTGATCGTCGTGCCTACCAGCATCCTCGGCGGGGTGGTCGCGGCCCTCAATCGAGGGCGCGTGGTGGACCGCGTCATCAGCACTACCAGCCTCTCGCTGTCGACCGTGCCCGAGTTCGTGTCGGGTGTCGCTCTTATCGTCGTGTTCGCGATCGGCCTCAAGGTGCTTCCCGTCACCGCCAACGCCCCGCCCGGCTCGCCGTTGCTCACCCAGGTGCGCTACCTGATCCTTCCCGCCGTCCCGCTCGTGTTCATCCTCTTCGGCTACATCGCCCGCATGGCCCGGGCGGGCACGATCGAGGCGCTCGACTCCGATTACGTCCGTACGGCGATGCTAAAAGGGCTGCCCCGCTGGCTTGTGATCCGACGGCACGTGCTGCGCAACTCGCTGCTTCCCACGATCACGGTCATCGCCACGCAGACCGGTTACCTGATCGGCGGGCTCGTCGTGGTCGAGGCCCTCTTCACCTATCCGGGCATCGGCTCACTGATCCTCACCGCTGCCAAGGACAAGGACTTCCCGATGCTCGAAGCAGGAGTCCTCTTCATCGGCATCGTGTACCTCACAGCGACGCTCATCGCCGACATCCTCTACACGGTGCTGAACCCGCGAATCAGACTGGGGAAGGCCGAGTGACGGCCGGAGACGACCCCCGCGGGCCTCTCGCCGGAGCGCCGGGCATCTCACTTGACGCGGCACTGCCGCCCGGCGAGCCCGCTGTGTTCGAGACGTTCCTCGCTGACCCCGGCGGCGCGGCAGGTGCGCTCGAGGTCTCGATGGGACGAATCCGACGGGAGCAGGTCCGTCGGCTCGTCGGGTCGAAGACCTTCCTCGTCGGGTCGGTGATCGTTCTCTGGTGGGTCGTCTGCGCCATCTTCGGGACCTTGTTCGTTCCCTACAGCGCCACGACGCCGGACATCCTGAGCACCAACCTCGCGCCGTCGGCCGCCCACTGGTTCGGGACCAACAATGTCGGCGAGGACGTGTTCTCGCGGGTGATCGTCGGTGCTCGCGACATCCTCGAGATCGCCCCGCTCGCCACGCTCTTGGGCACCGTGCTCGGCACGACGATCGGCTTGGCGCAGGGCTACCTTCGGGGTGCGGTCGACATGATCGTAGGCAGGATCGTGGACGCCGCCCTCGCCCTTCCGATCGTCATCGTGGCCTTTATCTTCGTCGTCGCAATCGGCCCAAGCACGCTCACGCTCATCGTCGTCATCGGCTTTGTCTTCGCCCTCATCATCGCGAGAACGGTGCGCACGGCAGTCCTCCAAGAGCGCGAGCTCGACTACCTCGCAGCTGCGCGGCTACGAGACGAGAGCGTCCCCCACGTGATGTTCGTAGAGATCCTCCCGAACGTGCTCGGCCCGATCCTCGTCGAGTTCACCGTCCGGCTCGGCTATGCGATCTTCACGATCGCGACGCTGTCGTTTCTCGGCTTCGGCCTGCAGCTGCCCACGCCGGACTGGGGCGCCGATGTCGCCACCAATTACGGGTACCTGTCGGCCGGCTACTGGTGGGAGACGCTCTTCCCGGCGCTCGCCATCGCCTCCCTCGTCATCGCGATCAACCTCATCGGCGACTCGATCGAGGCGGTGCTCATCCAATGATCCTTGCAACGTCCGCCGGCCTGCCCGGCACCATAGAGGCGCCGTCCACCACTCTCGAGGTGAGCCACCTTGATGTGAGCTACCGCGTGCGAGGTAACGAGCGCCCGGCCCTTCGAGACGTCTCGTTCCGAATCGGGCGACAGGAGTCGTTCGGCCTCGTCGGCGAGTCGGGGTGCGGCAAGTCCACCACCGCCCTCGCGATCACTCGCTACCTCCCGAGGAACGGGAGCCTCAGCGGCGGCTCGATCACCGTGAACGGTCAAGACATCGCCGCCTTGGACAAGCGTTCCCTGCGCCAGTTCCGGGCTCGCGTGGTATCGATGGTGTACCAAGAGCCCGGCCGGGCGCTCAACCCGTCGATCCGCGTAGGACGCCAGGTGGCCGAGGTGTACGAGATCGCCGGAATGAAGAAGTCTGAGGCCCTGGCGCGCGCCGAGGAGATGTTGCGCGTGGTTCAGATCGCGGACCGAGGACGAGTGCTGGGGTCCTACCCGCACCAGCTCTCCGGTGGAATGCTGCAGCGCGTCATGGTCGCAATGGCGCTTGCCACAGAGCCATCGCTCCTCATCCTCGACGAACCAACGACCGCTCTCGATGCCACCGTCGAGGCCGAAGTCCTCGACCTTGTGTCGTCACTGCGCCAGCAGTTCCAGACCTCGGTGCTCTTCATCAGCCACAACCTCGCGGTGATCGCGAAGATGTGCGACCGGGTCGGCGTCATGTATGCCGGTGAGCTCGTGGAGCAGGGCCCGGCACGGGAGATCTTCGAGAACCCCCGGCACCCGTACACCGTCGGGCTCGTGCGTTGCGTCCCACGGGGCGGTCAGTCCAAGGACCATGGCCGCCTCGACGCCATTCCCGGCTTTCTTCCCGAACCGGGGGAAGTCCAGGTCGGTTGCGTCTTCGCCAAGCGCTGCGCGCTCGCGGACCAACGTTGCACCGAAGAGACGCCACCGACATACGAGGTGAGCGCAACACGCACCTCTCGCTGTCACTACCACGAGCAGGCGCCCAAGCTGCCCCGGGCAACCCCGGAAGACGTCATGCCGAGGAGGGCCGACGGTGGGGAGGAGCCCGTGATCCGCCTGCGGGGCGTGTCGAAGACCTTCCACGTCCGCGGTGAGCAGGTGCGTGCCGTGGTCGGCGTCGACCTCGACTTGAAGGTGGGAGAGACGCTCGGCATCGTCGGCGAGTCGGGGTGCGGCAAGACGACCCTCGCTCGCGTCCTGCTCGGCCTGAGTGTGCCGGACGAGGGTTCGGTGATCGAGCTCGACGGATCGCCTCTCGCGCCCGAATGCACCTCTCGCAGCCGCAAGCAGTTGCAGGCCATGCAGATCATCTTCCAGAACCCAGACTCCGCCTTGAACCGCCGCCACAACGTGCGTCACATCGTCACCAGGGCGCTCAAGAAGCTGGCGGGTCTCTCGGGCGAGAGCTGCGAGAATCGCCTTCTCGAGGTCATCCGCTCGGTGCGGATGGAGGAGCGCCATCTGGCGTTGCGCCCCTACCAGCTCTCCGGGGGCCTCAAGCAACGCGTCGCCATCGCCCGAGCGTTCGCGGGAGCACCACGCGTCCTCGTCTGCGACGAGCCGACCTCAGCACTCGACGTCTCGGTGCAGGCGGCCATCCTCAATCTCCTCGCCGACCTGCAAAGCCGCGAGCGCGTGAGCTATGTCTTCATCTCGCACGACCTCGGAGTGGTGCGCTATCTCTCCGACAGCATCGCCGTGCTCTATCTGGGCCGGGTGATGGAGCACGGGCCGGCCGGGACGGTCTTCGCCGGTCCCCATCACCCTTACACCGAGTCGCTGTTCTCGGCGGTGCCGAGCCTGGACGGAACGCGCCGCGAGCGGATCCGCTTGAAAGGCGAGATCCCGAGCTCGGCGCACTCCCCCGCTGGCTGCGTCTTCCACACTCGCTGCCCTCGGCGCCTCGAGAACGGACTGTGCGACTCGAGCGAGCCGCCGTTCGTCGAGGTCGAGCCCCATCACATGATGCGTTGCCACATCCCCCTTGAAGAGCTGCGGAGACTGCAGGCGACACAGAGCGCTCCAGTTCCAGAACCGTCGCCGTAACGCGCTTTCCGGCCCGGCTCGCCGACCAGACCGTGCCGCACCGCGGCGCAGACCGCCGAGCCCAACCCTGCAGCGTTCTCAAGGAACCGTCCGAACTATGGCAGAGCAGGGCTCGTCGCCGTGGTCACGCCCGGCCTTCAGCTTCTACGCGAGCACTGCAAGAGTCGTCCGCACCGATCTGCCGGGAGAGCTCGTTGCACCCGTCAAGGAGCTCTCCCGCGAGCGCCTTTCGACAGGACAGCTTGAGCGAGGGTTCCGGTACGCAGATCGTCATCGCAGCCACGACCCGGCCGTCGTGTCCGTGAACGGGCGCGGCGAGGCACGTCAGGTTCTCCCAAGCCTCCTGGCTCGCTTCGGCCCAACCACGGCGCCGAACCTTCGCGAGCTGACGCTCCAGCTCTTCGACGGAGGTCACCGTCCTCTCAGTCAGCTTCCGCATCTCCATATGGAGGTACCTGTCGGCGACCGAGGTGGTGGAGAACGCGAGCAGTACCTTGCCTGCCGCGGTTGCGTGCGCTGGAAGCCGACGGCCGACCTCGGTGACAAGCCTGACGGGGCGCTGTGAATCCAGGTACGCCACGAAGACGACGTCGGGCCAGTCAAGAACTGCCAGCTGCATCGTCTCGTCGACGCGGGCGACGATGGGTGACGCCACCACCTGGAACTCGTCGATGAGGTTGACGGCCCGCAGGAAGCTAGAGCCCCACGCCAGGACTTTGGGCCCCATCCGGTAGCCGCCTCGTTGCCCGGGCCTTTGCAGGAGATCGCTCTCGACAAGAGTGTTGAGAATCCGGTACACCGAACTCCGCGGCTCGTCGAGCGCCCGGGTCAGCTCGTCGAGCGTCGCGGAGCCCTGGAAGCCGGTGAGGGCATCGAGAGCTCGGACGGCCGTCACGACCGCAGGAGCGGTCGACGGCGTGCGGATGTCAAGCTTTTCCACTGGTGCCTCCCATCCTCGCACCTGCACAGAAGGGCGCTCGCATCTCTTGCAGGTGCCGACGCTCTGGCGCACGCCGCTACGCTCTGGCGCACACTGGTCCAGCTTAGTCGTACCAGAAGCAGTCAGCTGAATGTCGGTCCAGTATCTTAGACAACACTCGCGTGTGCGAGGGACGACAAAGGGGGTTGGCGAATGGACGTCAACGACGGCAGCAGGGAAGTCGATCACGAGCGGCTCGACAACCTCCGGCGCGGGCGGGGCCCGATCCAGGAGCACATCATCGACGAGCTCCTCGGGGGAAGGCTGACGAGGAGGGACTTCCTCCGGCGCGGCACGGCAGTCGGCCTTTCGATGCCGCTCCTCGGTGGCATCCTCGAGGCCAGCCGAATACCCGGAGCGAGGACGTCGTCGTCAAGGCCGGTCTTGACGGGCAAAGCGGGCTCCACGATAAGGGCGGGCATCCTCGTGCCGGCAGGCGCGATCAACCCGATCACGATCGCCGATGAAGGTAGCCTCGAGCTCCTCGGCAACGTCGGTGAGTTCCTCGTCTTGGCGGACCAGGCACTCGGTTACAAACCGTGGCTCGCGACGAGTTGGAATTCGAACGCCAAGGCGGACGTGTGGACCTTCAAGATCCGCCAAGGTGTCAGATTCAACGATGGCACCCCCATGACCGTCGATGACGTCGTCTACAGCTTCCGGAGCCAGTGCGACCCGAAGAGCGACTCGAGTGCCCTCTCGGTCTTCTCCGGGACCTTGGTTCCCGACGGCGTGGTGAAGGTAGACGACCGAACGGTTGCCTTCCACCTCGAGGCCCCGGACGCCGCCTTCGTCGATGCGGTCTCGTGCGACAACTACACCATGATCATCGTCCCGAACGGCTACAACTACTCCGACTACCAAAAGCAGTGGGTCGGGACGGGGCACTTCATGATGTCCAGCTACACCCCGAACGTAGGGGCGACATTCGTCCCCAACCCGCACTACTGGGCGACACCGGCACGGCCGAGTGAGGTGCAGTGGACCTTCTACGCGAGTGAGACGCCGATGACGGCCGCGCTCGAAGCGAACGAGATCGACTGCTTGGACCAGTTCTTGGTTTCCACCAGCCCCCAGCTGTTGAACGGCTCCTACAACATCATCAAGCTGAAGGGCTCAGGCCATCGCGAGATCTCGATGCGCTGCGACGTGCCTCCCTTCACGAACAAGTACGTCCGCCAGGCGCTCGCGCTCACTATCGACCGGCCGGGGCTCGCAAAGGTGCTCTTCAAGGGATACGCCGACATCGGCAACGACAACCCCTTCGCCCCTGTCTTCCCGGCAACTGTCGGCCCGCCGGCCGTCCCTCAGCGCGCTAAGAACCTGAAGCTGGCAAAGGAACTGCTGGCAAAAGGTGGAGTGCCGAGGGGCTTCAGGACTCCGTTCATCACCGAGCAGCACCAGGAGATGCCGCAAGTTGCCCAGTACATCAAGGCGTGGGCCGCGAAGATCGGGGTCACCATAGACCTCACGATCGAGACCCCGACCAAGTACTACGGCACCGCCGTCTACGGCACCTCGGACTGGCTCGACGGCGAGATGAGCATGGTCGACTACGGCGCCCGGTCGACGCCGAACCTGTTCCTTGAAGCACCGTTGCAGACGTACAACAAGAAGACCGGGACCGGTGCCTGGAACGGCGCCCGCTTCAACAACTCGACCTACGACAGGCTCTCGAAGGAGTACGTCGCCGCGGTGGACCTCTCCAGCCAGCGGAGCCTCGCCAAGCAGATCGAGAACCTCCTCCTCGACGAGACACCGATCATCTACCCCTACTTCTACAACTACCTGAGCGCCACACAGAAGAACCTCACCGGCGTCTACCCGACGGCGCTCAGCCAGTTCTTCCTCTGGAACGCAGCACTGACCTGAACGCATCACTGACCTGACAACGCAATCCCCACGCGGGACGGCTCAATCGGCCGGCCCCGCGTGGGGACTGCGCGGTCAGTCGCTGAAGACGGTCTTTATGTTTGTGAACTCGCGGATGCCGGCCGGTGAGAGCTCTCGCCCGTAGCCCGAGCGCTTGACACCCCCGAAGGGAAGGTCGAAGTACGAGATCGTCATCGCGTTGATGTAGACCATGCCTGACTCGAGGTCGTCGGCGAAGCGCCTCTGCTCGGCGGCGTCCTTGGTCCACACGCTCGAGCTGAGGCCGAAGCTGGTGTCGTTGGCGAGTGCGATCGCCTCGTCGATGCCGGAGGCCCGGAAGAACGAAGCCACGGGCCCGAAGACCTCGTCACGGTAGACCCGCATGTCCGGGGTGAGCCCCGTCAGGGCCGTCGGCTGGACGAACCATCCCGGACCGTCCATCGTCCCACCGCCGCAGAGGGCCTTGGCGCCCTTCGACAAGGCATCTGCGACCTGCTCGTTCACTTCGTCGCGACCTTGCGCTGTGGCAAGTGGCCCGACCTGTGTCGCCTCGTCGAGGGGGTCACCGACGACGAGCTTGGACATCGCCTCTGCGTAACGCTCGAGGTACTCGTCGGCGATCGCCTCGTGGAGGATGAAGCGCTTCGCCGCGATGCAGCTCTGGCCGTTGTTCTGGATACGTGCCCACACACCGATCTCGATCGCCCGCTCCAAGTCGGCGGACGGCATCACGACAAACGGGTCGGCGCCACCGAGCTCGAGCACCGTCTTCTTGATCGCGTTGCCGGCTATGGCTGCGACCGAGCGCCCGGCGCCTTCGCTACCTGTCAAGGTGGCGGCGGCAACCCGGTCGTCCTCCAAAATCGCCTGCACCCGGTCGCCGCCGACGAGCAGGGTCTGGAAGACGCCTTCTGGAAAGCCCGCTCGACGGGCCGCGTCCTCGATATTGAGCGCCGTCTGGGGCACGTTGGAGGCGTGCTTCAAGAGGGCGACGTTGCCGACCATGAACGCCGGTGCAGCGAACCTGATGACCTGCCAAAGCGGGAAGTTCCAGGGCATCACGGCCAGCACCGGCCCGATCGGCTGGTACTTGAGGTACGCGCCGTTCTTGGCGGGAGTGCCGGCCACGGGCTCGTCGGCGAGCATTGCCGCGGCGTGCTCGGCGTAGTAGCGCAGCACGCCCACGCACTTGGTCACCTCGTTACGGGCCTGGACGATGGGCTTTCCCATCTCGAGGGTCATCATCTCGGCGATCGCCGCCTGGTCCGCCTCGAGCACGTCGGCCAGGGCGCGCACGAGCCTTGCGCGCTCGTCGAAGCTGGTCCGGCGGTAGGAGCGAAAAGCACTGTTTGCACGGGCGAGCCTCCGCTCGACCTCCGCCTCGTCGTAGGGCTCGAAGGTCTTCAGAGTCTCGCCGGTAGCCGGGTACACAGATGAAATGGCCATGGCATCGTTGTACACCGATGTGGTTTGCGCTGCCAAGCTGGCTCAATTGCCGCGCGCGTCGTCGGGCACAGGGCCGGCGGGCGGGCGGACAGCATTGTTCCAAGTTGCCCAAAGGGCCTTCGCGAGCCGGGCGCTGATCGGACCGGTCTCGAAGGACCCGCCCCCAAGCAGCTTTCCGACCGCACAAAGGCCTCGTATCGAGCTCGTGAGGAAGACCTCCTCGGCCGAAGCGAGCTCGGGGAGTGCGAAGGGCTCGTCCGACACCTCGAGACCCTCGGCTGCCGCAACCCGGATCACGACCTCACGAGTTGTCCCCGCGAGGACGCGCCCGTCGACCGGCGGCGTCCGGACGACGCCCCCGAGGACGGCGAAGACGTTGGCCTTCTCGGTCTCCAGGACGGCGCCATCCTCGTCGACGAGAAGGAGCTGCTCGTGCCGACCGAGACCGAGCAATTCGCGCCGATCGGCCAGGACCCGGCGATCGTGCCACTTGTGCCGGCCCAGGCCGTTCGGAACGACGGTCGGGACCAGAACCACGCCAGAGCCGGGCGAGCCGGAGAACGCCTCCGGAGCGGCCGAAATCGAGATCTCGGTTCCGAGACCCCCGCTCGAGGATGGGTACGCGCGGACACGAAGGCGCTGAGGGCCTGGCCGGTCCACTGCGATCTCCATCACTTGCGCGCCTAGGCGGCGCGGAATCTGGGTTCCGTAAAGGCGCGAGACGCTCGCCGCCAGCCGACCGAGGTGCGACTCCAGCTCCACGGGCCTGCCGCTCATCACAAGGATCGTCTCGAACACGCCCGAGGCGAGGTCGGTGTGACCGGGTGCCTCCTGGGCCCTCGCGACCGGCGGCCCACCTGTCCCGCCACGCCGATGTGCGGGCCCGAGCTCCGCCCCGACGGCTGCCAGCAATGGCCCGGCCTTGTCGAAGCATTCGTCGAGCTCACGCTCGGGGTCAGAGTCGGCCACGACACCGCCCCCGACCCCGAGCCAGACCTTCCCGTCTGCCAGCTCGAAGGTCCGGATCGCGACGTTCAGCTCGAGACCCGTCAGGGGGCTCGCGATCCCGACCGCACCGGTGTAAACCTCTCGACCGGTTCCCTCGAGTGCGCTCACGAGCTCCATCGCCCGGACCTTCGGGGCGCCAGTGACCGAGCCCGGAGGGAAGGTGGCCCGCAACAAGTCGGAGTCGGACACCCCATCGCACAGCTCGCCTGTCACATCGGAGACGAGATGCCACACGCCCGGGTGCTCCTCGGCCCTCCACAGCTCGGGCACCGCGATGCTGCCGTAGCGGCATACGCGCCCAAGATCGTTGCGCATCAGGTCAACGATCATCAGGTTCTCCGCCCGGTCCTTGTCCGAGCCGAGCAACTGCTCGCGCCGGTTCGGGGACGAGCCCCGACGCCTCGCCGTCCCCTTGATGGGCGAGCTCAGGACCTTGCGGTCCGTGCGCTTGAGAAAGAGCTCGGGCGAAAAACTCGCTACCGCCATCGAAGGGTGACCCAGGAAAGCGCCATGGCGCGGTGCCAAATGATCCGCACCAGTGCAGAAGAGCTCGAGCGGGTCGCCGGAGAACGGGGCTTCGAGCCGAGTGCACACATTGACCTGGAACACGTCGCCCGAACGGATGTGTTCGATGGCGCGCGACACCGAAACGAGATGCCTTTCCGGTCCCGGTCTCAGGAGAAACGTCCCGCACTCGAACCTGCCGGTCCCCACCTCAGGCTCGCCGGCGCGACGTTGCCATTCCGAAAGACGCGACTCGAGCCGCTCTGACTGCTCCTCTGACCAAAGCGCTTCGAACCACCAATTGCCCAAGTCGTCACGAACCACCAAGTGGTCGTAAAAGCCGAGTATCGAGCTCGGCAACGGCACGGGACGGCGTGGCGGGGGCGGGAGCCGCTCGACCAGTCGTCCCAGGCCGTAGCCGAGATACCCGACCCAACCGCCCCCAGTGGCACCGGGAATGGTGGTGGTGATCTCGGGTTGTCGGTCGAACACGGCGAAGGGGTCGGCGGCGTCCTCGACCACGAGCAGCGGGTCCGAGCCAACAAGCGCGCTTGCTCCCGACCACGAGCCGAAGAGCGCGAACGGCCGGGCGTCGCGGCCGGCGGCCCGGAGCACGGTGCTCGGGCTCTTGTCCATCGCGAGCGGCACCCTTACGACCCGAGCCGAGGGCGGGACGCGCGCCGGCTCGCTACGCTCGGCAGTCATGGCACTCGACACCCGTGGTTGGCTCGACCGTTACACAGCGGCGCTGGGCTCGCCACCCATCACAGACGAGGACGTCGAAAAGCTCCTCGCGCTCGCCGGGATCGCCGCACACGCATCTGAGCGTAAGGCGGCGCCCGTTACTTGCTACCTCGCGGCGCGCTCGGGTGTGCCAATAGTCGAAGCTCTCGCGACGGCCCAGCGCCTCGCGGACGAGCTGGCGGAGCCGGGAGTTCCGCACGACGCGGATTGAACGTGCGCGCCGGCTCAGCGCACAGCTTCGGCCCCGGACCTGAGGGGACTCTGCCCCTTGAACCGCAACGCCGGGATCGTCCTCATCGGGGGGCGTTCGACGCGGATGGGCTGTTCGAAGGCCGCCTTGGAGTGGCACGGCTCCACTCTCGTGCGCCGCGTCGCGGGGATCGTGGCGCGTGGCGTAGGCGGTCCTGTCGTGCTCGTCCGTTCCCGGGGCCAGTCGCTCCCCTTGCTTCCCGGCGACTTCGAAGTCATCGACGACCTCGAGGAGGGCCGTGGCCCGCTTGGCGGTCTCAGCGCAGGCTTGCAGGCACTTGCAGGTCGCGGCGAGGTCGCGTACGTGTCGTCGAGCGACGTGCCGTTTCTCCATCCGGCGTTCGTGCGCCGCGTCGTCAGTGAGCTCAACGCCGGGCTCGACGCGTGCGTTCCCTTCGTGAGGGGGTTTCGCCAGCCGCTTGCGGCCGCTTATCGGGTCAGCTTGGCACCGCTCGTCCAGAGTCTGTTGGCCTCCGACCGGCTCCGGGTTTCGTCCCTCGTCGAGGCGTGCCGCTGGAAGGAGCTCGACGAAGCGGCGCTCCTCGCCGACCCGGACCTGGCACGCTTTGACCCGGGACTCGAGTCGGTGACGAACCTGAACGATCCGCACGAGTACCAAGCGGCAACAGTCCGCCCCCTTCCTGAGGTTCACGTCCAATGGCTCGGCGAAGGGGCCCGTTCAGGGCTTGCGGCCCGGTCCGGCACCACGGTCCATGCCGGTCTTCCCGAGCGGGTGACGATCCGGGCGGCGACGCTCGGAGCCGCCGCCGAGGCGGTCGACATGGTGCTCGGCTCCAATGTCGTCGCGGCGTTGAACGGAGGCCCCGTACGCCAAGACCCCGAGGAACCCCTCGCCGAAGGAGACGTGGTCTTCCTCGCCAGGGCGGCGACGGGCCCATGACTGCAGTCGCAGAAGCGCTCGAGGTCTGGTACGTGGCGTGCGCGAACGCCTCGTGCCCAGAGCGAGTTGAACCGCTGCTGCTTCCTCTCTCCCAAGCCGTCGGCCGGGTCACGGCTCAAACGGTTTGGGCGCTCCGGTCGTCGCCCCCCTTCGACGCCTCCGCCATGGATGGCATCGCCCTCCGGGCATCGGACACGACCGGCGCCAGCGACGCCGCGCCACTTCTGATTCCCGCGGGCGCTTACGAGGTGATCGACACCGGCGATCTCCTCCCAGACGCCTTTGACGCCGTGGTCATGCGCGAGCACGTCAGATTCGCGGATGGAGGGGCTGAGCTCCGGGCCGAGGTCGCGCCCTACCAGAACGTGCGGTCGATCGGCGAGGACATCGTCGCCAATGGGCTTCTCCTCTTCGAGGGTCACCGACTACGCGCCGTCGACGTCGCCGCCTGCGGTGCCGCAGGCGTGACCGAGGTGCTCGTCCGGCGCAAACCGATCGTGGCGGTGCTGCCGACCGGCGACGAGATACGGCCGATCGGCTCCGACATCATCCGAGGCCAGTTCTACGACACGAACTCGCTCATGCTGGCCGCGCTTGCTAGGGAGATCGGATGCGAGGCAGTCGTGCTCCCGATCGAGCCGGACGACCCAGACGGCATCGGCCGCGCGGCGCTGAAGGCAGCGGCCACGTGCGACCTGTTGATCATCATCGCGGGCGCAAGCGCTGGTCGCGACGACTACACGGTGGAGGTGATCAAGCATCTGGGTGTTCTTGCCGTGCACGGCGTGGCGGTCCGGCCCGGGCACCCGGTCGTGCTCGGAGCGATCGACTCCACGCCGGTGGTGGGAGCGCCCGGCTATCCGGTATCGGCAGCGCTCAGCTTCGAGATGTTCGCCGCGCCTCTGATCGCGCGTCTCGAAGGCACTCTGGAGACTGCGCGGCCGATCGTCCGTGCACGACTCGCTCGCAAGATCGCTTCACCGGTGGATCTGGACGAGTGGGTGCGAGTCCGTCTCGGCCGGGTCGGCGGCCGACTCGTGGCAACGGCGCTCCCTCGTGGCGCGGGCGTGCTGACCTCGCTCGTGCGAGCCGACGCGCTACTGCTGGTCCCAGCCGGTGCGGAGGGCCACGACGCAGATGCTGAAGTGGAGGTCCGGCTCCTCAGAGAGCTGGGGGAGCTCGAGAACACCATCGTGATGACCGGCTCGGACGACGTCGCGCTCGACCTGGCGGCATCCGCCCTGCGCAGCGGGAACGCGCGGCTGACCCTTTCGGTGTCGCACGTCGGCTCGCTCGGTGGTCTTGCAGCGCTCCGGGACCGGCTCTGCCATCTCGCCGGATCATGCCTGCTCGACCCCGAGACGGGCGGGTACACGCTTTCCTACATCGACCAGGTGCTCCCCGGGCGCGACATCGCCGTTGTGCGGCTCGCCGTTCGGGAACAAGGCCTCATCGTCGCGCCCGGCAACCCGCTCGGCCTGAGCGGCATCGAGGACCTGGCGCGCGGCGCGCTCCGGTACGTGAACCGCCAGCCGGGCTCGGGCACGCGCGCGCTGGTCGACTACGAGCTCGCTCGCTCGGGCATCGCACCCACGTCGATCATCGGCTACGACCGGGAAGAGCACACCCATCTGGCGGTAGCCGCTTCGGTTGCCTCGGGGCGCTGCGACTGCGGCCTCGGCCTGCTCGCAGCCGCTGGCGCGTTTGGGCTCGACTTCGTCCCGCTGAGACGCGAGCCGTTCGATCTCGTGCTGAGCGCGGCCTCGCTCGAGGACCCACTGCTCGGCCCGTTCTGGGACCTCCTGTCCTCGAGCAACTTCCAGGCTTCGGTGCGTGCGCTCGGTGGCTACGACACCTCCGAGACGGGCAGGCGGATTCTCTG
>Ga0224558_1001093_pt1 | contig 29551 bp, 39 predicted proteins | sample 714S32024metaG_FD_180682 | JGI IMG/M metagenome (GOLD analysis project Ga0224558, IMG submission 180682) | Peat soil microbial communities from Stordalen Mire, Sweden - 717 S3 20-24 | ecosystem: Environmental > Terrestrial > Soil > Wetlands > Peat | place: Sweden: Norrbotten County, Stordalen... | reverse complement strand
TTGCTTGACCCGGGTGTGGTCCTGCAAGGTCAACAGGTAGGCTGCCGGTTCCGTGGTGACCATCATTAGGACTGGGTGGTCCGGCTGCCGGCGGCCGTCGAGCAGTTTCTGCACTTGCCCGGCAGCAGGGAGAGCAGTTTTTTCCACTGCAAAGTCCTCCTGAAGCCGCTCCTTGAGGAGAGCCAGGTTCAGGGCCGGGAGGCTGCGCACGATCCGGTGGGTGGACAGGACGACCAGGCCCGGATCGGTGGTGTTCACCAGGTACATCAGAATGAACGCTGCCCCCGGACAGCGATCTTTTTCTGAGTGGTAATAGTTAAGGGCGGTCTCGTAGCGGTGGTGGCCGTCGGCGATATAGAGGGGGCGCGGCTTGAGGGTGGCGGCCACCTTCTGATGCACGGCGGGGTCGGTGATCACCCAGAGCTGGTTGACGACTCCGGAGTCATCAACCAGGTCCAACTGCGGCGGCGCCTTTTTTATCCTGTCGAAATCACTCTCCAGAGTTAGACCGGTATCCTCGTAGTAGGAAAAGACCGGGCTGAAGTTGGCCTGGCAAGCCGCCAACAGGGCCATTCGGTCCGCCTTAGGCTTGGACAGGGTCTCTTCGTGGGGCCGGATCTTGCCGGTGGCGTATTCCTCGAGAGCCACCCTGGCAAAAAAGCCGGTCCTGTGAAACCAGCCTCCATTGACCTGAAATGACTGCTCCTGCAGGTAGATTGCCGCCTCCGGCTCCCGGATCAAGATGCCGGACTGCAGCCAGTCCCGGTAATTATCTGCGGCGCGGGTATAGCGATTGGCGGCGTCATGGTCGGTGGGGTATTGTTGACCGTACTCCAGGCGGATCACGTTGCAGGGATGCCGCTCGTAATATATTTGCTGCGCTGCGGCGTCGATGACGTCGTAAGGTGGCGTCACTACTGCTGTCATGTCCGGTGTCTTGCCGGTGTTGTACCTGATGCCATGAAACGGAATGACTTCTGCCAAAACTTTCACCTCTCCCAGTTCGTCGGACTGCGGCTCACTTCATTGTATTATGTTTACAATAGGTAGACAAGAAAGCTTTTGCCTCACAGGTATTGAAAGCATGCCCCAAGAATGTTTTAATTGGGCAGAATGGAATCAGGCGAGCGAGGAAAGTGGGAAAAGCCATGCTGGTCGACTATCATACCCCATCCCCTGGGGCACAGAGGCGTTTTATTCTCAGTGGGATATAAACGAGCTTTACCGAACATATTTTAGGTTAGTAGAGGAGCTTGCCCGGTCCGTCCTGTTTGACATCGTCGGCCACTTCGACCGGATCAAGGTCTTCGGCTATTGGCCGGCGGGGCCTGTATTGAACCTGGCCGAGAATTCCCTGCAGGCGATCAAGGCCTGCTAGCCCCGCCCATCTCACAGAAATTAAGGAGCCGACATAGATGGACTTTGTCCTGCTGTTTGTGAGCCTGGGAATCATTCTGGCGGCAGCGGAGATCTTCACCAACAGTGTGGAATGGCTGGGGCTGCGCCTCCACCTGGCTGAAGGCGCCGTCGGCAGCATCCTGGCGGCGGTGGGTACAGCCCTGCCCGAGTCCCTGATCCCGCTGATCGCCTTTATCACCGGCAAAGGCGTGGATCAACAGCAGGTTGGCATCGGAGCGATCATCGGCGCTCCCTTCATGCTCAGCACCCTCGCCTTTTTTATCAGCGGCCTGGTGGTGGTGCTGGAGGCCCGAAAGCGGCCAAGCTTCCCCCGCCTGGAAATCAACCCGGGGATCATCCAGCGGGATTTGCTGTTCTTCTTCTTCGGTTACAGCCTTGGCTTCTACGCCGCCTTCGCTCCTGACCGGTGGAAGCCCTATCTGATGGGGATGCTGCTGGGCAGTTACTTATTCTATGTATTTTTAACCCTCAGGAGGGCACCGGCTCATGGCCAGGCACCGGACCTCCGCCCGCTGTTCTTCAGCGCCGGGAAAAACAGGCCGCGCCTCTTCATGGTCCTTTTTCAAGTTGTGTTTGCAGTCGGTCTGCTGATCGGCGGGGCGGAGCTGTTCATTCACCAGGTTTCCGCCATCTCCCTGTTGCTGGACATTCCCATCTTTTTCCTGTCTCTGATCGTCGCCCCTATAGCCACAGAACTGCCTGAGAAGTTCAACAGTATTATCTGGCTCAGGCGGCGCAAGGACACCTTGGCGATCGGCAATATCACCGGAGCGATGGTCTTTCAGAGTGCTATCCTGCCCAGTATCGGTATTATAACCGGCAACTGGCATTTCGTGCCCGGCTCGCTGACGCCGATCCTGTTGACTTGTGCCTCTGCCGGATTGGTCTATCTCAGCCTGAAGATTGGAAAGAACCTGAATGCTTTCATTCTCCTGATGGGAGGGCTCTTCTACCTGGTTTTTCTTGGGACAACCCTGCTACAACCAATAGTAACGGCACTTCACTGAAAGCCTCTACCTGATCTTTATCAGGACAACCCTTTACCGGCTGCCCGATTGGTGTTAACTTTTAGGGGGATACCTTCTAGCGGAGAGCCCGCTCTTATCCCACCGCTTCATAAGAAGCGGGGGTATTAGAGCGGGTAGTCATCTGTGATAAAAATCATGAAACGATGGGGGTGCAACGATGAACGCCTATGATCAGGCTCATGAATTAGCCCGCGCTCTGAAGGCTTCAGGTGAATACCGGGCCTGGCTGGACTCCAGGAAGCAGCTCGAGGCGGACCCGAAGAACAAGGAAATGCTGAACGAGATGCGGCGCCTGCTGTGGGAACTGGAAATGGACAAGGTGATGGGGCGAGAGGCGGATGCGGATAAGAAGCAGCGGATGCAGCAGGTGTCCGAGCTCGTCAACCTCAACCCGACCCTGAGGGACCACTTGGGGGCGGAGTACCGGTTTACCCAGCTTATGGCCGACGTTCAGAAGATCCTGGCTGATGCCCTGAACGAGTGGTTCAAGGACGCCGGTGATCTCCTGGAAAAGATGGAGCAGTAAGTCGCCGGTTAGACCGGGAGCAGCGGCTCCTGTCCGGCAGTTCCTGCACCTTGTGGTTGCCGCGGCCGGGGGGGAGTCCAGGTCGGACCGTGGTCCGGGTGCATGGCCAAATTGGTATCAATGAGAAGCGGGAGCATTAGAGCGGGTAGTCATCGTGGGTAACCTGGCAGAAATCTTTGCTAGGTCTCTTGCATTGACAGTGCCAAGGCCTCCGGGTATAATCTGTCTAGTTTGCATGCTGGCAAGGGTGTTTTTACCGATGTCCGGGAACGTAACACAATTTGGGATGAGGGGAAGGTTTTCAGGAGATGCTGCCAACGCCGCGCCGCTACTCTTTAGCCGCTGCCTCTGCAGAAGGGGAACACGAATTGACTGCCTTCGACAAGGCGCTTCTAAAGGCGGGAGTAGGCAACGTCAATTTGCTCAGGGTGAGCAGTATACTGCCCCCTGACGCAGTCTATGAAGCCAGGCTGGATATTCCGCCGGGTTCGTTGGTTCCGATTGCTTACGGCACGTTGGTCTGCACCGAGATTGGCGCCCACATCGCTGCCGCAGTGGCGGTGGGGATCGGGGCCGGGGCAGGGGACTTCGGAGTGATCATGGAGTTTGCAGGACACTGTGGCCGCGAGGACGCAGAGCGCCGCGTGAGCGAGATGGTGACCGAGGCTTTCCAATACCGGGGAATGGAACTGGCGGAGATCAAGGTGGCTGCAGCCGAGCACCTGGTTGTAGCCTGTGGCTGTGTCTTTGCGGCGGTGCCGCTGTGGTACTAGCGGCGCCATTATTGGTGGCCAGTGGTCGTGACCAACGCCATAATGCTGGATAGGGCAGGGAAAGGAAGCGTAAACATGGAGGTATGGTTCACTGAACTGCAGCACCCCGGGCTTAAAATAACTTGCAAGGTGCTGCAGACGCTGCACCGGGAGATGACCCCCTTCCAGGAGATCGTAGTCTTGGATACGGAACAGTTCGGACGGATGCTGGTGCTCGACGGGGCGATCCAGGCAACTATTGCCGATGAGTTCGTCTACCACGAGATGCTGGCCCATGTGCCCATCTGTTCACACCATGATCCCAAAGATGTTCTGATCATCGGCGGTGGTGACGGTGGCTGCGCACGGGAGGTGCTTCGGCACCGGCAGATCGAAAGCGTCACCCAGGTGGAGATCGACCAGCGGGTGGTAGAGGTGAGCCGTCATTTCCTGCCGGAACTGGCCTGCTCCTTCGATAGCCCCCGGATGTCAGTTTGCTTCGAGGATGGTATCGCCTTTGTCAAGGATAAGGAAGCCTGCTATGACGTGATCCTGGTGGATGCCCCTGACCCGGTGGGGATGGCGGCAGGCCTCTTCAGCCGGGAGTTTTACGAATCGCTCTTCCGTGCCCTGCGGCCGGACGGCATCTTTGCCGCCCAGATGGAGTCGCCCTTCTTCAACAAGGACCTGATTGGGAGGGTGCATGGCGGCGTCAGCAGTATCTTCCCAATCGCCGGACTCTACCTGGCCAACGTGCCGACATACCCCAGCGGCCTCTGGAGCTTCGCCATCGGCAGCAAGAAATATGACCCTGCGCAGGGCCCTGCGGAAACAGCCGGGTCTATGGCTGGTCAGGGGCTGCGCTACTATACTCCCGAGTTGCACCGGGCGGCCTTCGCATTACCCCAGTTTGTCCAAGCTCTCCTGAAGCAGGAGGTCAAGCCTTGAAGCTGAGCGATCTCTGCATCACCAACAGTTCATTTTTGGAGAGCCGGGACGATTACCGGAATGCCCGGATCATCCTGTTGGGAGCTCCGCTCGATATCACGTCCAGCTTTCGCATGGGCTCCCGGGAGGCTCCCCAGGCGGTACGCGCTGCCTCCCAGGGGTTGGAGGAATACAGTCCCCGGTTGGACCGGAACCTGGGGGAGTGCGCTGTCTATGATGCCGGAGACCTGCTCCTGCCCCCGGGAAACCTGCAAGCTTGCTTGAACCGGATCGGACAAGCCTGCCGGTTCATCGCCGACGATGGCAAGATCCCTTTCATGCTGGGTGGCGAGCACCTGGTCACTCTGCCTGCAGTACAGACTATGGCCGAGTTTTTTCCCGGCCTGGCGGTGCTGCAGTTTGATGCCCACGCCGATCTGAGAGACGATTACTTGGGGGAGAGCCTCTCCCACGCCACGGTACTCAGACGGATCTGCGAAGTGGTTGGTGACAATAACGTGTACCAGTTCGGCATCCGCTCGGGGACGAGGGATGAATTCCAATACGGTCACTCCCATACCCACTTCTACCCTTTCGAAGCTGCCAGGACGCTGCGTTCCTGCCTGCCGGACCTGAAAGAGCGCCCGGTTTACGTGACTCTTGACATCGACATCCTCGACCCGGCCTACGCCCCGGGCACCGGCACCCCGGAACCGGGGGGGATTCAACCGGCGGAAATCTTCGAGGTCCTGACCGTGCTTCAGGAGTTGCAGGTGGTTGGCCTGGACATCGTGGAACTGGCGCCAGCCTATGATGCTTCGGGGATCACCGCCATGCTGGTGGCGAAGATGACCCGGGAGGGCCTGCTCGCCCTTTCTAGGGTGGCCTTGCCGGCCAGATCCCGACGCTGAGGCTGGGATGGCTGTCCCACAGATGACTAGCCGCTCTAATGCCCCCGCTTTTCCGAAGCGGTGGGATAGGAGCGGCTGCATCACTGTATTAACTAGTAGAACGATTCCATAATAACATATCAATATTAGATGACCGAAATTGAATCCAATTTATACTTCCATCGATACACGACCGGGGACTCGTTGATCATATCGATGCATGAAAGGATGCGCTCGGCAAGCTCATTCTTCGATTTGACCCTGATTCCCCGGAGCATCTTCCTGGCAAGCTTGCCAAAGAAGGATTCGATAATGTTCAGCCAGGAGCCATGTTTGGGGGTGAAGACAAATTCGAAGCGGTTGGGAACCGTGGCCAGATAGGTCCGGGTCTCCTTGGAAGTATGTGCGCTGTGATTATCCAGCACTATGGTGATCCGTTTCTTACCGGGATAATGGGCATCAAGCTTTTTCAAGAAGTTTATCATCTCCTGGCTTCTGTGCTTTTCTTCAACTGTAGCGATGACCTCGCCGGTTAAAAGGTCTATGCCGGCAAGAAGGCTGAGTGTCCCATGTCTCACATATTCGTGGTCACGATAGACGGTAGCATATTTGCCAGGCGAAGGGGGCAGATCTGGAGCAGTGTTTTCAATCGCCTGGATTCCAGGTTTCTCATCATAAGAGATGTAGGCAGACAGACTATCCTCTCCTTTTGCAGATATGACCTGGACCTCTTTGTGCACCTGCAGCACCTGAATCATTTTCTGATCGAACTCGGGATCGCGGCGTTCCAGGTAGTATTGGATCTTGTGCGGCCTGATCTTGTTCTCGGACAGTATCTTGGAAACCGTTCCCCGAGACAGCCTTGCCAGGCAGTCGAAGCCAAGTTCCAGACAGTGCTTTCGGATGTGCTCCGCTAAAAGCCTGGTCGTCCACAACTCGTAGCTGTAACCAAGGTCTTTGGGCTTTTGACAGGCTATCGACACGACCCAGGCCCTCGCTTCGGAAGTAATTACATGAGGTTTACCCTTGCGGGGAAGATCTTCGAGGGCCGCTTCAACACCCAGGTCCAATGCTTTGGAAATATGCCTTTCTACCTTGGGGCGATTGATTTTCAAGGTACGCGCAACGGACGATACTGTTGCTCCGTGATAATAGGCTAAAAGAATTTTTGCTCTTTCAATGCTGCTCATGCTTTCTGTTCTGGACTTGGCGATCGTTTCCAATTTGGCTATTTCTCCGGGAGTGAAATTGAACTTTGCCCTTGTGCTTTCAAACGGCATGCTCATAACCCTCCTTAAAGTTTATAGGAGAATTATAAGCCAAAATCTAACAGATTGCAACGTTATTTAGGAATCGTTCGACTAGTAGAATCCGACGGCAGGAATCAATTGCAAAAAAGGGAATCGACCACAGGCAGAGAATTATAGATCATGATGGAATTGCATTATGAGGAATTGCCAAGTTCCATATTAACCGGAGAAGAGGTTGCTGAAGATGTGCGAGTGCTGCACTCCCAAAGAAAACCTGGGACATTTTCACCTCCATGGTATGGGGGGCAAGAACCTGGATTGTCTCAACGATGTTCTCCGCAGGCTTCCGGGAGTCTTCAACGCCCGGCAGGACGACCACGGGGATGCGGCGGCGGTGGTGCTGTTCGATACCCGCATCATTACCGAGGAGACTCTGAGGAGCGCCCTCAATGCCCAGGGATTTCAGGCTTAAGGCCATTCTCATTACAGGGTGATCATATCACAGTCCGGCGACACAGCCCTGATTTGGTTGTTGACTTGCCAAAATGGGGATGCTATAATAAATTTCGTCACTCGGGCGATTAGCTCAGCCGGGAGAGCGCCTGCCTTACAAGCAGGAGGTCGGCAGTTCGAGCCTGTCATCGCCCACCATTGAAAGCCGAACCACCATAATGGTTTGGACACGGAGCTGTAGTGTAGCGGTTTAACACGTCGGCCTGTCAAGCCGAAGATCGAGGGTTCGAACCCCTTCAGCTCCGCCATTTTGATAGGATGTGGCTCGGTAGCTCAGTTGGTAGAGCAGCGGACTGAAAATCCGCGTGTCGCCAGTTCGACTCTGGCCTGAGCCACCATATAGATGTTACGGGCGGAAGTAGCTCAGCGGTAGAGCATCGCCTTGCCAAGGCGAGGGTCGAGGGTTCGAATCCCTTCTTCCGCTCCATTTTAATGTTTAACCCACCCTCTCTTGAGAGGGTTTGCTGTTGTCAAGGGGCTGAAATTGTTTTATAATGATGCTCGAAGTCAATAGTGAGTAATGAGGGCAAGTGGCGAAGTGGTTAACGCAGCGGACTGCAAATCCGCCATTCGCCGGTTCAACCCCGGCCTTGCCCTCCAATTTATTTTATAGCCGGGATGGCGGAATTGGCAGACGCACGGGACTTAAAATCCCGGGGGCTTCGCGGCTCGTACCGGTTCAAGTCCGGTTCCCGGCACCACTTGAAATGTTGAGAGGGGCAGCATTGCCGCTCTTGATTGTCTCTTGAAGGTAGTGGGGATAGAAGACAACATTTACTTGTCCATTCTCCGTGTCCAATACCATGTTGCGAATATACGTTTTGAAAAGGGTTCTCTTCTGTTCATTGGTTCCGGCGTTGTAAACGTTTCTAATATCCAGAAAGAAAGCTCGTGCTTTCAAGGGGTCAATCGCTAATGGCTGCGGTTGGTCCTTTTTTAGTTGCTCCAATTTGGCGTTTAACTCGATGCGTTGATTTTTAAGTTTAGCCAGGCGTTCGTTGCATAACTCGGCGTCAATTCCTTTAGACATGGCCAGGAAAGTTGTTTCAATTTGCTGAGCAACCTCATTCAAGCCTTTATCGGTGGTAATAATGGATTGATTGTATATCGCCAGCTCGCCATTTATCCTGGAGTTCAGTTCTTTTATTAAAGTATCGATAGCATCGGGTGATCCAAATAAACGTTCAATCTCGTTTAATAGATTTTTCTCAATGCCTATTCTGTTAAGGCGAAGACTATTTGAACAGCCTGCATTTCCCTTATAGTGATGGTTGCCGCAACAATATGTGCCAATGGAGCGGGTTGCGTTCCTCACTCCAATAATATTACCCCCGCAAACTTTGCATGTGAAAAAGGGTTTGTTTTCGAGATTTAAGCCGGTCAAATACCAGGGGCTATTATAACTTCTAGCGGCAGGAGTGCGGGGCTGCCTACTCTTTGAAATAGAGATAGCTGTTTCTGCTTCCTCTAAAGTGAGAATAGCAGGATGTGCATTGGGGACTTCAATCCATTCACTTTTATCTTTGAACCTTTTGCCAGCAGTCTGATGGTCTTCTTTATTCCAGTAATAGATACCCGCATATTGCATGAGCCTGTTTTCTCTTAATATCTCCACTAAAGTTGATGTTCCCCAAACCTTTCCACTCGGGCCTGGTATATTAAAATCATTTAGCCGGTCTCGAATATCCTTGTATGAAAGCCCTTCTCCAATTCTCCAGTCAACAACAATCTGGCGCAATATTGGTGCTGTTTCCGGGTTGATACCCCATAATAGCTTATGCCTCTCCTTATAGTTTCTGTCCTTCCCCACGCTAACCTGCTTTAGCTGATAGCCATAAGGGGCGGATCCGCCGTTCTTGTAACAATAGCCAGTCTCCGGGTCACGCCTGGAAGCGTTCTCGGTCATACTCTTTCTGGTGTGAAAAGCGGTAGTCATGGAAGAGGTCATGGCCATTGTCTCGTCGATGGACTCTCGCCATGCTCCATCAATAGTACGGGGGTCGTAGGGAGAGGATACCGGCACCACTGTTATACCCTGCTTTAAAAGCTCTCCCTTTATGGCTGCCGACTTGTATTTATTTCTGCAAAAGCGGGATGAATCATGGACCAGAATATATCTCAAGTCAGGTTCGGCGATGGCATGTTGAATCAGGGCATTGAAAGCAAGGCGTTTTCCTTCGTCATGAAAGGCTGAGATACCTTCGTCAACATATTCATCTAAAATGACAATCTTATTGGCCTCTGCGTAAACTCTGATCGCTTTTAGCTGGGCCGGGATAGAGAGGTCAGCATCGGCCTGGTCGGGAGTGGATACCCGGGCATAAGCAAGGGCATTTATCGTTTTATCCATGCCTATTTCGCCAGCCTTTCTATTTTAGCAATAACTAAAGCTTGAACACTGATTGTGTAAGCTTTCTTTAAAAGTTCCCATTCATCAGAACGATACTCTTCGATTTGAACAATGGTCCATTCAAGCAAGATACCTTTGTCATCTTCTTTTGCCACAAGTATCAAGTCATCAGGTTCAAAACCATCCAATTCGACTTCGTCTACATCATCAGGATGTAAACGATAGTATTTGCATAGGTAATAATTATAAGTGTCGGTTATTTGGTTAAACTCTCGAATTGCAAAGTCATGGTCTTTAGCAATTTCGGAAGGTAATGGTATCCAAGGCTCTGGTCGTTCTATATCGAATAGATAACTACCACTTATTTCATAGAATTTCTTTATGTAAGAAGCATCTGTGAGTTTACCAATGGCATCTTTTAATGCTTGCGTGGGGAATAACTGAAAATCAAGAAAAGGACCAAGAAAATATTGCAACGGTTTGCCTAATATTTGGGCTAGTTGAATAAGGGTATGGACAGGTATCTGCCTGGTTCCAGCTTCGTAGTTAGCAATAGCTGAAGCGCTTAAACCAAGAGCTTTGGCGATATCGCTTTGAGTTTTGCCCGTTACCTCACGGGCTTTTTTTATGCTCGATCCCAGTACCATGTAATACGTCCGTTCGTAATTTTCCGTTTCGAAATGGTCGTCCATTGGGTCTGGAGATATTAGGTTCGTTATTGGTTCGCCAACAATATGTTCATCAGCCATGTGATAACCCCCCGACTTGTTTTGTAATGTAATATATTTTACACGTAACGTGTAATTCCTTCTTGTGCCAGAAAATAATTTCTGTTAAAGTAAAAATTGAGATTGTGATTATTATATCACGTAACGTGAAGGTGTAAAACATGGCAGGCAATAAAGGAAATAGCAAAATAACATATGCCTTCACCTTCGCCGCATGCGAAGAAAGGGTTCTAGAATTGGTTCGCAACATCAACCAGAAAACTTTAGTGGAAATAGCGTGCAGCACGTTGCTGGCAGAATGGAAGAGCATGAATAGCCAGGTAGAGGCCGGCCTGTGAGCTAATCCCTGGCGGCGGACGGCGAAGGGGGACCCAGGGGGTCCCCACGCCGGCGGGCGCCAGGGATTGAATAAGGGGGACTGATAATATGGCCAACTGGGAACAGGAGCGGCGGAAGGTATGGGGTCTGATCTTAGAACTGAAGCAACGGATTAAACAACTTGAAGAAAGCGCGCGGAAGGAGGGCACGGAGCAACCACCAGAGGTGGCCGGAGCGGAGCGGAGGGCCTTGATGCGGGGGAGAGGGCCGTGCTAGGCTGGCGGCGCCAGGGCAGGCTAAACGGAGCGGAGCGGAGTGCGGGGCTGCCCTGCACCTGCCCCGAAGCACGGTCTGAAGGGGTCCCCGGGTCAAGGCTTGCGGAGGGCTTCCTGGAGCGGATTATCATAAAGTCTAAGCCCAGCAAACAAATAACATGCTGGGCGCAAATTACAAGTAGAGAGGAGTGAAAGCCTTGATAGTGCAGGAAGTAAACACATTAGAATCTGGATTAGATACTCCTGAGTACCACTCTAGGTTATCGCCATACATAAAAGAGATATCGATAAAATGTAAAGAATGTGGCGGTAGCTTATTTTATAGTAGGATAATGGAAAATTATTATTGTCCAATATGTGATTCTAGGACAGAGAGAAAACAGAGAAGGATAAATTATATGCTTGATGCTTGGAAAGAAGAAACAAAAAGACACGGGTTGACTGATTCAGAAGTAAAAAGAGATTTGGAAAGAATATTGATGCGTGAAAAGTTAAGTAGAGAGAGGGGCGAAACCATTGATAATACGAGGTATTGATACTTTGGAATATGGTTTAGATATCGAAGACTATGAAGAAGCATTAAGGCCATTGCTCGAACGATTCAAGTTGCTCAAAGAAGAGGGGCAAAAATATGGCATAACAAAAGAGATGGAGTTAAACGGGGTTTACCTGACTGTTGAAAAAAATGGCATGCCCTTTTACCCTTATAGACTTACCTGCAAAGACTTCTCTATTGGCTTTGTCGATAAGCGGAATGAAAATAATCCAGATATCAAAGTAAAAATGATGTCCGGCTTTCTCTGGTCTTTAAAAGCTAAACAAGCTTATGAAACAATCATAGATTGGCTCTCTGGTCTTGGTGTTAAAATTATAAGGTCAAGGATATCAAGGCTCGATATCTGCGTTGACACTGACAAGGCAAGATTCGTGCCCGCAGATATTGAGGGATTCGTCACCAGGGCAAGCGCAAAAGTTAAGCATTATGTCAGTGACGAGTACCAGGAAGGGAGATATTTTTCCGGCATTACTATTGGCAGAGGAAAGCCGTTGCTTTGCAGGATTTACGATAAAAGTCGAGAAATAAAGAAATCAGGGAAAGTATGGTTCTATCCCCTATGGATGGATAGCGGCTGGGATTGGGAAAGCACGGTCTGGCGAGTCGAATTTCAGTTAAGGCGTAAGGCATTAAAAGAGCTAGGCATTGATTCAGTAGAGGATTTATGGAGCAAGGAAGAAAGTCTCTGGAGCTACCTCACCGGAGAATGGTTGCAACTAAAAACGCCTAACAAAGATAATGTCTCACGCTGGCCGGAAAAAAGAAAATGGACGTTGATTAGAAAGGCTCAATCCGGCTACGAAGCATCGCCGTTGGTAAGGAAGCAAGTCAAGCAAGGGGATGCGAAGAGACTATTGGACCAGGGCAGCGGAATATTGTTTTCACTTGGAGCCGTTAAAGGCTGCGATTCAATAGAAAAAGCTCTGGAGCTATTAAGACAGCACGGAGAAGGCAAGTTAAGAAAAGAGAATATCGATTTCCGGGCAAAGATGTCCCAGAGAAGAAGAAAATATATTAACGGGGAGGTAAATTAACATGTATCAACACCCGGCGTTTGCAAAAAAACACGGAAAATATACATGGTGCTTGCATTGCGAAAGGGTTTATCTGACTAAGGATTGGGTTAAGAATGACTGGGATTGTCCGGGGCAGGGCTGTGATGGCGGGGCCTTAGATGCACATTCTTGGGACGACGGAGATTGGTCTAAAGAGGTAAACGAGAATTACCCTGAGGTGCCTGTGGTTGGAGAGTTATACCCGCTATATGCTGAAAAGTAATATCAATTATTGTTATATATAGGCAGGAAAATGTTAAAAAAAATAGAAGGCTTTTTTATCGATATCTATTTAAGGGATGGTATAAGATGGATTGTATTGAAGTTTGTACTGGCGCTGGGGGAGAAGCACTAGGGCTTGAGCAAGCAGGCTTTAGACATAAAGCACTAGTAGAATTGGATAAAAATGCTTGCAACACTCTAAGAGTTAATAGACCGTTGTGGAATGTCTTAGAATGTGATATTGCTGAATTTAACGCAAACGAGTTCATGAACATCGATCTAATAGCGGGGGGCTTGCCATGCCCTCCATTTTCAGTAGCAGGTAAGCAACTAGGTCCAAATGATGAAAGAAACTTGTTCCCAGAAATGATAAGACTAGTCAAGGAATGTCATCCAAAGGCAATTATGATAGAAAATGTAAGGGGTCTTTTGGACAAAGTATTTGATGACTATAGAGGTTTTATAAATAAACAGATTGAAACGCTAGGATATAAATTAGAATGGAGACTTTTAAACGCATCGGATTATGGTGTTCCACAATTAAGACCAAGGGTTTTATTAGTTGCCCTAAAAGAAGAATATTTTCGTTATTTTAACTGGCCGGAGCCAGTTACACATTCAAAAACAGTTGGAGATGTGCTTTATAAAGAAATGGCAAGCCGTGGATGGAAAGAAGTTAATATATGGAGGGAGAAGGCAAACACTATTGCTCCTACAGTAGTAGGTGGCTCAAAAAAGCATGGCGGCCCCGATCTAGGCCCGTCAAGGGCTAGAAAGGCATGGGCTAAATTGGGAGTAGATGGTTATGGGATTGCTGAAGAATCACCAGGACCTGACTTTGAGGGAATGCCGCGGCTTACAGTAAAAATGGCAGCATTAATACAAGGCTTCCCAGAAGAGTGGATTATCACAGGTAAGAGAACCCCTGCTTACCGTCAAGTTGGTAATGCTTTCCCGCCACAAGTATCTAAAGCTGTAGGAACCTCTATTGCTGAGGCGATTGAAGCCTATGAAAGTAGTTTAACAAGGAGACAAAGTTATGGCGAAGCGTAAGCCTGGTGCTAAGGCTAAACTTAAAGAATATTTTTTATACCACGTTGGAGAAACATTAGACTCAGATACTCTCAGGGAGGTTGCAGGTGCAAGCGAATGGGGAAGACGCATTAGGGAATTGCGCGGTCAAGAAGGGATGAATATTGCTACCAATCATGATAGAAGTGATCTTAAGCAGGGGCAGTATATGCTTGTTGATACAAAAATTCTTCCGGTGTTTGAAGGGACAATTTCGAAAGAGACCAGGGCTTTTGTTTTAGACCGCAATGGTTTTACATGCCAAATGTGTGGAGCGGTTGCAGGAGAACCTCATCAGTATGATGAAACCCGCCATACAAGGTTGCACATTGGACATATAATAGATAAGTCAATTGGTGGAACGGACGATCCTTCAAATCTCCGTGCTATTTGTTCTATTTGCAATGAAGGTGCTTCCAATATTACGCTAGATAAACAGACAGCCATTAAACTATTAATTCAAATTAGACGATCGCCTGGGTCCGAACAATTAAAAGTTTTAGAATGGCTTATTAAAAAGTTTCCAAAAGAATCTAAAGAATTAACTGGAAAGCTGTAATTGTATAATTATGGACATATGGACATTAGAAAAACGTAGTAAAGTTATGTCCCATATACGTTCAAAAAATACTAAACCGGAAATTGTCTTACGTTCCATTCTTCATAAAATGGGCTACCGTTTCCGGTTACATCGAAAAGACCTTCCCGGATGCCCTGATATAGTGCTACCAAAATACAATACCATAATTTTTGTTCATGGTTGTTTTTGGCATTTACATGAAAACTGTCGTGATGGAACCATTCCTAAAACACAATCTGAAAAATGGAAAGCCAAATTGTTGAGAAATGTTGATAGAGATAATAAGCATAAGGTGGATTTAGAAGATTTGGGTTGGAAAGTATTAATTGTTTGGGAATGTGAGATTGAAAAACAACTAGAGCATGTCAAAGAAAAAATTCTTGATGCTATTAATATTTCATAACACTTAGGGAAAGTTATCTTAACTAGAAGTATGGGAGTAATTTGACCGCTATAGGAGGTTAGGTCTATGAATAATATTATTGCAATATTAAATATCTTGTTGACATGGCCGCCTTTAATTTTTATTTTGATATTATATTTTCTAATAATGTTTAATAAACCTTTAAAAAACATTATACAAAACCGTTTTGTAATACGTATTCCATCAGGAATAGAAATATCTATGCAAGGAACTGAAATAGATAGAGAAGCAGCAAGTAAAGAAATAATAGCACCAAAGGAAGAAATAGAGGAAGTAAATAAAAATATTGAAAGCCTACAAGGTACAACTGAACAAAAGAAGAAACTTGAAGCTGAAATTCTACGGCTAAATTTAGAACGACAATATTTTGAGTTTCTGTATCTAGACCAGTTTCTCGCTACTACTAGCAAATTAATTCTAAGATATATAGGTAAGAACCCAATTACTGTTGGGCTTTATAATAACTATACAGGAAAGATAAATATAAGTGAAGAACAAAGAGAGATTATATTAACGATTTTAATTAACAATAATTTAGTAATAAATGAAAGTGGCCAAATAAAAATAACACAAAAAGGTATTCAGTTCATTACATTCCTAGATTGGTTGATAAGAACCTATGGCCCTCAAGCAACAATTACAGCAAAGGATTTTGCGGTAATGGAGTATAAAGAACATGCTGAAGCTGCTGCGACTGGCAAATAAAATATTAGACCTAAGAAATTACGGTCGTAAACAAAGAGAGAAATTATTAGAGAGAGTGCAAAGTATATGTGTCACACTCCCGGCTTCACTTGAAGTATGGGAGTAATTTGACCGGAAAAACAAATAATTATAAAGATTAACAATTCATCAAATTATTTACGTAATAAAGTAAGCAAGGAGATATATTCATGAAATATAGTAGATATATGAAAATTAGTAATAAAATATTTTCAAAACAAGATATTAGAAACATTGTTAATTACATTTTGCAAGAATGCAATAACGCTAATGTTGCCGGTGATAGGCCCAAGATAAGTTTTAGTATTGCTTTTGATGACAATACATCAATTCAAAGTGACACTATTGATATTTTTAATGATGGTCAAGATATAGATTTAAAAACTGCATATTCAATTACTATAGATTTATGGTGTTATGAAAATGATAAGCGAGTAACTTGTAATATTTATAGAGGAAATCAGCATAGTGTGTTATACTCCAAAGTTGAAGTATCAGGAAATGAATTAAACTGGGTTAATGGTATATTTTTAAGACTTGACGAAATTTTTAAAGCGGTCAAGCCTCAGGAAAATATAATTAAAAAATACAACACATTAATTAACATTGTATATCTAGTTTCACTAGGCTACTTTACTTATACTATAACTAGTATCATCTTTAATAATGTATTTAAAATGCTTGGCATAAAAACTGTTCAAATCACTTTAAGTAACGTTGTAATATTTATTGCAATTATGTGTATTGTTTTATTTATAGATTGGATAATAAGTTCAATATATAATAAAATGCTGATTTTATTAGAAGATCTTTGGAAAGAAATAGAGTTTGATTTTGGGCCTGAACATATGAATTTAGATAAAGTAAAACGCAAATATTTAATAACCTTTGTTACAATAGTGGCATTACCTTTTTTGATATCAATAATCTGTAAAATATTTGGATTTTAGAATCTTATAAAAAGTCAATTAGAGGGAAATATGGAACACGAGCAGAGTTCATATTGAGTGCAAAGTATATGTGTCCCACTCCCGGCACCAAAATAATGCAATGTTTTTAGAGAGAAATACTAATGGACATTTCAGACCAAGCCCCGTTCCCGGCACCACATAAGGCTTTCAGGGATCGCAAATGGTAACTGATGGAAGATGGTACCTATTTGCAACCCTTTGAAACCGTAAGGGTTTCAGGAATGATTCCCCCGCAGCCAGCGGGGGATCTTTTTTGGTCCGAAGACAGCCTGGTCGAAAGTATCCGCAATTTTGCGTTTCCTTTTTGTTGTAACATCGATGTAAGTTTCTGACGCCACCTGTGGTGTTTCCCGCAAACGGTCGGCGATATCTTTGGCGTCTAACCCTGCCTCATGCAGAATCGTGGCGTGGCTGTGTCTCAGATCATGCAAACGTATGGTCGGCAGTCCGTGACGGGCCAGCGCCTCGGGAAACTTCTTGCTGACGGTGCTGGGGTTCCAGGGGCTGCCGTCCGCCCGGCAGCAGATCAGATTGTTGTCCCGCCAGGTGGCGCCAAGCTGGAGCTTCATCTTCATCTGCTCTTTCCTGATCCGTTTTAGCTCCGAGACTACAAAGTCCGTCAGATAGACAGTGTCTTCACTGTTGTCGTTCTTAACCGGATCGAAATCAGCCACCCCGTCCACCACGTAATACGCCTGGGTGATTCTCAGAGTTTTGCGCTCCGGATCGAAGGCCTGCCAGGTGGCTCCCAGGTTCTCGCCACGTCTCAAAGCGCCTGACACAGCCAGCAAGACAGCGGGGTAAATCTCTTCGTCTCGCAGAAGTTCCAGCATCGCGGCGACCTGTTCGCCGTCGTAGGTGGCGGCTTTGTATTTGCGTGGCTTTTTGAGCTTGACGAACCTTTCAGGGTTTGCAGTCAGGAGCTTGTCATATACCGCCTTGTCCAGGACCGGGCGCAGGATTGCCCGGTGCCGTCTGAGCGTGTTTTCTCCCAGTCCTGCATTCCGCCGCCCTGCATAGTAGTCATCGACAGTGCTGCATTGAATCTGGCTCACCAGCATGCTGCCGATGGGATCCTTGGCAATGTGTTTTTCGATGATGTTCTTATAGCCGGATCTGGTCGTGCGGGCGAGCTTTTGGTTGCCAAACCACTTTTGGACGTATTCGATCAATGTGGTCTTCTCTGGCGTGACGACGTTCTCTCCGGTAAGAAACCGTGCCATTCGCAGTGTTTGGGCTTCTTCGGCATCCCGGTGTGACTTGAACCCTCTTTTCATCACAGTTCTTCGCTTGCCCCGGGCGTCCGTGACGGAAAATTTGTAGAAGTATGACTTACCATTTTTCCCTTCTGTAAAGCCAATGTGCCCTTTCGTTCTATTCGCCTCCTTTAGCCGGGGGCACGGAGTGTAACTTCGCCTCTGGATCTGAGGATTCCTGCTGCGGATCTTGCTCCAGCATGCGGAGCAATTCGTCGCGCGGGATCCGGATTGCGCCCCTAAACTTTCTTGATGGGATCTCTCTTGCCCGAATCATGTCGTAGGCTTTACCGCGTCCGATGCGGAGCAGTTGTTGAACTTCAGAGACAGTGAGCAGCGGCGGAAAGTCTTCAACATTGATCATGATGATCGCCTCCTTGAAAATTAAAACCCCGGCGATTGGCCGGGGCGTGGGGGGAGTGCAAACATCAGAATCGCCTTCCGAGAGCAGAAGACGCCCCGGAGAGTGATCACTCTCCGGGGCGTGGCGATGGCTACTATTTCATCGATGATCTTATCATTGATCGGTCGGATCGTCCGCCTTGTTTGCCGAGACTTCCACCGCCACCAAAAACCAGGCCAGGTTTCCACGACCGGGGCAGGTTGGTCAGATGGGGCGGCTTGACGCCCGCCCGCCTCAGCGAAAGTACAAGCTTGCCCTGATCGTAGTCATAAATGCTAGAGCACCAACCCACCACATCAGCATCGGAAATTGTGAGCTTGTGTCCGTGGTACGCTCTTTCTGTGGTGTTGTGCTTGCTTGGGCTTCCCTGTGGGCGACCAGGCCCAGCGGCTTGCCATCCGGGGTTCAGTCCAAATATATTGTTTGTTAGCCGGAGGCGTCTGATTTTATCATCTGAGACTTTGCGTCCAATCCTGGCACCCGCAATAACAGCTATTGCGGTATCAGATTTCGTTGCCCGACAGATTTGGGCATCTCCTTCCAGGTTGTTGCAGACGGAATTCTCAAGAATAATCGCTGTCAGTATGGAGTCTATTTCCTGTTTTGATGAAATTGCATTTTGCGGAGTGTTTTCTTTGCCCATGACGATACCCTCCCGTCCGGCTAATAACCGCCTCTGGCATTTTGTGGATGACAAAATAAAAAGAGCCAATGCAGTCGCAGGGGTTAATCTACGACAAGCATCGACTCTGTCTAAACACGGCCGCAACAAAGGCGGGACCCGAGTCGGGTTCTCACAAACAAAGCCCGTGAGTTGGGCACTACAGCATAGAAAAAATTTAGCTGTTCATCGCTATGATAAGATCGACGCGGAAAATTTGCAATAGCCCAAAGTGCTTAAAACCTCAAGATGAAACCAGTGGCCTATTTTGCTGTAGGACATAAGTTGGGGAATGCATAGCATGCCGGTTTTATCTTTCCAATCACCTCTCTTTCCTCAAATACCACTCGAAAAGTTTTATTTCTTGCCTCCCAGGTAAATAGCCGTTACCTCGGGCCTGCCGTGACCCAACTCCTTGGCTACACGCTCCATAGCCGCCCGAATCTCCCGCTTGTTTGTTGAGTCACCGACCTCTCGCTCAAATTCCTCCCTGGCGAAGGCGTGCCGCAGTCCGTGCAAGGTGATCTTCCGGTCGGTAAATTCCTTCCGGTGATCCCGGATGAATCTCTGAATGCTTTTGATCTCCTGGTGGGTTTTCTGTCCGGGTTCGACTAAGATTTTGCTCCCCCGGTTACCTCCGTGCTCCTTCAAGATGCGTTCAAGCTCTGGCCGCAACTCCGGGCTGACTGGTATGCAGCGTAGCCGGCCACCTTTGCCTACCGTCTCCAACTCGCCTTCCATCAGGGCGTCCTCGATCTGGCCGACCGTCATCCTGGTGCATTCGTGAATGCGTAGCCCCTCCAGGCGGGCCAACTTCATGGCGTCGACCACATCCTGCCGGCCCAATTTGCCGGCCTTATCCATCATGCGTTGATATTCTTCAGCCGTCCATGCCCGGTCCTTAACACCCTGGGGAGTCTTTTTTATTCCAAGTTCCCGGTTATCGGGAAGCACATTGCGAGATCCGGTAAATTGGTGGAAAAACCGGATCGCCGTCAGGTCATTCTTGATCGTCTTCTCGGTTATTCCTGTCTGGCGGCGGTAATCAACATAGGCTTGCAGGTGTTTTGACCCGACATTCGCCAGCTTCTGCAGGTGAAATGTTTCTGCGCAGAAGCGGAGAAACATCGGCATGCTATGACGGTACCGGAAATGCGATCCCTTGGACATCGTCTTAGTTTTTGTTTTCACCGCCTCCCGCCAGACCCTTTCCAGTTGGGCGTCAAGGTTTTTGTACGCCCCCTCGCAGCTTTTTCCGCCGGCATCTGTTCTTGATCCCCTCGCAGTATTCTTTGTCATCCAGTTTCGCCTCCAGTTCGAAGATGATCTTGTTTTCGGGCAGTTCGTACTTCCGCCAGTAGATCTGCTCGTGCCACCAGCGGATGACGGAAAGATAAGCCAAGATCCTATCTTTTGATCTCCCTTTGTTCCGTAAATGCTTGATAAACGCCGCCACATGGCGGGGCTGAATATTGCAGATATCCCCCGGACCGAATTGCTCCGCCAGGAATTCCAGAAAGTTAAGATAGGTGTTGTATTTAACCTGGCGGCGGGCGTATGATCCACCCCTCGCAGAGCAAGCCACCCTTTCCACAAACTGCCGACCCAGGCGGTCAAGTACCGGATCACCAGTAGGCTCCCAGGAGACACGGAGCGCCATTGACATCACCTCCAGATTTCAGAAGCTTTTAGTAAGATTTGACAGACCCCCATAAAAAGAAAAGGACTTTCTGGCACGCTCAGAAGTCCTTTGTTGCCGGCTATTATTTGCCTTTATCGAAAACCGTTCTTTTTTTAGTTCAATGCCCTGGCAGTGTCGCTGCCGCTCCTTTCCGGTGTTTCTGACGGCAGCTAAAAACGAAAAAACCCACTAAGCGGATTCACCTCATTTGGTGCCGTCTCAGGGGGTTTGTTGCAACAAGCATCCCTGCTTGTTGTCTGTCGGGCCTTTATTTACACGGTTGCCGCTTGCCGGCGACCGCCCGTCTCAGCGCCCCCTCTGGGAGGCCTGAGACGGGCTTGGCCCGTTTTATTCGATTGTCTGCGTGCTCCAGACGAGCGGCCACGGCCTCTCTCGCACGCCTTACTTACGATTGTTGAGCACTCAGTGGCCCCATTCCCTTTCGGGTGGGCTTACGCCCGGGGGCCGGACCCCATACTCATTAGAGTAGTGATGCCTAGGCATCGACCGGGGTCCATCGGTGAGGAAAGATTGCAAACGGAGCGCCGGTTCCCAAACCGGGTGGAAGACTCCCTCACCATGCAGTCTTCCGGATCTCCGCCGGACAGGTTGTAGTACTGTCCACTACGAGGTTGCCGCATCGCTCTTCGCTCTCTGCCCTGCAATCCATTTGCCAGTCGCGTACTGGCCGGCCGCCCCTGCTCCGCTCTTCGCACCGCAGAGGTTGCCATCGGAAAGTCGCCGCCTCGCTCATCGCTCTCAGCTAAACAACTTTCCTCCGGTCAGGCGCCTCGCTCTTCGCTCTCAGCGCCGCCACAGGAGTACACCCGCTCTTCGCATTGGGATTTTTCCTGCGGCCTTGCCTGCCAGACTGCAATCGCTCTTCGCACATTTCATGCAGCCTCCGGGGCTTCCACCCGCACCGAGAATTGGGACTCTCAATGGACAGACGCTTTGTTGTCCCAGTTATAAGCCTCTGAGACCAGGCGAGAAAACTGCTTGAGCATTCTGTGGAATATTGTCAACATCTGGCATATGATCTTAATCTGAACCTATAACGAATTTACTGCCTTGTCAACGGGACTACTGGACTATATTTCGAGAAGCGCCTGCCTTTACTAAATCTTCCCGGTAAGCCTCACACCATGTGGGCCAGGGCTTAGAGCTGCTTTTTAAGACATGTTTGCCGGCATATATTTCGTCTCCCGCCCCAGAAACTAAAGCATACCGGGGAATAGGGAGTAAAAACGCCCTCAATTCCTTGCCGCAACCGGCTTTGCCCATACCGGGCAGCTAAAGAGTAATTGCCTGTTTCCTTCGGTTAACCAAGCGCTCAGCATCCTTGTGTCACTGATGAAAAATGAGTCGGTATTGTAACCAAAAAACCAAACTAAATTCGGTGCTTCCAGACCCCTAAGGGTGCGTTCCCCAAGCTTGAAGACTTTATTGGTCACATTCCCCTTCTGCCAGTTTCCGTTCTATTTCCTCCGCCTTTTGACGATACCATTCATAATCTTCTTCGGTGTAGCCATCATCCTCATAGTCGGACGAAACGACTTGAAAAGCGACTTTCTGTCCAGCCAGATCCGGCCAAAGCCGATCCATCAGCCGGTTGAACAGCCAATTCTGTTCGTCCCATGACATTTTCTCCGCTTCCAGATCTAACTCTTCCTTGGTCATCGAACTGCTCCCTTCATCTCTGGCATCCTCTTTAACTTCACTGCGTTGCGCAGCTCATTCGGCCTGGCGGCAATCACGGCCAGGTCCCAGGTATATCTCTTGCCGGCCGGTGTTTTCTGTTCAGCATCCTCTCGGGTGGGGTAAATGAGCAGATCCGCTTCCGGCGCAGGCTCTTCTCCTATCCTTGGGGCGTCAATGACCCACCTGGTCACATTGCCGTCATTTCCATCTAACCTTACTTTGGCCATCGCCGGTCGGTCGGGCCGGCGCACCGGCCTGCGTCATGCATTGCAAGAGTTTAAGGGTTGTGCCTGTAAAACTTCGCTTATTTTCCATAATGCCGGCCTTCATTTTGATCATGCCAACTCCTTGGGCATAGAAACTGTCGTTGCTCATGCCGGCCTCCTTTCAAGATCGATGAATTTTTACCGCATCGTTGTCTGCCAAAATGCTATAATTTCATGGTAAGGCAGTTTTTGCCTAGCTTTGCGGCTGGTCAGCAGATAAAATTTTTGCTAAGTAAAGAGTCTCGTTATTGTGGCTGCAGGAGCATGGCGGTTAACTTTCTGAAAAATCTGTCCACTCTTAGTCAACAATATATTGACGATATCATAGAATAATGAAGATATAAATGGATATAATATAAGTGAAGTCAACATATCATTGACTTATCTTTCAAGGTGATTTATAATTTATTTGACGACATATCGACCAGGAGAAAACATGTTCTGGTTTGGAAGGAGCGAACAGTCATGAACAACATATTTCCCTGTATCGGCCAGAGAATACTGCAAAGTATCGAGAGCAAAGGCATGTCGCAGAAAGACTTGTCCGAAAAAATCGGTGTTTCCAAGCAGGTGATGAGCAAAATCATCAACGGGAAAAAGGCAATTAATGTGGATGAAATTGCTAGGATTGCCGCTGCCATTGGAGTGACCGTGGACAGCTTGCTTGTGTTGGGGCAAGATTCTCCGCCTGAGCCAGTCTATCTGATGATGGGCTCTATCGCCAATGTTTATACAAGAGATCAGGTGCGTTTTCTGGACCACGTCATGGATGAGATGGCGTCCTTAAAAGAGATGCTACAATAATTGGAGTTGGTAGCGATGAGTATGAACAACAAGTACATGATTAACGGGCTCAGTCCCGATGGTTTAACCGACTTGGAAGAAAAGGTCACCAGTAAGCTTGCTGTATTGAATAAGTCATCTCGGATTATTAAGGACGAGGTATTCAAAATATTGGCGAATAGCTCAACATTGATTCAATATCCCATTGAAGACGATGAGATGTGTGCTTTTGTCTGTATCAAACGTGGCATAATCTTCTCTTTTATCAATTCCTTTATCCCATATGAGAAACAGATCTTTGCCGCAGCCCATGAATTATACCATATCTGGTACGATGAAGATGTCCTGTCGCGAGGGGAAATCCTCAATAATGCTACAATGGAATTACAAAACACCAATATAGATGACAGAGAGTTGAAAGCCAATCGTTTTGCGGCTATGCTTTTAGTCCCTGAAGATGTCTTGCTGGATGAGCTAAAATATATGAAAATAAAGCAGGATGAAATCCAGCGGCCGGATATCGTAAAATTAATGGACGTCTTCTGTGTTCCTTATAAGACAATGGTAAGAAGATTGCGCGAGATTAATTTCATCTCAGCAGAAACGTACAATACTTTTTGTGCCGCCCCGGATAGAGACGTTCTTCTGCTTCAACAACGACTGCAGGCGGGCGACAGCCTATATAACAGGCCAAAGGACATCAAATTTGGCAACCTGGTTGACCACTCTCTTTCGGCCTATGAAAAAAAGCTGATTTCCGAGCGCAAGCTTCGTTATCTTCTGTCTATTGCCCAAAAACAGCCCGAAGATTTCGGAATATCAGCTTCGCAACTGCCTAGTGAAGAGGAATTACTGGAAATAGCTGGAGATATTGATGAAGATGAATAAATGATTAAGGAGCATATTTTGCATTGTTGGTAGAGGCAATTATTGACGCCGATATTGCCATCAAACTTGGCAGATTTGAAAAAGTAAAAGTCCTTGAAGAGTATATCCCTCGTCTTGTTGGGGTTTTATATATTCATCGGCATGTCTATGAGAAAGAAATACAAGAGCCAGGTATAGCTAAAGAGCAGATTGATACTTTAATTAGAAATGGTCATGCCATTATTGTAGACGTTAACACTTTAAACCAAGAAGATCCAGCAAAAACATCCATTTATGAAAGCACTATTTCTTTATTAAGACAAAACTTAAAAGATACCGTTGAAGGTAGGAAGAACTGGGGCGAAATTGTTTCGATAGCCTATGCCAAAGCGAAAGGCATTACTGCATTTCTATCTGATGAAAGTGGCCTTCAAACACTTGTTGATGAGCATCTTAATATAGGTACGTCCGATATGCCAAGCCCTTATGATATTAAAGTTATCCGGGTTCGCGATTTCATTTTATGGCTGAAAGATGTAGGAGAAAAGCGCAAGGTGGCAAAATTTATTTGGCTCGGTTGCGGAGATAGATCTGAACTTGAGAGAAGGAAAAAATATTTTGATGAAAATATATGGCCAATTTAATAAAATCCTTAGCAAAATGATTAACTCAAAAAATGCTCTGTACTCATGTTACGCTTATCATTTACGATGGTTCAACGATGGCTTATTGTTTAAACAAGACAAGCGTTTAATGTCTATAATTGGAAGTTAGTACAATTACTGGCCATTACCGTTGGTTGGGATCGCCTCCAGATGACAAGGCAAAGTGAGCGGGATGATGAGAGGTGAAATATAAAATGAAAATTTCCAAATGGGTTGGGTACTTTGCTATAGGCATAATCGCATTGTCCCTGGTGATGCTCTCCTTATACAAACCGCCAAATTCTTATACGGAGACTATGTATTTAAAACCGCTGTTCATTGGACAGGATTTTGATCTGCTGCGCAGTCCGCTGAGTCCCGTCGTAGTTCGCCTGGCCGCGCTGCAAGGATACGAAGAGCGCGTTAATCAGAGTGTCACCAGCAACGGGATCACGCTGACCATCGGCAACATCTATGCGGACCCCCTGCAATTCGAGTTCGATATGGTCGAGTCTTTTTCAAATCAAACAGAAAACCAGCCCGTCATCAGGGATCAGGACATTAAAATGGATATAAACGGCACCGAGCCGCTGTCCGGCTTTTCCGGCGGGGAGTTTGAACAGGCTGACGGAAATAGATATGCTGGCGTGGTTTTCATGCCGATGGGGAACCTCACGCCGCTTAGGGTGTTTCCGACCGGGCTGCTGCCGGAGGAGTTTGTCTTGAACGTGCATGTAAGTCAGATCGGTAACATAGAAGGAAGCTGGAATTTTTCGATACCGGTTTCGCAGGCCAAGCTGCTAGCTGCCACGCATGTGTATCTGCCAAACATAAAAAAAACAAACGGTGGAGACACCTTTAAAGTCCTCGCCGTAGATGCCGCTCCCAATCAGACCATTATTCAAATCAGATTTACTGAACCTGGCGGTGGGCAACCGGATTTTCTGGCAGGAAGAGGAAGGTATAGGCTCTTGGTAACAGATGAGAATAACAAACCGCTCGATGAGCAGCTTGCTGGCGAGATGGTGTCCACGACAGGTGGGAATCGGGTTTATGATGTTCTCTTCAGCGCGGCCAGGTTGCCGGATACGGCGAAAGAACTGATCATCACACCGCTGGTGCGGCAAGATTGGCTCATCGCTCGCGTCAGTGAAGGATCTCCGATAACGACTACCAGTTCGCCAGGATTTACAGATCCTTTAGGCTCCTTGGCGATCGAGAGCCTAGATTTTGTAACCGATTCTCAAAAGACGATGATGTATCTGGTAATGAACAGCAGCTATGACACACGGTCGATGCGACAATTATACCTGGAGACCACTGAGTCAAACGGGATCAGTATGCTTCTTCCCAATGATATGTACTTCGCGAACAACCACGAACTGGTGGCCGAATTTCCCAAACTGGATCCGGGTAAACAGTATTTATTTCGGATAGAGGCTTATAAGCCCTTGACGGGACTATCCATTCCAGTAGCAATAAAATAACTGGCCGCTTTTGGGGGAGGCGGGAAACTAGCATGTTTGCAAAAAGAATGCTCAAATATTTTACCTACGCTGTCGTATTGTTCGGATACCTGATTATTTCCGAATCGATCCTTATGTCGGTCAGGATTGCGGCTTCGGCGACCTTTCATCCATCGCATTATTTTTTCGCTTACTATCCAGTACAGATTTTGTTCGGAGCGCTGCTGGGTCTGGAGCAGCTGATCAGTCAGTCCAGGCTGGGTGGCTGCTGGCACATCAATGTGGAGAAGGCGGTGTGGTTGGGATTGCCTCCGCTTGCCCTATTAATCTACTTCCTGCTTTTTTTCGGACAGGTCATACGGATCGAAAACGGCTTACTCATGCAATGGGCGTTTGATACTTGGATCCAGGGCTGCGCCGGAGTTGTGCTGGGCTATACGTTGGCGACAGTTTTCCAGAAATCTTAACCTACGAACAAAATGTAGGAAGGGTTTGTGGGACGTAGGCGAAAGACTGACGGTGGATCATCTCCTACGGGGGCAAGGCGATGAAACACGGCAGTCTCTGGCGAGTTGCCAGGGTATGGTGCTACTGTCGATATACCCAGAATCTGCGAAGAGAAGATTTCAGGGGGCAAATCGTTGGCGGACCGATGCCAAGCCAGGGCTAGTTAACCCGGGGAAGTCACAAGGGTGATCTTATGAGATTGACGGCAGCTTCAGGCCGGACCGGGCAATTACAAGGGCAGAGTTCGTTGCGATGCTGGTTGATGCCGGTTGTCTACCAGAGATGAAGAGGATGACATCGATGATTGCACAATTATTTGTTATTTTATTGTTGATCGTTTTGGGTTTTATATTTTTAAATGGCAAAGATGCTTCCCTTATTGCAGGATTTAACACAAAGTCAAAAGAGGAACAAAACCAATATGATCAGGCTGCATTGTGTAAATTTATAGGTAACATGAATTTTACACTTGCATCTAGTGTAGCACTGTGGGCTTTGAGCGAACTATTCAAAATAAAATTTCTATTTATTGTAGGCATGGTGCTGTTTATTTGTATAATAGTATTCATGTTAATCTATTTGAATACGAACAATCGCTTTAAAAAGTAGCATAATGTCATGTTTAAATAGCTTCGGGAGTACTACCGATTATTCATATTAGGCTAATAATAATGTGAAGCTAAATTATTTTACGCCATTAATAAAGTGCGGAGCGTAAAGATAAGAGAATGATTGAAGACTCAGGGAGATAGTAACTATGGAAGATAAATATGGTTTAAACCTCAAAGATCCAGTCGAACAAGTCCTTATATAATCTTAGCCATAACAGATAAGGAGAAACGCCTAAGTATTGATGATCAGTAAAACCAACTAATAGAAATGAAGGCCCTGGCAGCTGTATAATGTTGTAGACAGCATCACTCACGTTTTGGTCGAAGGTGGCCTGGTCGGGCTGATGCTGAGGTTGGGCAATACAGCGACGTTCACTGTCAAGACTATTCCTACACAGACCCTCACTTCCCATTATCCTAAGTGAATTATCCGAAGTTGGGATTTTCGTGGTCTCAAGCGGCCGGTCAAGCACGATTTGGTAGAGAAACCGGAGACCGCTGTTGTATGGTGTTGATGGAACCGGCGCGCAGCTTGCGCTCGGTCAGCAGCAAATAGTAGAGGTAGTTCTGAATGTCTGCCACGCCCAACTCTGTGGCCGGCTTACCGTATTGCTTCTGAAATGCCCGAACTTTGGTAACGTACTCTTCCTCGGTGTTCTTGCTCAGTCCTCGCAGTTTGGCGTAGAAACGGACTCTTTCGATGACTTACTCCTGTGTCATTGTCGCATCTCCTCTCGTACTGAATTAGGCGTTGCCGCCTTCAGTATAGAGGAAACGGCACAAGAAGAGAGCACAGCAGCCGGGCAACACAAAAACCACTGCGCAGATTTAGATAATTGAGTATTGTCCAGTACAAACAGAACAGTCAATAATGGCGAAAAGGAGTGATCGCTATGATCGGAGTGCCACTGCAGCGCGCATTTCATCCGCCGACGGATTACTACTGTGAGACCCTGGATCCTGTTGACGAGCAGTTGTGTGCCGCGATCGCTAGGCGCAAGGAGATCTCCAGAGACAACCCCGGATTTCCCGGGGTGGACCGTATTGCGGCCTGGTGTGAACGCTACGGCCTGAACGAATCGATGATGCTGGGCATCTTCAGCCAGCTTTATAATGAAAACCATTTCCAGGCACCACCAACACCGGCCGGGTTCCGCCGGGTTGTCCCCATTGCCAAGTTTATCAGGCAGGACGGTTTGATCTATGCGGTCACCCACATGAGGCAATATGACAATATGAGCGTGGTTAATGTCGAAATAGCGTCGGAAGGTGATGAGGAAGCGGGGCTTTTGCGCATCCGGGTTGATCTGTCTGTTGGCCCATCCTATACCTGCCTGCCGGACTCAGGAGGCGGGGGCGGTAGAAGCATACACTATGGTTTCACGGTGACCCCCCCGTTACCGGATGATACTGCAGCAGTGGAGTTTTCCCTGAAGATCACTCCGGTTCCAGACTTTCCGGCCAGGCTAAGCTTGCACAAGGGTGGGACGGTTGTCATCAAATGAGGACCACCGTAGGCGCCTGTATTAGCTGTGCAAAGAGAGATGTTTGCCATGATAGTAGCAGTCAGTACTTTGCCTCGCAGGCATAGACTGCCTGTATGACTTTTCTTCGTGTCCATGCCTGAAGCGATCTCCATGGTGCGCTGCAGCAAGGCAACTATAACGGACACCTTCGTATGCTGGAGCTTCCGCACGGCAAGACCAAATTAGTCATTGCCGCCTTCAGTATAGAGGAAACGGCACAAGAAGAGAGCGCAGCAGCCGGGTAACGAAGACCACCGCGCAGCGGTTTAGTGCTATCCATATACCTGTTAGGCTAATAGGAATATGAATGAATGGCGAAGAACATACCAACGGAGCTGCAATCGGATATATTGAGAAAGGGTACTTTATAATGAATGGCTGAAGTATCCCCAGTTTTAGAAATAGGGTAGCTCTAATCTGAAGTATCCCCAGTTTTAGAAATAGGGTAGCTCTAATAGACGCACTCAGAAACCGTCCGAACATGTTCCTTGACAACCAAACACAGAAAGGTGCGCAAAGAAGGCAGAGCCGATTCGCTTTCCCTGGCAGAAAGCGAATAGTAGCACAATGGCCGCTATGGGTCTGTTGATTGGCAACGTTT
>Ga0224558_1001090_pt1 | contig 29601 bp, 26 predicted proteins | sample 714S32024metaG_FD_180682 | JGI IMG/M metagenome (GOLD analysis project Ga0224558, IMG submission 180682) | Peat soil microbial communities from Stordalen Mire, Sweden - 717 S3 20-24 | ecosystem: Environmental > Terrestrial > Soil > Wetlands > Peat | place: Sweden: Norrbotten County, Stordalen... | reverse complement strand
CTGCTGACGCTCTTGAACTTGCGGCTGTCGGTCCGTGAGTTCATCCATGCCCTCCTTGCAAGCAATCAAATCAGATTCGCGATTCAGCAAAAAGTTACAGAACGACCTTTGGATGCGGCATAGCGAGTTTACAAGAAGCTCGTGGGGGTCAATCTGAGCCTAGCGCGATCACTGGCCCACTGTGGGTGGTGTCCCGACACGAATCCGGCGGATTATCGCAACTTCCCCAGAGCCGTTTCCGTTGCTGGCTACCCCTCCGAAACTGCTTTTGCCGCGGCTTTTGCCGGAGCTCTCGGCACCGGCGCAGGCCCCAGGTGAAGGCACCGCAGACCCTTGTGGGGCTACAGTCAATTACCATCTTCGCGCCGGATTCGATGGTGGTCTCCGTTTTAACTACGGGAGCTAGACCGATAACACGATTTGGAATTCGTCGAACTATAGTCCGAACGTGAACGGAAAGCTGCAGTTCTGTTCAGTCTTCTTCGGACGAGTCTGGTAGCGTCTTGCACTAAAGAACGGTTCTTCTTTCCACAACACTAATCGGCGCTGTCCGTCGATGCATACAACACGGAGCGAGCCGGCGACTTCCCGGATCGGACCGACGGTAAGACCTTCTGCTTGTTGCTGCCGAGCAATTCCATGGCGCGCATTACAGCGGGAACGTAATTGCGCGTCTCCTCCGGCAGCGCACGTTCGATCCGCAAGAAATCGCCGTGCCCCGTCCTAGCCACTGCCCGCTGGACGGTCTGCTCTCCGGCGTTGTACGCGGCGAATGCCAACCGCCAGTCACCGAATCTCTGATACAGGTCGTGCAAGTAGCGAGCAGCTGCAACCGTGAATTTCACGATTTCGATCCGTTCATCAAGGTCGGCTGTCACGGCTAGACCGTAGCGACGCGCGGTATCTGGCATGAACTGCCAGATGCCGCGTGCGCCTTTGGGAGAGCGCGCGGTCGGCTGCCCAGCGCTTTCTACTAACACGAGGGCAGCAATCTCGTCAGGGATACCTTGTTCGTGCAGAATAGGCGTCAACACTGGTCTGAGTTCCGTCACTCTGGCAACGGCGCGACGGACAGCTTCATCGTTGCCGTTCCAATATTGCTCGGCGAACTGGTGCAGCGCCGTCGCATCCGGCGGGACTGTAGTCTTGGCTGCGACTTCGGCAACCCGATTGCTCGCTGCTGCCTCCCGCATCACGTTCGCCAGAGCCAAATCGGCTGCACTGTCCAAGGCCTGGCGGTACGCAACAAAATCATCTCCGACCGAAGCCGCCGGGGCGGTGTAATGAGCCGTCTGCGACCGGGCGGACGCAGCGAGGGCAAACAGCACGACCAACAGTCCGAGTTGCTGAGTCCACCTAGGCATGTACCGGCTCCTGTAGATTTGTCGGTTCAACAGGCTTGGGTCCTTGCTGTTTCAGTTTCGGCTTTACCTCGAAGTTCCATTTCCAGATTGCGAAGACCGGTGGGTAAATAATGAGCTCCATTAGGAATGAGGTGATAATTCCGCCGATCATGGGAGCCGCAATCCGCTTCATTACGTCGCCGCCAGAACCCACCGACCACATAATGGGAAGCAGTCCAAACAACATGCAGGCCACCGTCATCACCTTGGGGCGGAGACGCTTGACAGCACCCACCACGATGGCTTCCCGCAGATCATCCCAGCTGTTCATTCGTCCCTTGTTGGCGTCGTGGTAGGCAAGATCCAGGTACAGCAACATGAAGACCGCCGTCTCGGCATCCACTCCGAGCAGCGCGATCAGACCGACCCACACCGCAATACTCATGTTGTAGTTGAGTAGATAAAGGAACCAAATCGCGCCGATTGCTGAAAACGGGACCGCGAGGAGGATGATGAAAGTCTTCACCGTGGACTTGGTATTGAAGTAGAGCAACAGGAACACGATGAAAAGCGTGATCGGCACCACGATCTTCAGACGCTCTTTTACGCGCTCCATCGATTCGTACTGCCCGCTCCAGACCAGTTGATAGCCTGCCGGGACGCTAACCTTTTCCGCCACTACCTTCTTCGCGTCCGTGACATAGCTGCCGATGTCGTGTCCCGAGACATCGACGTAGACATATCCACTGAGCCGGCCATTTTCATCGCGGATCATGCCGGGTCCGGTCTTTAGCGAGATGTCGGCAATCTCCCCCAGCGGGATCTGCGCTCCGGATCGCGTACTGACGAGCACTCTCTGCAACGCATCGATGTCGCTGCGGTAGTCACGCAGGTAGCGGACGTTGACTGAGTACCGCTCGCGGCCCTCAATGGTAGTTGTCACCGGCTCACCGCCCACGGCCGACATCAAAACGTCATTGGCATCGTCCACGGTCAGGCCATATCGCGCGAGCCGATCGCGTTTGAGGTCGAAGTCTAAGAAGTAGCCACCCGTCGTGCGTTCGGCAAAGACGCTAGTAGTGCCGGGGATGTCCTTCAGCGCCATCTCGATCTGTCCGCCAACTTTCTCGATTTCGCTCAGGTCGGAACCGAGGACCTTGATGCCGAGCGGCGTGCGCACACCGGTGGTCAGCATGTCGATCCGTGCTTTGATCGGCATGGTCCAGGCGTTGGCGATCCCCGGCATGGTGAGCGCATCGTTCAGACCTCCGGGACCGTAGATCAGTTCCTGAGTGGTCCCGTGTTCCGGCCAGAAGCGACCGAGTGCACCGTGCAACCAATAGGGAGCGAACTTCGAGTACCAGCGTTCGCGCTTTGGCCAGTCCGTTTCGGGCTTCAGGACAATGACGGTTTCCATCATCGAATAAGGTGCAGGATCAGTGGCACTCTCCACACGTCCCGCCTTGCCGAAGAGGCGGTAGACCTCCGGGAAGCTCTTAATGATCTTGTCTTGCACCTGAAGCAGCCGCGAGGCTTCCTTCCCCTCGGACGACACAACCTCCGGAAGGTGGCGCTTTTCCCGTCAAGACCCCTCCCCGTCAGAAGTGCAGGCGTAAGCCAAACTGAATCTGCCGTGCATTCGTAACGACAGAGTTGATCGTCCCCGAGGTTGATGTTCCTATGTTGCGGTCAGGCAATCCGAAGTTAGCATGATTGAAGATATTGAAAAACTCGCTCCGGAATGTCAGCCCCATCTTTTCCGTCAGTAGAAAGTCCTTGGTCAGAGAAAAGTCGTAAGTCTCAAGACCGGGACCGATGATGATATTTCGACCGCTGTCTCCGAACTGGTAGATCGGCGGGTTCACGAAGCAGGACAAATCGAACCATTCATTGATCGACTGCTTTGAAGGTGGAAGGTTGCCGTTGCAGATACGATCGGGCCGCGTGAAAGTTCCGGTATTTGCCGTTGGCGTGGCTAACACGGGCGTAGTGGGTGCTCCCGATTGAAGGGTCAGCAAACCTAGGAGCTGCCATCCACCAAGCACTGCCTGTTCCACACCCTCCGCCCCGTTCAAGAAATGTCGCCCTCGTCCAAACGGAAGATCGTAGTGATGACCGAATGTCAGCCGTTGGCGATAGTCGAAACTTGAGAGCCCGTAATCGGCTTTGACATCGCGAGGATTCTGAATGTTTATGCGAGGGTCGCCGGTCGAGGAATTGCCTCCACCGCCGTTATCAAGCGACTTGCTCCAGGTGTACTCTGCTTCGAACCAGAGCCCCCGACTGTAACGCTTCTCTGCACTGAGTTGGAGTGAGTTGTAGCTCGAATCGCCGATCGGCTCCCAAGAAGAAATCTTGGAGAAGTTCGGATAGGGCTGTCTGGGTTCAACCGGGCCCGGACCTGGGTAAGCCACATTGTCGTTCAGGGCGATGAAAAGATGGGTGCCCTTGGAACCGACGTAAGCAGCCCGAACGACCACGCTGGGTGACAACTCTCGCTCCAGGGTCAGGTTCCATTCCTGGACATTGGAGGTTTGGTTCGCGACTGGAATGTAAACGGCCGTTGGCATGGTCGCGAGTTGGCTGATGGGCGGAATGCCATTCTGAAGACTGAGACAGGGCGTTGTCGAACTGCAGTTCTCGATACCCTCAGCGTCAAAGGGATTAGCAACGAACAGTCTGGCTGAGCCTCCTGTTCCTTGCTCGTTGAAGAAAAAGAGGCCGTAAGCGCTGCGCACCACTGTTTTGGGCGTAAGCGTGTAGGCGAATCCCACTCGCGGACCAAAATTATCTTTCCGCAGGTTCAATATGCTGGATGAGATTCCATTCTGACCAGCTAAGACGATTGTCCCAGTCCCCACGGGGTCAAAATCTGACTGATGGTTGTGCTTCTCAACCGGAGGCGTAAATAAATCGTAACGCAGGCCGAAGTTCAAAGTCAGATTAGGACGGACGCGCCATTGGTCCTGAGCGAACGCTCCAAACTCGGTGTAGGAAACGTCGGGAATGCCTTGCACGAACGCCGACTTCTGCGTCGCATCAGGCAAACCCAGAAGGAAATCCGCGATGGCATCGCCCCCAGAGCCGTCCAGTGGATTGTTCGTGTATACACCGCTGAAATCGAGATAACCTGCAGGCTCAGCGAGTTGCAGGAACCCGAAGTTATTTCTCATGATGTTGACGCCGAATTTTAGCGAGTGCGCTCCGCGAGCATAAGCCACCGTATCGTTGATTTGGTAGGTATTCTGCGGGACCTTTTCTGGCAAATTGTCGCTGCCGACTTCAGTCAGGTCTGCGACCGCAATGTCTGTCATTGCCGAGGAAGCCAGATCCGTGTTTGCTCCCTGCAGTCCCAGCTTCGCGGCTAGGTTAAGACCATATTCGAGGGGAGTAACGTCCAGGGCAAATCGAGTGTAGCCCACAGCAAACTGGTTCAACAAGTTGGGAGTAAAGATGTGTGTTTCCTGCCATGTGGCCTGACCGCTTGGAGCAGTATTGTTAGTCAGAAATCCTGCGATCGACGACGCTCCCGTCAGGTAAGCCATGGAGTTCAGTTGGCCGTTTATGACAGGGGGAGTGGTTGGCCAGCTGACATCCGCTCGACCGTAGGTCACACGGGCGAAGAAGCTGTCAGAGGCAGAGATCGTGTGATCAACCCGCACGTCAAACTGGTCCTGGGTCGTTGTCCTCAGGGGCGCATACTGGAAATTGTTGCCGAGCCCCGGCAGGTTAGGAAGTGGGAACAGAGCTAAAAGGTTCTGGGCGATGCTGTCCAGGCGATTAGTCGGAATAGCGTTTCCGGAGAAGGGCTGTCGGGTTCCCGTGGTGGAGTCGTAGGTATTCGGGTCGTAGATCGTTTCCCCTAACTCGGTCAATACCTCGGTAAAATTCCCGCCGCGCTCCAGAGCTGTCGGCACCGTTGCCAAAACCGTCTGCCCCTGATGGCTGCGCCAGCCTTGGTAGTCTCCGAAGAAGAACGTTTTGTTTTTTTGGATGGGCCCGCCGATCGAAAAACCGAACTGATTTTGGTGAAAGGGAGGGCGTTCAACGTCAAAGTACTGCCGTGAATCCAGGGCAGAGTTTCTAATGAATTCGAACACCGACCCGTGAAGTTCATTGGAACCGCCGCGCATCGTTACATTGATAACTGCGCCGCCCCCGGCGAATTCTGCACTGTAGTTGCTAGTTTCGACTTTAAACTCCTGGATTCCCTCCACCAGTGGAAAAACCTTGACGGTCCCAACTGATTGGTCCCGATCGTCCAGACCATCGATCATGAAATTCGTGAAGCTTCCGCGACCACCGTTGGCAGTAATTTCCGCGCCTGCCCGCTGCGTTTCGTTCCCGTTCCCTTGCACTCGAATGCCTCCCACGGGACCCGGGGTTGTGCCCGGAGCCAGGAATGCTAGTTGGGAAAAATTGCGGCCATTCAGCGGAAGGGTCTCAATTGTGCTCTCCGTAACGACATGTCCGACCTCGGAGGCGGCTGTTTGGACCAGAGGTGTTCCGCCAGAGACCTCTACCTGTTGCGAAGCTCCACCGACCGTCAACCGCAGATCGATTTCCAGCGTGTCCTGGATCTGAAGGACAATATCTGGGTGCTTAGTGAGCGAGAAACCGCTGGCTTGAGCCGAGACGGAGTACACCCCGGGTTTCAGAAGCGGTACTGTGTACTGACCTTCTTGACTGGTCTTGGTTTCAAACTTCGCCTTGGTGTTTTGTTCCTCTACGACGATCGTTGCATTGGGGACCACCGCTCTCGACTGGTCGGTAATAAGCCCCCTGATAGTACCGGTAGTCACTTGCGCAGGCGCCACTAGGGCCACTGCGAACGCAACGCAAGCAACGAGTGCAATTCGAGTCAAGAAACTTCGGCCGAAAGTCATCGTTACCTCGATCATGCACAGGAAGCTTCGTACAAGATGCAGGGCGAATCTTGTGAATTCTTGCATACCATCTCCAGGAGGATTTGGTGCCGTAATGAGCCGTAAGCTCTCCGTAACCTTGCGCCTCACTTCGCACAAAGCCTCTTCGGGTCCGGTAAGCGGATCACCGCTCTGAGGGAGCTTGGGTTCAGTTGTTCGCGAACCGGTTTAAGACTAAGAATGTGTGGGAGGGATGAGTTTCTATTGAATGAACGGGCGGAGTTCACTGCGCTTGAACCGCAGGACGCTTAGGCTGCCAGATTCAATCTTTTTAAGAGAGTGGTGAACCGCTGATCGTTCCGGAGCGGCTCAAAGAACGGCTCGATTGCCAGCAGGTTGACGAAGGCTGTCTTATCCTCAATCGCCTGGTTAAGGCGCTGAAAGGCGAGGTCGAAGTGTTTCATTCCGATCGCAGCGAAGGCTTCCGCCAGCGGGCTCACATATTGGAGGGCTGCCAATCGAGTCAGCCTTTCAACACACTCCCGGGCTAGAGACTCGCGACCTTGTCTCGCGTAGGCCGCTCCGAGCACGCCGATATCGAACGGAAACGCCGATTGCGAGAGACACTCCACGACCCCACCATAGTCCTCCTGCCGGAAGCGCAGTAGTCCCTGGTAAAACCGCGCTTCCGGGTAATCGCGATCCAGGCCGAAAGATAGTTCGATATCCTCTGCCGCGGATGGAAAATCACCCTTGACGTAATTAACATACGCCGTCCGCGCACAGTCGCTGGCGCAAAGGGGATCGAGTTCGGTGGCGCGGCGGAGTCCTGACTCTGCCGCTTCGATGTTCCCCTGGCACAGCACCGCCATGGCACGATATCTGTAAGTTCTCGCCAGGCCGGGCTGTAATTTCAGCGCGCGGTCGTACAGCCGGTACGCTTCATCTCGTCGATACTCAAACCAGGCACGAAGTCCGCCCAGCACTGTGCACGTTTCTCCGGATTCCGGATTGAGAGCATAGCCGCGCTCGGCGGTCGCTTTCATTTCGGGATACACGGCACGGCCAGAAACAAAGCCAAAAAGGGCGAGATAGCCGTTCGTCTCAGCAATGCCACTATAGGCAGGAGCGTAATCAGGAAACACTTCAATGAGTTCGCGCAGTTGCCGCAGGGCAGCTCGCAGCGTTTCAGGAGATTGTTGATAGATCAGGACCCGGGCTTTCACATATCTTGTATATGCTTCGAGATCTCGATCGTGGGCGTGCACACCAAGCCGCACCTCTGGCATATGAAGACGGAGCAAGCCGCCAACCGCTTTGGCGATCTCTTCCTGAATTGCAAAAACGTCCTTTAGCTCACGGGCGAAAGTCTCTGACCAGAGGTGATGGCCAGATTCAGTCTCATTCGCGTGGGCAGTAATCCGCAATTTGTCGCCAGCCTTCCTGACGCTTCCTTCGATGATGACATCCGCATCGAGGCGCCGCCCCACTTCGCGGATATCAACGGACCTTCCCTTGAATTGGAACGCCGACGATCGCGCTATCACCTTCAATCCTGGAATGTGCGTGAGCAAGTTGATGATTTCTTCGCTGATCCCGTCGCAAAAGTAGTCTTGCTCCGGATCCGAGCCTATATTTACGAACGGCAGTACAGCAACCGATGCAGCGATCGATTGAACGGTGGCGCCGATCTCCTGCGCCTGGTTCGGCGGCTGTGGGTCCAACCAGCGAAAGATCGGGACGTAACTGCCGGGCCGCAATGCAATCAGGACAGGGTCACTTCTTCCCGGGCCTTCGTAATATTCCTTCAACTTCGCTCGAAGGCGGCGAGCCTCAACCCGGACGATCGCGTCGATATTCGGATCGTACTCGGAGGTGCGATCGAAGACGTCCACTGCGATCGAGAACTCTTTGAGACTGTCGAGATCTCCGTTGATAGTCCGATTTACGACGTGAGTGAGGAACCGGCATAGGCGAGCGGAGGAAATGAACCGCGGGCTATTCACGATCCGCGCTAGTTGCTCGGAAACGGCCGTTGCTGGCACGGCGTCCACGGTGCTGGCGGACATTGCTGCTGGGGACCGCGGCTGCATTGAATTTAGATCCTCAGTCTAAGAAGGTCGTGCTGAACGAGGGTGTCTTGGCGGCGATGCTATACCCAAAAAAGGTCTTATGCAATTTTCGGCGATGCCAGGGATTTCCCGATGATATTCGGCTAGGGCATAGCCCTCTCCAGTGCTGGGGCGGAGCCTTTGTAAACACGCCCGGCGGTCAGGCCTATTTGTCGACCGGAATAGAGAGGTCGGCGCGCACAAACGTAAAGCACTCGCTTACGGTAGCTTACGGTAATTCGGAATTGCGCTCCGCTAGCGTGTGATCGAGCGTACGTAACGTTGATGCCCGGTAAGCAACCAGCAAGAGCAGTCATCATTGTGGCGAAGAGTGGACCAGAGCCCGGCATTGAGAACGAGTTAAGAGCGCGTGGCGTGACAGTGCAGTGGGCACGCAGCATCAAGGCGGCTTCTGGTTTGCTCCAATCGGCGCACGGCGGAACCCTTGTCATCACGGAGCCCGCGCTGAGGGATGGCAACTGGAGAGACTTGGTTGAGCGGGTGAGATATGCGAGAAAGTTCATTCCCGTCGTGCTCCTGAGTCCAACCAGAACCGCTGAGTTGTGGTGGGATGCACTGGAGTGCGGCGTAGAAGATATACTGCAAGCCCCTTTAGCGGCTTCTCTCCTGTGCGAATACGTAGTAAAGCATTTCACAACACAGAAGTGATATTCACGCTAGAAGGTTCGGAGTGGCGATTTGATCCAGTAATGGCATAGCAGCAGCATGGTAATCACGACCGCAGCGATCGAATATGCAAAGGTGGCCGGGTCGTATTCGTAACTGACGCCCCGGGCCTTGCCGTCGCCCCATCCGCCAATCACGTACATCTTGGCATCTGACCCGGCGCGGCCGTTGCGAAAACGAGGCTGACGATCAGTGCAAAGATCGTGGTTGCCCGTTGCAGTACTTTCGACATGGAAGTCTCCTTTCGAGGTAGTTGATAAAAATCAGGTCCACGCCATCTCCTCAGGATCCGCCCTTACCGGGTGGGTTCGTGGTGAAGATCGGTTTCGTGCTGAAGATCAGGCCAAACAGCAAGTAGTGGATGTCTTTGAGTCCCTGAATGCTTTCGTAGATGTAGGATGGCTGAAACGACACGTGCTTCTCGAGCGGGCACCGTAACGCCAGCTCAAACCCGGTTTCTGTTCCACCCGCCATTGCGCCACTCGTAATAGGCTTCGTATGAAGCGAAAGGTTTCCAGGTGTGGCCTTTCACCGCCCATGGATACGCGATCGCGATCCGATTGCGATAGCGGTTGAGATCATCGGTGGCACGAAATCTTCTCGTATACATGTTGCGGTCGGAGAATCTCGAACTTATGCAGGGAGAAGTTGTCTGTCCCGTCGATCCGGAACTGGTGCTCCTCTGAAGTTTGAGTAAATCCCCCCGGCGGGCGCTTCGAGGCGACTTCATTCAGCCCGCTGGGAGGGATCGCCAAATACAGGTAGCTGGGAGTGACCGCCAGAAACTTCGTGATGCGGATAGGGACGTCAACTTGTGCGGCCATCGCTTTCGCTTCGCCGATGTAAAACCCGTAGAGTCTTAGGTCGACCCGCTCTTGTACAGGAACGATGAACTCTAGATAGGCACTGGGCGCAAACACCGAGCCGGGGCCATGGGCTCCACTAGGCTGCCTCTACTTCTTGGGCGACGCACAGCCCGCCAAGCGAAACCAAAAAGATCAAGTGCAAATAACTGGCCGAGCCGGATCACGCGTACTTTTGTCGCACCTTCTTGTGGGCGCCCCAGCGAGTGCGCTTCGCTCGCTATTGCGTGAAGTCTGGTTCTTATGTCGACAGTATACGCTGCATGCCTGTTGTCAACATCAATTCGGGTGGTTACTATACCTTCGCCCTGGTCAAGCCGGGGGTTTACTCCATAGAAGCCGGAGCGCCCGGATTCGACATGATCAGCCACAAGAACCTTGTCCTGGAAATCCGCCAGACGATCCGGCAGGACTTTTCGCTGCAGGTCGCAGGAGGGAAAGCGCAACTGACAGTGTTGGAAGACACTCCATTGCTCAATACGGACTCCGCTGAACTCGGTAAATGTCATTTCGCGACATTCCATGGAGGAGCTTCCGGTCTCTCGCCAGAATTTTTCCCTGTTGGGTTTGCTAGTCCCCGGGACGAATCGGGGGCCAGTTGGCGGCATTCGCACGCAGGGCAACTCGCGGGACGCCTGGAGATACTGGCTGTGGTACTCGGTGCCCTCCTTGGCTACAGACCTAACGCTCAAGATTTTGCATTCTCTAGCTTTTCCGGCCAAGTGAACGACGCTATTGGCGCTGCCATCACCAACGCTGAAGTCAAGCTTGTCGAGCAGTTGAGCGGAGTTTCGTTCACGGCCAGAACGTTCCACCGGCGTTGATCTGTCCCGATAGATGGAGGGCGAAACAGAGGGACAATAGGAAAGCTGTACTGCAGTCGTAAAGGACGCATGATCGAATCCCGCAGGAAAACAAATTTCTTGAGCGCGGCATCTCCGCGCTAAAGGGCGATCCGGTTACAACCCACCTCGGCTCCTACCGGCAGATGGCCATACTATAAAATGCTAGGTCAAGAAGAGAGAGGGGCGTATGGGCCACGGGAACCGGGCGGGGTCTTGCTTTCGCACAGCGCTGGCTCTCGCGTTCCGGCGTCTCACAACGCCCTCCATCTTCTGCTGCCACGCGGTGTTGCTGTTGGTCTGTTGCCCGGGGTCAATACACGCTACGATCCAGCGCCGGGGGCTACCGGTAATATTGCCTGTCGTCGATGGGCGGGATCTTCGCTTCATCCACCTGAGCTCCACCGGAATAGAGTCGCACAGTAGGGTGGCACAAATTGTGCAGGATGATATGGGATTTCTGTGGTTCGGCACTCAGGACGGATTACAGCGCTACGACGGCTACAGTTTCCGGGAGTACCGGCACGATCCGAAAAATCCCAACAGCCTCAGCGGCAGCGACAGCTTTGCGCTGTTCAAAGACCGCTCCGGAAAGCTGTGGGTCGGGTCCGATGAATTTCTAGATCGGTACGATCCAGAGACGGAAACTTTTTCCCAGTACCGCCCCGATCCGCACGACCCGGGGAGATTTGAGGGGGTCCTGTTTGACATCAGTCAAGATCGTGCTGGATTTCTGTGGCTAGCCACTGACCACGGGCTGAACCGGCTTGATCCCGCAACGTGGCGAACCATCCGTTACCAGAACAGACCAGGCGATCCAACCAGCCTGAGCAGCAATTTCGTTCGGTCAACCTTCGAACAGAAAGACGGAACCTTCTGGGTCGGCACCAGTGAAGGCCTGGATGTCTTCGACCGATCAACGGGCAAAGTCACCCAGCATGTTCCGTTCCCCAGCAACTTTCTGCGGCCGGGCCAATCAAATCCCTACCTCTTAATCTCATTCTGCGAAGATCACTCCGGTGTTCTCTGGGTTACTTTCTCCTACGGGTATGGTCTGGCAGTGGTGGACCGCCATGCAAACAAACTCACCTTCTACTCCCTCAACGGTGCCGGCACGGACAACACGCTGCAAGGCGGAGTGCGCGCGATTCACGAAGATGAGGATGGGATCTTGTGGCTTGGCACAAGCGCTGGTGGACTTCTGGAGCTGGATCGCGACCGCAAAGGATTCGTCCGCTACCGGAGCAATCCCAGCGATCGGGACAGCCTGAGCTCGGATCAAGTGAACACGGTGTTCGAGGATCGCGAAAGGAATATTTGGGTGGGAACAACGGGGGGGGGCGTCAATCGGTTTGCGCAAAAGCCGTTGCCGCTCCGTCGCTACCGGCATGAGCCCGGCAATCCCAACAGCCTCGACGTGGATTACACATCCGCGATTTATGAGGACAGCCATGGCGATATCTGGGTGGGAAGCATCCGAGCGCTCACCCGGATCGACGGGAAGACAGGGAAGTTTAAGTTCTATTGAACGGCAGGACGCCCCGGCAACCTTTCCAGTACCTGGGTAATTTCGATTGCGGAAGACCGCTCCGGGTTTCTCTGGTTCGGTACCATCGGTGGAGGATTAAATCGGTTTGACCGGCGAAGAGGATTGTTTAAGGCATATCGTCACAGCGAAGAAGATCCTCATAGCCTGAGTCAGAATACTGTGTTAAGCCTCTATGTCGATCATAGAGGCACATTGTGGGTCGGAACCGAGGACGGTCTTGACGCCTTCGATCCAGTGAAAGAACGTTTCCGAAGGTACAAGGCGGGCGGCGAAGTCCTGGACCGTTATCGCGCGATCGCAGAAGACCTGGACGGAACGCTGTGGCTCGGCACTTTATCTTCTGGCTTGCTCCATTTTGATCCCGCCACCTCGCAATTCACCTCGTACACTCACACACCGGAGGCAGGGAGTCTGAGTAACGAGCGGGCGAATGCGGTCTGCATCGATCGATTGGGGAACGTTTGGGTGGGAACCGCTAGCGGGCTAAACCGGTTCGATCGAGCGACTCGCAGCTTCGTAAGCTATGACGAACGTGACGGCATGCCTAACAGCAACGTGAGCAGCATTCTGGAGGATGAGCAAGGGTATCTGTGGATAAGCACCAGCAACGGTTTGTCACGATTCAATCCGCGCAACAAGATATTCAGGAACTACTCCGTCTCCGACGGGTTATTGGGAAACGAATTCTTCAATTATGCGGCGGCTTGTAAGAGTTCGATGGGGAAAATGCTATTCAGTTCGTACTCCGGAGTCATTACATTCTTCCCTGACCAGGTTGTGGACAATCCATACGTGCCTCCTGTGGTTCTTACGGACTTCCTACTATTTGGAAAACCTGTTCCCATCGGAGGGAAATCTCCACTCAAACAGTCGATCTCGGCGACGAAATCGCTTACTCTGACCGACGTCCAGAGTATCTTCACGCTCGAGTTCTCGGCGCTCAGCTATGCCAGCCCGGAACGAAATCGCTATCGCTACCGACTGGAGCCGCTGGAAACCAAATGGAACGAGACGGACAGTGGCCGACGGTTTGCCACGTATACGACGCTCTCGCCGGGTCAGTATGTGTTTCGGGTCCAAGGCAGCAACAACCGGGGCATATGGAACGAGGACGGAATGAGCGTACGTATCCGGATTCTGCCCCCGTGGTGGGGCACATGGTGGTTCAGCGCGTTGTGCGTGGCCGCTTTTCTGGCGATGATCTGGGGAATACATGAACTGCGGGTGCGGCAACTGGCAGCGCAGTTCAACATGCGTCTGGAGGAGCGGGTAGCCGAACGCACACGGGTTGCTCGCGACCTCCACGACACGCTCTTGCAGAGCTTTCAGGCACTCTTGCCAAGTCTTCAGGCCGGCATCAACATGTTAGCGGCACGTCCGGCTGACGCTCGTAAAGTGCTTGAAGATACTGCGGATCATGCGTCTCAAGCGATCGCCGAGGGCCGGGATGCGGTGCAAGGCTTGCGCATGTCGACGGTCGAGAATAATGATCTTGCGGTAGCCATTCGGACGGTTGGGGAAGAACTGGCTTCTGCTGCGAGCACTCAGCCCTCGCCCAACTTCAATGTGGTTGTGGAAGGAGCATCTCGCAATCTGCATCCAATCCTGCGAGATGAAGTTTACCGGCTTGCGGTGGAGGCGTTGCGCAATGCGTTCCGGCACGCGGCGGCGCAAAACGTCGAAGTGGAAATCCGTTACGACGAAAAGTATTTCCGGCTCCGCGTTCGGGATGACGGGAAAGGAATTCCCTCCGACGTGCTCAGCGGAGACGGCCGTGAGGGGCACTACGGCTTGCCGAGTATGAGGGAACGAGCGAAACTCGTAGGCGGTAAGCTAGCGATCTGGACTGAACTGGATGGCGGTACGGAAATCGAGCTCAATATTCCAGGAGCGAGAGCGTACGTAAAATCCACGCGGACCTTCTGGCATTTTGGCAAGCGGTCCGCCCCAGATACAGATGAGAAGGAACCGATAGAACGTGAGTGAGAGGTCAGCTCAAATCCGGATTCTTGCCGTTGACGATCATGTTCTCGTACGGCAGGGCATATCTGTACTTATTGGTACGGAGCCCGATATGACTCTGGTGGTCGAGGCATCGAATGGGCGCGAGGCAATCCAACAGTTCCGTGCGCATCGCCCGGACATCACGCTCATGGACTTGCAAATGCCGGAGATGAACGGCCTCGATGCGATCATCGCAATTCGGGCAGAATTTCCCGATGCTAAGATCATTGTGCTGACGACCTACAAGGGTGATGTACAGATTCTTCGCGCACTCAAAGCAGGAGCACGAGGTTACCTGCTCAAAAATACGATTCACAAGGAACTCCTAGACACAATCCGAGCGGTTCATGCCGGGAAAAAGGCTCTTTCTCCCGAAGCGTCGTACGAAATCGCCGAGCATGCGACGGATGATGCGCTGACGCCGGCAGAAATCAACGTGCTCCGCTTGATCGCAGCCGGAAATGCCAATAAGCAGATCGCGGACCAGCTCTCGATCACCGAGGAGACCGTCAAGGGGCGAGTCAAGAACATCCTTTCCAAATTGGGCGCCAGCGACCGAACCCATGCGGCCATGATCGGGTTGAAGAGAGGAATCATCGAGCTGTAATCTCACTGGCTCCCCGTTCGCGCCCAGATCCCAAGACCCTAAAGAGTGATGATCTGCCTCTTTTTGGGCTTCCGATGCGCTTTCAGAACAGCAGAAAATAGCAATGTAGTGCGGAAAGTGCGTTCTTTGCGGCGCCTATATTCAACATTCGCTGGCGGTTGGCCCGGCACAGGGTTGCTCCTGATGCGTGTGGTTGCGGGCTCCGCGCTGGTCGTGCGCGCAGGCGTGACGCTGCGGAGCGATCCACCACCTATGAATGTGACGATTCCCGCCATATTCTTGATTGGAGCAGGAATCCTGCTCATCGCAGGTCTATGGACACCGATCGCCGGAGCGTCGGTAGCCCTGACCGAAATCTGGAAGATGCTCATGCTACCCGGCGACAAGTGGCTTTGGCTGATGTTGGGAACCGCCGGTGCTGCCCTCGCAATGTTAGGACCGGGTCTCTGGTCGGTCGATGCTCGCCTTTACGGCTGGAAGCGCCTCGAAACTACACCTCGCAAAAAAAACTTCTGACCGTTAAGAACAGCCCAAAAGAACTAGATCTCTGTCGCCCGAAAGTAGGGTGTCCTTTGCCTCCGAAAGAGTTTGCCACGTCCCCGATATGGGCTTTCCGGAAAGCAAAGCAAGTTGCACAATGGCTCACGATCAAGACAAGGAGACGGTTATGGCAGCAGCGACAGTTGCCCTCACAGACCTCGGAGCGTTCGCAGCGACCAGTTTCGCCAAAACGAGCAGGTTCGAAGTCGATCAGTTCTATTTCGAACCAGAAATCAGCTCTGAATGCTGCTTTGAAGACATTGTTGGCAAGAGCCCAGCGCTCCGGAAAGTGCTCGAACAAGTCGCCATCGTTGCGCCGACGGATTCCACTGTGCTGCTGCATGGCGAGACGGGGACCGGAAAGGAATTGGTCGCACGCGCGATTCACAACTTGAGCTCACGGCGGGAGCGTGCCTATGTGCGCATGAACTGCGCCGCAATTCCCTCGGGGCTGCTGGAAAGCGAACTGTTCGGTCACGAGAGGGGAGCTTTCACGGGTGCTCTGATGCAAAGAAAAGGTCGATTCGAGATTGCAGACAGAGGCACGCTCTTTCTGGATGAGATCGGCGACATCAGCCTGGAACTCCAGCCGAAATTGTTGCGCGCCATCCAAGAGCAAGAGTTCGAGCGGCTGGGAAGCTCGAAGACGATCCAGGTCAACGTGCGACTCATTGCTGCCACCCATCGCGACCTTGGGGCTATGATTCAGAACGAGAAATTCCGCGAGGATCTTTTCTATCGATTCAACGTCTTTCCGATTGAGATCCCGCCGCTTCGGGAACGACGCGAGGACATTCCGCTGCTAGTGAACTATTTCGTATCGAAACTATCCCGACGGATGCGAAAGCAGATTCGGTCGATACCGAGCCACACAACGGAGATGCTGACGAACTGTCCGTGGAAGGGGAATATTAGGGAATTGGCAAACGTCATCGAACGAGCTGTCATTCTCACACGTGGTGAGGAGTTAGAGGTGCCGCTTAACGAGCTTGCCATCTGTTCAGAGACCAAAGTTGCTGTCGGAACGGCCTCCACGTTTCGACAAGCGGAATCCTCTGTAATCATCGGCGCTCTGAGAACTGCTTCGGGCCGGATCGCAGGCAAGGGGGGAGCCGCCGAACGGCTCGGATTGAAACGCACGACCCTGCAAAACAAGATTCGCCGCCTCGGCATCGCAAAAGCACATTACGCGTAAGTCTCGCACGCCAGGGAACTGCACAGCTCCTCGTGAATATGGGCTCCTGTGTACGGTGTGCACGTAAGGACGTGCTGGCAATTGTTCGTTGCGTAATTTTCTGGGAAGTCGCCGTGGAGGATCATCCCTCGGTTCCGGCGTGACTTTCTAATCTCCTCCCGCGCGGGTCGGACCAATCGGCCCAGCCGGAACCAATCGCCTGTCTGAGCCTCACCGTATGGAAGAATTGTCCTTTAGACGCGGGTGCGAGCGGGTAGAACCGAGGATTCTGGCACAGCCGCCCGTGGTCAACAAGGTATACCGGGCTGACCACCCCCGAGCGCGAATTCCTGCTCCTTGGTTTCATCCACTTGCGGCTGCTGCGCAGGAACCCTTTTGAACCACCGGGGCTAAGAGCCTATTTCCGCGTGGGTTCGTCCCGCTCGTCGGGTTGTCAGCCGATCAGGCCCCTCGACTCCCCTTGACTGAAGTACCGTTGAGATGAGTTGTAGGCGTTTCCGCGTCAGGTGCGCGGCTGGGCAACGTAGAAGAGCACGACGAAGTAGTGACAGGTGCTTCCGGCCAGCACAAAGAGATGCCATAACGCGTGGAAGTAAGACAGGCGGTCGAAAGCGAAGAAGACTATGCCTACGGTATAGAGCAGGCCGCCCAGCGCAATCCAGAATATGCCGTGCCACGTGAGAGCGTGCAGTAAAGGACGCATCACGAACACGCCCAGCCAACCCATTCCCACATACACAACGACCGACGCGATGGCGAAACGTCCTATTGCGAAACTCTTGAACAGAATTCCCAGGATGGCGAGGCCCCACACAATGGCGAACAGAAGCCATCCCAACTGCCCGCGCAGCGACACCAGGGCGAATGGAGTATAGGTTCCGGCGATCAGAAGATAGATTGCCGAATGATCAATGATTTGCAGAACGTGACGTGCGCGGGTGCGAACGAGCGAGTGATACAGTGTAGAGCAGACATAGACCAGCACCAATGTGCAGCCAAAGACCGAGCAACTGGCAATCTGCCAAGCCGTCCCACCCACCGCAGTGACCACCAGTGCAACCGCTCCTGCGAGAGCGAGCGCCGCCCCGATACCATGCGTAACGGAGTTCGCGATGATGTCGCCCAACCTGTGTTCCTTGACCATAGGGAGATGATAAACATCAGGGTGTTCAGCAGGTAAGACCCCTGCAACAACTGTTCGACAAAGGATTCTGGCCAAGAAGGTACAGAGCCTGAAGACGTCTAGAACGAGAACGCCAATGGAGCTTAACTTCCAGAGGTGTCAGCTATCGCCTGAAGCCCACCAACCAACCCGGCGGCCGTGCTACCCTCTTTGGTTGCCTGCCGTCTCCCAAGCCGCAGCTCGGAGCATTGCCCATGAGATTCACACTTAGATTCTTGCCCCGGAACGCCGCCGCATACGCTCTCTTAGCCCTCGCCCCGCTTACCGCCTACGTGCAGGATGCGCCCGCGCAAGAGGCGCACGGCATCGCTGTCGCCAATATGGATCGCTCGGTCAAGCCGGGCGACGATTTCTACGAATATTCCAACAGTGGTTGGATCAAGCGCACCGAAATTCCGCCGGATCGCGCCGATGTGGGCGTCTTTACCCAGCTCTCCGACCTGAGCAACAAGCACACTGCCACGCTGATTGAAGAGATTGCCAAATCCAACCCGCCCGCAGGCTCGGGTGCGCGCAAGGTCGCTGACCTCTACAACTCCTACATGGACGAGGCCACCATCGAGACAAAAGGCCTAGCGCCCCTCCGCCCGCACCTCGACGCTATCGCTGCCATTCATGATAAGCGCGAGCTGGCCCACGCACTGGGTGAGACCCTTCGCGCGGATGTTGACGCCCTCAATAACACCAACTTTCATACCGCGAATCTTGTTGGACTGTGGGTCGCTCCCGGCTTCAATGATTCGGAGCACTATATGGCCTACCTGCTCCAAGGTGGATTACAACTCCCGGACCGCGAATACTACCTCGCCGACAACGAGCACATGCGCAACATTCGTACCCAGTATCAGGCGCATATCTCAGCCATCCTCAAACTCGCTGGATTCTCTGACACGGACGCCCGTGCCACCCGCATTGTTGAACTCGAGCACGCCATTGCGCAAACCCATCGCAGCCTGGCGGACAACCAGGACATACACAAGGCCAATAACACCTGGACACAGGCTGACTTTGCGACCAAGGCGCCCGGACTGGACTGGACCGAGTACTTTCACGGAGCGGAGATCGGCCAGCAAGCCAGCTTCATTGTCTGGCAGCCCGAGGCCTTTACCGGCGAGTCCGCTTTGGTGGCCTCCACTCCTCTCGACACGTGGAAGGACTGGCTGGCGTTCCATCTGCTCGAGGCCTATGCCGGAGTGCTCCCAAAAGCGCTGGCGGATGAACGCTTTGCATTTTTCGGCAAGACACTTTCCGACACGCCGCAACAGCGTCCCCGCTGGCAGCGCGGAGTATTTTTGGTGAACGGCCTGCTTGGCGATGCCGTCGGCCAAATCTACGCGCAGCGCTATTTCTCCCCCGAGGCCAAGGCACAGGCGCAGGCTATGGCCGCGAACCTCATCGCCGCATATCACCAGCGCATTGAAGCTCTCACCTGGATGGATCCTGCGACCAAGGCCGAAGCTGAGGCCAAGCTCTCTACCCTTTATGTCGGTGTCGGCTACCCGGAAACCTGGCACGATTACTCGTCCTACGAAGTCAAGGCGGACGATATTTTTGGCAACATATGGCGGGGCAGTTTGTCCGAGTTTCGCCGTGAGGTCGCGCGCCTCGGCAAACCGGTTGACCGTAGGGAATGGTCGATGACGCCGCAGACAGTGAATGCGGTGAATCTACCTCTGCAAAATGCGCTCAACTTTCCCGCCGCTATTCTGCAACCGCCGTTCTTTGATCCTCTGGCCCCGGCTGCGGCCAACTATGGCGCCATCGGCTCGGTGATCGGTCACGAAATCAGCCACACCTTTGATACCGAAGGCAGCGCCTTCGACTCGAAGGGCCGTGTGCGCAATTGGTGGACTCCCGCCGATCTGGCGCATTTCGAGGCCGCCACCGCAAAACTCGCTGCGCAGTACGACAGCTATAAGCCCTTTCCCGATCTCTCGGTGAACGGCAAGCAGACGCTCGCGGAGAACATCGCCGACGTGGCCGGCATCTCTGCCGCCTATGACGGTTATCAAGCCTCGCTCATGGGTAAGCCTGCCCCCACGCAGAATGGCTTTTCCGGCGACCAGCAGTTCTTCATTGCCTTTGCCCAGAACTGGGGATCGAAGACGCGGGAAGCGGCGCTCCGACAGCAGGTGATGACGGATCCGCACGCACCCGCGCGATACCGCGCCGACACTGTACGCAATATCGACGCTTGGTACGCAGCTTTTCATGTTCAACCGGGAGAGAAACTTTATCTCGCGCCGCCCGAGCGGGTGCGCCTCTGGTAGAGGATGACGAAACACGCACGATCTTAGAGGTGGCTTCGTCAGTTGCGTCCCAGAAACGCCATTTTGTAATTCTGGACAGGACGGAATCACTCCCGAATAGTCGGCAACTCTTAACCTTGGGATTACTTCAGGTTAGCCCGTCATTCGACCAGAGCGGTGGGACCGCCTGTGCCTCAGCTTCCGAGTTACGGACCTCCCAGGAGTTTCGGAGAACTTTGGTCGAAATACCTGGTCTAATCAGGTCATGTGGTTTCGGTTGCTGAGTTCCACCGAGACGCGGATGTACACTACGTGGCTCAGGAAGCAGGATCGAATCCTGGCACGTCTTGAACAAGCGGAAATTACCCATGAAATTTCTGTCTGGGAAGTGATGGTTCACGAGTCACACTGGAGGGGTGCAATGCAGTCCAAAGTGATTTCCATAGTTATCAGTGCTCTGCTGCTGCAAGGCGGCCTGAGCGCACAAACTCAAACGCAGGATCGAACCCATGCAACGACCCAGACGGCCCCCAAAGCCGTCGCGAAATATGGTTCGAATCCCGCCGTCGGGAGGACGTTCACGCATGACGGCATCAAGCTCTATTACGAAATCTACGGCGTGGGCGAACCGCTTCTGCTCGTGCATGGCAATGGCGGCAGCATCGCCAATTTCAAAGCTCAGATCGATTACTTCCGCAAGCGCTACAAAGTGATCGCCATGGACAGCCGGGATCAGGGCAAGTCCGGCGATAGCCCGGACAAAATCAACTACGAGAAGATGACCGGCGACCTCGCGGCCCTCCTGGATCATTTAAATACGGGGCCAGTAAATGTACTGGGCTGGAGCGATGGCGGCATCGAGGCCTTGCTGCTCGGCATTCGGCATCCGGCAAAAGTGAAGAAGATCGCTGCAATGGCCGCGAACCTGAACCCCGGCGAGCAAGCCGTCTACCCGGAAATATTCGCCGCCTTCAAATCCATGTTGGACTCGATGCCGGCTGCCGCCAAGGAGACGCCAAAGGGCAAGCGCGAGTTGAAGGTGGTGCAAATGCTGTTCGACGAGCCCCACATTGACCCCACGGCACTTGAGGCGATCACCGCGCCCACGCTTGTCCTGGCCTCCGATCACGATGCGATCCGCGACGAGCACACTCTGGAGATCTATCACCACATCCCGAACAGCCAGCTCTGCATCTTCCCGGACGCGACCCACATGATTCCTTATGATGATCCTCCACGATTTAACGCAGCAGTAGACCGCTTCTTCCGCACGCCTTTCGTGAAGAAGGATCGCGTAAAGGACTTGTTCAAATCCTTCGAGGCGATGCAAGCGTCCCAACCGTAACCACGGCCGGTTCTCCTAGCCCTGGCTTGGCCTCTTGGGCAACTCGACAGCTCGCTCCTTGATTGGACAGCTCCCGGTTGGTCAGCGCCCTTACCTAATCATTCGCAGTTCTCCATGTATGCTCGAGTCGCAATACCGCGTGAAACTCGGCTTCGGCCGGCGAATAATCATTGATGAGTAGATGGCTGCGGTTTCTGAGTTGACGCCGGGGCTGGCGGTGTGAGCGCAGCCGTGAGTACGGCTATCCCGGCGGCAGCAGCATCCCCTTTTCAAGATGCCGGGTAACGTGCGCATACGAAGCGGCATGCGGATCGTGCGTCACCATCACAATCGTCTTGTGGAAGTCTTCGTTCAGTCGCTTCAAGATCTCCAAAACTTCCGTGGCGGAGTGACTGTCCAGGTCGCCCGTGGGCTCATCCGCCAGCAAAAGCGTGGGGTCGCTCACAATGGCCCGAGCGATCGCCACGCGCTGCTCCTGTCCACCGGAGAGCTGTTTGGGTAGATGGTTAACCCGATCTTCCAAGCCCACGAGTTTCAACGCAGTCATGACGTGGTCGCGCCTCTGCTGCGGGTTGAGGTGGGTCAGAAGAAGCGGCAGTTCCACGTTTTCAAACGCCGTCAGCACCGGGATCAGGTTAAATGTCTGGAAGACGTACCCGATGTGCTCATTGCGCCAGTGGGCCGCCTGCGAGTCGGTGAAGCGGAAAATGTTCTGATTCTGCACCAGCAACTCGCCTGAGGTCGGCCGATCAATGGCTGCGATCATGTTCAGCAGCGTGGTCTTGCCCGAGCCCGAGGGCCCCATCAGCGCCATGAATTCGCCGGCCGCGATGTCAATCGAGACGTCATCAAGAGCCACTACTTCAAAAGCCTCGCGCTTGAAAACCTTGCAGACGTTGCGAGCTTGAACAACTTTGGTTCCGGTAGCGACTCTGTTTTCAGCCACTGTACTCATGATTGCCCCTTGATTTTGATTGTGTCCCCGTCTTTCAGATCTTGCGGCCCTTTGATGATCACACTTTCGCCCCCCACCAGTCCGCCCACGAGAAAGCCGTCGGTGCGCTGGCTCAACACGTGGACCTCACGCATGCGCGCCTTACCGTCGAAGGCTAGAAACACGATCTTCTTGCCCTCATGATCCCGCACCGCGCTGGCCGGTACAAACGTTCCCGCCGGTTGCGTGCCGGTGGCTCTTTGCTCATCCGCCAGGAACTTGACCGTGGCGTTCATTTCCGGCCGCAAGTACTCGTCCGGATTTAGCACCTGCACTTTCACCTGTACGGTGGCCTTCTGCCGATTGGCCTCCGGCGAGATCTGCGCGATTTCCCCCTTGTACTTGCGATCGGGATAAGCGTCTACGGTAACGATGCCTTTCTGTTTGGGACCGAGCCGGGCGAAGTCAGACTGGGCAATATCGAGCTCGACCTGAATATCTTTCAAATCCGCCAGCGACACCACCGAACCCTGAGGGCCGCCAGCCGCCGCACTGGCAAACTGCGCCGTAATCAGTTCACCTTTTTCCGCGGTCCGGTCGAGAATCGTGCCGGTGACGGGCGCGCGGATCACCGTGGCGTCGAGTTGCGACTTGGCGTAATCGAACTGTCCCTGCGCCTGAGCCACGGATCCGCGGGCTCGGGCGATCTCTTCCGGCCGCGGCCCGATCTTCATCAGTTGGAAAGCCTTGTCCAGAGAGTTGACTCGCTGCTGGTCCGAATCGAACTTGCCGGTAGCATCGTCCAGCGCCTGACGGGAAACTACGCCGGCGGATGAAAGTTCCTTGATGCGATCCAGAGTCAGCTTGTCGTTGACCAGCGTGGCGCGGGCTTCATCGAGGTTATGTTGGGCCTGTTGAATCTCTTCCGGGCGGGACCCGTGCTCAAGTTCCTCGAGATAAGCGCGGGCATTGTCCAACGCGCCCTTCGCCTGGTCATAGGCAGCGCGGAACTCCTGATCCTCCAGTCGCACCAGAACCTGTCCCTCCTTTACCTTGTCGCCCTTTTCCACGCCAATCCACGCCAGGCGTCCAGTGACCTTGGAATTCACGTTGATCGTGTGATGAGCCACGATGTAGCCCGTGGCCGAGAGCACCGTGTCGCCAACCTCGCTGTTCTCCGCGGAAGCGCGTGCCACCTCGACCTCGGGTACGTCGCGGGAAAGCACGCGGTAGGCGAGAGCGGACAAACTCACCACGGCTACGATCACGATCCCAATAACGATGTAGCGGCGTGCCCAGGCGGGCGGTTCTCCATTGCTCGCGCCATGCTCCGTGCGGTCGATTCGCAAACTCTGCAGGTCTTCGTGTTTCGCGTCAATCGGCATAAGAATGAGTACGAACTTTGTGCTGATCTAGTTTCCCAAGCACTACCAATCAACCTCTCAACGCGGTGAGAATATTCTGCCGCGCCGCATGCCATGCCGGAGCAAATCCGCCGAGCAATCCCATGATCAACGCGAACCCGACGGCGTAGCCTGCCACCAGCGGCGTAATGCGCAGGCTGAATATCACCTCACTAAACGTTACCGCATTCGACGTTCCCGTCTGCATTCCATTGAAGGGCAGCATCAGCAGAATTCCCGCCGCAGCCCCCAGAAGGGATAGCATCAGCGATTCCAATACAAAAGATGTCAAGATCGCTGGACGGGAAAATCCCAGCACCCGCAGAGTCGCAATTTCACGTCCGCGGTAGGCGACGGCAGCGTACATGGTATTCATGGCGGCAAAGCTGGATCCAATCGCCATGATCACGGCCACAACGATTCCGATGTACTCGATCGGCGCGCCCGAACTGGTTTGCTTGGCGTAGTAGTCCGTCTCCAGCATTCCTTCGAGTTTGAGCCGCTGGTCATCGCTGACCCGGTTCTTCAGCGCATCCGCGGCCATGGGATCGGTCGCGCGCAAGTAAGCCGAGGCATAGCCTCCCTGGCGATCGAAATCCGACGCCATCTGATTCACGTCGCCCCAAAGTTCGGACTCGTAGGCCGAACCGCCGGCGTCGAACACTCCCACGACCTTCCACGATCCTTTGCCGAACTCCATGCTGTCGCCGATGTTCGCGTGGGAAAAGCGGTCGCGTATGGATTTGCTGACGACCACTTCGCGCTGGCCGGTCTGGAACCAGCGTCCCTCGACCAGCTTCGCGCTGGGTCGAAGTTCGAGGCCATCGGGCATCATGCCACGCACGGTGACGTTCACTTCGCCCGTGCCGTCCTTGCGCGGAAGCACGATGACCACAACCCACTCGCCAGAAACCATGGGCTCCCCGTGACTGTCCTTCGCGATGCCGGGAAGAACCTTGAGGGTGGGGAAGAGCGCAGCATCAAAGCCGCCCGACAATTCCGCCTCAGATCCCTTGCGCAGCACCAGCACATTCTGCGGATTGCCGCTCGAAACGAAAGCGCGCTTCAGACCTGTCAGCAGTGCCATCAGAAAGATCGCCGTCGTCACGGTCAGCGCGATGCCCAGCGCGGTCATGATGGTGAGCCCTTTGCGAAGCTTCAAGTTGCGGACGTTATAGCTGATCGGTATCGCCATAAGTGAACTCTCAAACTCAGCCGATGTGACGCAGACCCTCCACGATGTTCATGTGGGAAGCTTTGTACGCGGGCAAATAACCGCTGACGAATCCCACCGTCGCGGCGACCAGCAAGGACAGGACCACGGTGGGCAGCGTGATTTTCATGTCGAGCGGAACTCCCAGCGCGACGAAGCGGCGGGTCAACCCCTGGATCACCGGAATAGCCACTACAATGCCCAGCGCTCCGCCCGCAACGGACAAGCCGACGGCCTCACTCACCAACAACGAAAGCAGGCGCTGTCGGGTGAATCCCAGGGTCTTCAACACGGCCACTTCGCGCGTTCGTCCGCGAACCGACATGGCCATGGTATTGGCTGATACCAGGAGAATTGCAAACACCACAGCCCCGCAGATGCCAAGAATGAAAGCCTTCACGTTTCCCAGTGTGGCCACAAACGAAAGCTGAAAGGCTTTCTCGCTCTCAGTTTTCGTCTGCTCGGGCGAGTTGTGGAACATATCGTCGATTTCGCTCGAGACTCGCGCCACATCCTCTGCCGAGGCCACCCGAGCCGAATACCAGCCTGCTTTTCCTTTGAACCAGCCCCAGGACTCTTCCAGATACTTGGCGTTGAAATATAGCGAATTCTGCGGCGGATCCCGGTGGTAAATGCCGCGAATTGTCAGTTCCGGGTTGACCGGGAACATCGTCCCCTGCAGCGTGATCTTATCGCCGATTTTCCAACCATATTTTTGAGCCAGCGTTACATCCACCAGGGCGCCGGCGCGGTCGCGCTGCCAGGCCAGTACCTGATCCGGTGGAGCAATCTTGTCGGATGCAACTTTCAGATACTCGTCCGGGTCGGTGGCGATCTGCGCAAAGAAGTTCTCTGGACGGTCATCCTTATAGCGGCCCCCAAACCATGTCATCGGCGCTACCGCCACCACTCCGGGGATGCGGCGAATCTTGTCCCGGTAGTACGCCGGAAGGAAGAACGCCAGCGAAACGCGGTCGCGCGTGATCACCCGCTTGGCCGCCTCGGGAGCCACCTGATCGATATAAAAGGCGCGCCAGATACTAATCATCAGCGTCAGCAATAGCAAGGAAAACCCGATGCTCGCCATCGTCAGTAGGCTGCGCCGTTTGTTGCGAAACGCATTGCGAACCACAAAACTGCCTAACGTCATGATTTAGCCTATGTGCCGCAGCCCTTCCACAATCTCCACCCGCGACGCGTGGTAGGACGGCACGAGCGAACTGAAGAATCCGACCAGGGCCGCCACCACCAAAGCGACAAGCAGCGTTCCAGGCGTAACCTGCATCTGTTCCAGGAAAAAGCCCATGGGCGACTGTTTGATGATCGTCAGGAGCAACCACGCGAAGCCGCAGCCAAAGAGTCCGCCCGCAATCGAAAGCGACATAGCCTCGCCCACAAAAAGGCCCAGGATGGTCTGCTGTTCGAAGCCCAGGGTCTTGAGCAGGGCCACTTCGCGGGTCCGTTCGCGAATCGACATCGCCATCGTGTTGGCCGAAACCAGAAGAGTGGTGAAGACCACAGCCATGCAGATGCTGAGAATGAAAGCTTTCACGTTGCCCAGCATATTGACGAAGCTGAGGCCGAAGGCTTTCTCGCTCTCGGTCTTGGTGGGCTGCGGCGAATTGCGAAACATATCGTCGATGGTGCTGGCGATTTTGGCCACATCGTCGGGGGACCCAGACATGATGCTGAAAGTGCCGGCCTGGCCCTTGAACCAGCTCACTGCCTCTTCCACGTACTTCGCGTTGAAGTAGACCGTCTTGTTCGTCGTCGGCGAATGGAAGATGCCGCGAATGGTGAGCTCCAGGTTGACGGGATAGATCGTGCCCAGTAGAACGATGCGATCCCCCACTCTCCAACCATATTTCTGGGCCAGTTCGTCATTCACGATCACACCGGCACGGTCGCGTTGCCAGGCAGCAAGTTGATCGGCCGGTATCCGCATCTCCGGATAGACTTTCGGGAACTCGTCGGGATCGGTTGCGAACTGCGGGAAAAAATTCTCCGGCTTGTTGTCTTTATATAAGCCGCCGAACCAGGACAGGGGCACAACCGCAACCACTCCGGGCACGGCGCGGATTTTTTCGCGGTAGAATCCGGGCAAAAAATTGGTCAGCGAAACGCGGTGGCGAGCGATCAGCCGGCGGGTCGACTCGGCGCTGCCTTTGTCGATATAAAAGCCGTGCCACAGCGTCATCATGAAGGTCAGCAGCAGCAGGGAAACGCCGATACTCGCAATTGTCAGAATGCTGCGCCGCTTGTTGCGGAGGGCGTTCTTGGTGACAAATCGGGTCAAAGTCATGGTTGAACCCAAGGGAAGACGCGGCGTGCCGGACAACGGGCGAACTTAGCCCAAGTAGGCCTCAAGGATAAACGAATGAGTCCCCTTCCGACAACTTGCCTGCGACCTTGCAAATGCCACCTCACACGATCTCACCCCAAACGATCCGCATCCATACTCAATCCGCACGCGATCGGACGAAAGTGGAGATCGTCATTCGGCTTGCATGACAATGTCATATTCGTTTCCGCCAAACGAGTTTGAAAATGAGCAACAGGAACGAAAGGCCCGGCTGATGGCGGTGAGGAGGCTACGCCGCTTGTTGAGCAGAGTGCTTCGAACCGTTGAGCAAGCTCAGGCTCAAGAGCCGATGCGTCGCGATCGTCGATCAAAGTGAGGTGGCGGTGTGGAGTTAGGACGGGGACCAGGAAGACCGAACCCATGCAGAGAACCTACAAGCCCACACAGGCAAGCCGCAACGGATCCCGTGTTGTCTTTTTAATCGTCCCTTAACGCTCGGGGCCTAACATGGGCGCTTGTGAACAGTCTTCGGGGGAGGGCTGTTCGACGAGCGTCCCGTGACTCGATTGAGTCTGGGGCGCTTTCGTTTGTGTGTTCTTCCCAACATACTCTGCAAGTCGCCGTGTGCAGGGGCGCTGCCACGGTTCAGGCGGCGGGTCAGGTGCGGAACGGAAGATCACGACTCGGCTTCCGTGTCCCAAATGCCTGCGTCCCAATAGACTGGAAGCGATGAGCCTGAACGGTGGTTTACACGAAACGCCTTGCCAGTCCTGTGGCACGCCCTTGAAATTTGAAATCAATCACGAGATTGAGTCGCTGATGAAGCGCAACCACGCCTGACCTTGACCAGTTCCAATCTCCAACGACCTTGCTCCGGGCAGACTTTCTGCTTTACTCAGATCGGCTTGGGACCTTGAGGCGCAACCAGCACCTCCGACCGAGTGACGCATGACGAGGTGCACGGTTGCACCGAGCCGAGCTATACTTTGCCCGCATGAGCACGGACGACGCCGCGGAGCGTGAAAGAAACAAAGCATGGGCAGACTTGTGCCGAGCGGAAGGATGGGTTTGCAAGTTTTGTGGAGCGATCCCCGAACACAGTCAACAATTCACGGAAAACCTCTGTGATGACTGCCGCAAGATAGCACGGAACGAATAGCCTAACCCGCCTGATCTGCCTGCCTGCCGCTTCAGAGAGACGCCGCAGGCCATCAAAGACGCGCTCCTGCTCCTAAGGGACATAGGTCGTCCTGAGCCTGCTGGTCTGGACGCATGTTAGAAGTTGCGACTGGCAGGTACCCTTCTCAGCGGTCGCGAGGGCCCCTGACTCGATGCTCCCTCGCCCAGACCCTCACACGCTAGCACGCTAGCGAACGCCCCGGTTTTCCGCTTGTTCTTGACCGACATCACTTTTCCCGTTCGTATAGCCTACCCACGCCCGCATTGCGGCGTGGTTTTTAGCCTACTACCGGAATTTCCCGGCAACGAATTCCGGAATCATCTCTTCCAGCTTTCGTGATAGCCAGCCCTGTAGTTCAGATTTGTGCTCTTGGGAAAGAGACATGAAGCGAACTCCGAGATGGCCGGTCTTCCACCAGCAGATCGTCGATTCTACTGAAAATGGGACTTCGTGACCCGGTAAGGTGAACTGAACCTGTACGCATTCCCCAGGGTTGAGCGGAACGAAGGTACTCACGGCCATGCCTCCTTCGCTGATGTTTATGCAGTGACAGCGAAGCTCGGGCATCGTTCGTCGTAGGATGACAACCGGGATTGAGATGGGACACCGGAAATAGCGACGTCGCTCTCTCAGTATCAGTCCGTAAGCAGGCTTGAGTGTGTTGCGGATTGACTGCGTGGAAAGAGGTCTCTCGAAGACAAATTCCGACCTCTTCCGGAAGGCTGTGCTTTCCGCATCGCTGCCGCTGATGGCAAACGTCACCGCTGTTCGGTTCGATGGGGAGAGATGTGCCTCGTCCAAGATCAGTCCGGACTGTTCTCCAAGCTGGAGATCAACGATAACGGCATCGAACTTTCGGCGGTTCAATAGACCAACCGCCGCTGGCACTTCCTGACAGACATCGGGCGAGATAGACAATTCTTGTAGGGCGAGGCTTACCTGCTGAATTGTGCCTGGATCAGCGGACACCAAAAGTGCAAGGCCGATTGCCATGATGAAATACACTCCTTTTAAGGTCGTCTGTCATGATTGTCCCCCACTTGCTTGTGCGCGGACGAGCCCTTCGGGGTAATCGCCGCGCAGTTTTTCGGCAACTTTGTCAGCCGCTAGAGGCTTGCTGAAGTAGTAGCCTTGGATTTCGTCACACTGACGTGCCCGCAGGAACGACATTTGCGCTTCGTCTTCG
>Ga0224558_1001089_pt1 | contig 29619 bp, 24 predicted proteins | sample 714S32024metaG_FD_180682 | JGI IMG/M metagenome (GOLD analysis project Ga0224558, IMG submission 180682) | Peat soil microbial communities from Stordalen Mire, Sweden - 717 S3 20-24 | ecosystem: Environmental > Terrestrial > Soil > Wetlands > Peat | place: Sweden: Norrbotten County, Stordalen... | reverse complement strand
AAGGCCAAAGTAACCATGAGAAGATCCTATGGTTTTCGCACCTTCCGTATCCTGGAACTCGCGCTCTATCACTCACTTGGCAAACTACCCGAGCCGGAGCTTACCCATGAATTCTTCTGACGAGTCGAATTTAAAGAAAGGCGTCCGCAAACGCAACGCAGGGACCAACGCGAGGCCGGCAACTCTCGCCGCAATTGATCTCCGCCAGCCGGTAATCCATCTTATCTCTTGCCTAAACACCCTCCTCTGATGTACATATCAGCGGTATCTCCAGTCAGCAGCGTGCTCAAAGTTCAAGTGGTTGCTGGTAAACCGCGCACTTCGATTCCCGCCTTCATCTCAAGGGCGGAAGATCCCCGGAGCTTTATGAAACCGACACTACGTCTTTTCTGTTTCGCGGTTGTGTTCTCACTCGTCCGTCAAGTTGCATTTGCTCAGGGCGCCGCCACCGGCGACCTCCACGTCAGCGTGAAAGATCCGAAGGGCAACGCCGTGACCAACGCCACCGTCACCGTGCGAGATGTCGCCAAGGGTCTGGAACGCGCGGGCAGCAGCGACGGCGAGGGCGGCTACAGTGTGCGTCAGTTGGCTCCCGGCACTTATTCCGTCACCGTGGACGCGTCGGGTTTTGCCAAAGCCGAAGCCACCGGCGTCTCCATCACCGTCGGCGAGATGGCCGAATTACCCCTCGCGCTCACCGTCGCGGGCGGCAAGGAAATCGTCGAAGTTAACGCCCAGGCAGACATCGTGGAAACTTCGCGCAGTTCCACCACCGACACCATCGGCGAGCGCCGCATCGACAATCTGCCGATCAACGGCCGTAACTACATTCAGTTCACGCTGACCGATTCGCAGGTGCAGCGCGACAGCGCCCCCCAACTCGGCGCCGCGCCGACTTCCGGCCTCAACATGAGCGGCCAGCGTGCCCGCTCCAACCTGGTCAATGTTGACGGTGCCGATGCCACCGACAATTCCACCGACGGCGTGCGCTCCACCGTCTCCCAGGAAGACGTGCAGGAATTCCAGATCATCACCAACAACTACGCTGCGGAATACGGCCGCGCCGCTGGCGGCGTGGTCAACATCATCACCCGCTCCGGATCGAACGCGTTCCACGGCGATGTCTACGGATATCTGCGCAATCGTGATTTCCAGGCCGTCAACCCCTTCAGCACCACCCCCAACCCTGCCTATACCCGCGTGCAGGCGGGCGCAGCCTTCGGTGGGCCGATTAAGAAAGACAAGACGTACTATTTCTTTTCCTATGAAGTCACCCGGCGCCACGAAACCGGATTCTCCGCCGTCGGCGCGAACAACTTTGGGCTCCTGCCCTTCAATACGGCCACAGACATCGGCTCGGTGGGACTAGGCGGGCCGGGAAACTTTCCATTGCCCTTCGGCACCATCCAGGTAAGTCCGGCGCAGCAAGCATTCTTGGAGGGTGTGACCCCAGGGGATTTGGCTTCGTTCGGTGGCGCACTGCCCGGTTATCTAGCGCTGCTGGGGGCTTCCTCCGGCCAAGCCGTACAGGGAGCCTGGCCCACTTCCCTAGTACAGGGTTTGACGGGCGGCCTCCTCAGTGCTTGGGCGGGCTTCCCCACTACTTGCGCTCCTCCCGGCCCGTGCGTCCCCGTCCCCACCTCGTATCAGACCCTGGCTTCGCAAGAAGGCAACTTCCCGATCTTCGAAGGCACCAGCCTCTACGCCTTTCGCATCGACCACAACGTGAGCAACAATAACCGTCTCACGCTCCGCGTCAATGCCAGCCCGAGCACGATCACCGGCATCGAAGGCAGCGGACAGGACCAGCCCTTCGGTCAAAACGCTTACTCGCGGACCTCGCAACAAAGCTACCGTGATGTGGCCGGCGTTGCGCAGGATACCTGGACCCTCGGCACCAGCAAGGTCAATGAATTCCGCTTCCAGTACGCGCGCCGGGGTCTGAATTATTACTACAACACCAAGATCCCGGCCGGCGCCGATCCGGCCGTCAACATTCCCGGTTACGGTTATTTTGGACGCGAGCCTTACTCCTACATTGCGCGCGTCGAGACGCGCTACCAGTTCACTGACAACTTTTCCTGGAGTTTCGGACGGCACAGCACCAAGTTCGGAGTAGACTTCAACTATCTTCCGCTCACGGCCACCTTCACGGTGAATTATGGCGGCGTTTATGACTTCGGCAGCTTCAATGTAACTCCCCTCGGCTTTCCTCAGTCGTTCCCGGGTCTTTCCCCGGTGCAGGCTTACGGAGCCGGCGTCCCTGAAGACTTCATCCAGGGCCTCGGCAGTCCCAGCGACTCATTCTCCAACAAGCCCCTTGGCATGTTTTGGCAGGATTCCTGGCGCGTAAACCACAATCTCACGTTGAACTACGGCCTGCGTTACGATGTGGAATTCCCGCCCACGTTCCCACCCCCCAAAGGATTGGCGCTTCCCGCGTATAACGCCCTGGGCTTGCAGAAAGGCATCCAGACCGACTGGAAGGCCATTCAGCCACGTCTGGGCATCGCGTGGGATCCCAGGGGAGACGGCAAAACCGTGATCCGCGCTTCGTTCGGAATGTTCTTTGATCATCCCTTGCTTGGTCTGTACTTCCTCGGCCAGGCCTCAGACGGCTCAACCAGCGGACAACTTGCCTTCGGCGGCACGGCGCCGTGCGCGGGAGCCGGAAATCCTGCCAACCTAAATGCGATCCCCATTTTTCAGGGGCTCCTGAATCAGCCAAACTGTACGCCGTCGGTCTTCCCACAAGCGAATGCCAATCTCTTTTACGAGCCGAACCAGCAGCAGTTCCAGGCCCTGAATACTCCCAACTCGGTTTTCCTTAACCAGAACTACCTCAACCTAGCCCAAGGAACGTTCCTGCCGCTCGCCTTCCAGCCCTTTGGTTATCCGCAGGCGAAGAACTTCGTTTACGCCTACTCGCAGCAAGCGAACCTGACTGTCGAGCGCGACCTCGGTGATGGCTACGCCCTCAGCGTGGCTTACAACTTTAACGGCGGCCGTCATCTCAACCGCCCCATCAACGCGAATCCGGTGAATGGCGCCTTCATGGTGGAAAATCTGAAAGCCGCGGTAGCTGCTGGGGTCAATAAAATAACGGATAACCCGTTCACGGTGACCGGTTGCGGCGTTGGTCCGGGCGGTCCCTACGTTCCGGCCGCCCTAACGAATTTCTTCCGGCCGGGCGGCGTTAACCCAGCCATCGGCTTGGCATTGCTTTCGAGTGCTGCGACGGCGCCTTGCGTCACCGCCGTGTTGCCTGCGGTGCAGCAACTCTATCGTCTGAACACAAACTGCAATCTCGCCTCTCCTGCTCTGGCTGGCTGCATCCCTTTCGGCGACATGGACGCCAACTACTCCAACGGCAGTTCGGTCTATAACGGATTCAGCGCCAATCTCCGCAAGCGCTTCACCAAGCACTACGAATTTCTGGCCTCCTACACCTGGTCGCACGCCATCGACGATTCCACTGACCTGCAGTCCACGCTCACGCCCCAGGACAGCTACTCTCCGGCCAACGATCGCTCCTCGTCGCTCTTTGATCAGCGCCATCGCTTCGTCTTCAGCGGCGTCTACCAGTCGGGCAAACTCAGCGGCAGCGGCTTCGCGAGAAAGTTATTCAGCAATTGGACATTCGCCCCCTCGATCGAATTCAGTTCCGGGCGACCCTTCAACATCATCACCGGTAATGACGACAACCTCCAGTTGTCTTCCCTCACTGGGCGGCCCAACACCTTCGTAAACCCCGATTGTACGACCGTCTTTGGATACACTCCCGTCCTGTCGAAGGTCTCTCCCACCGGAGTCTTCCAGGAGCCTTGCGTCGCCGACTTTAACGGCACGCTCGCCTCCCTCGACGGCAACCTGGGCCGCAACGCGGGCATCACCCCATGGACGGTGTTCGACGATGTGCGCTTCGCCAAACGCATCAACTTCGGCGAGCGCATCAACATGGATTTCATCACCGACATGTTCAACATCGCTAACCGCTACAACGTGGCGGCCGTAAGCCCGCTCTTCACCAACGCCGGTCAGGCCACCGCCGCCTACGACCCGCGCCAGTTCCAGTTCGCGCTGAAATTGAACTGGTAAATCAGATTTTGGAGTTATGCGCTGGTTGTTTCTGCGAGAGAGTACGACGAATAAGAGTTACAGGAGCCGTCGAAAGCCTTCATGATTTGTCGCGGAGCGTGCGACACCAAGCTCTCTACGGTGCTTCGATCAACTCCATCTTGCCGTCCCGTGTCCGGTGCAACACTATCAACCTGCCCTTGGGGTCGCGGAATACAAAAACATCTTTGTCGCGGAAATGCGCCTCTTTGATCGCTTCTTCCAAAGTCATCGGACGAAGCGCAACCGAATCCTGGGCATGCACCAGGTGCACTTCGGTGGTTTGCGCCACCGATGGAAATTTATGAACGAGAACGGAAACGGTGGCATTCTCCGCCAGTCCGAGCGCCGCCTCAATGTTGCCCTCCAACGACTGGCCGTCAAACTTCTTGCCCGCCTTGCGCTTCTTGCTTATCCACTTCGTTTTGTGTTTGAGCGCCTGCTTTTGCAGGTGGTCGAGAGCTTCGCTGACGGCCGATGCCATGTCGGCGGTCTGGGCCAACCCCACAATCGGACCGTGTGGCGGGTTGATCGTGATTTCGGCCTTGTGTCTGCGCTTCTCCACGGCCAGAATCACCTTGGTCTCGAATCGGTCGCCTAGAATTTTGCGGATCTTGTTGAGGCCGTTTTCAACTTCCTTGCGGATTGTGGGAGTGATTTCGTATTTTCTCGCGGTATATTCCACGTTCATCAAGCAGCCTCCAGAATCTCTCAGTCTGGGGAACAAGGTCAGAGGTGAGAGGTCAGATTGCAGAGGTGAAAGGCCCGATGCGCAGTTGGTTTCACCTCTGAAATCTGACCTCTGACCTCTGCAATTACTTTTTCACTCTTCTTTGATGCGTGCTCGGAATCTTCATGTCTTCCCTGTATTTCGCGACCGTTCGGCGAGTGACCTGGATGCCCTGCGATTGCAGAATGCGGGTGATCTGTTCGTCGGTCAACGGCCGGCTTGGATCTTCTTCTTCGATCAGCTTCTTGACGCGGCGTTTCAAAATCAGTAGCGAAGTGCCACCGCCCTCGGGCCCCTGCACGCTTTCCGAGAAGAAATACCGCAATTCGAACACGCCCTGCGGCGTGTGGACGTACTTGTTGGCGACCGCGCGGCTGACGGTGGAAGGATGCACGCCGATTTCTTCCGCCACTTCCTTGATCATCATCGGCTTCAGCTGATCGATTCCCCGCTCGAGAAAATCCTGTTGGCGCGCCACGATCGAGTAGCACACCTTGGCGATCGTCTGCTTGCGTTGTTCGATATTCTTGATGAGCTGAATGGCGGACTTGTAGCGATCTTTGACGTAGTTCCGCGTGTCGCGATCATTGCCGTCGCGGGTCATCAGGCGCTTGTATGCGGGATTCAAGCGCAACTGCGGCATGTCGTCGTCATTCATGATGACCAGCCACTCGTCGCCGTGCTTCACGAAAGCGACATCGGGCTCAATCAGCCGGGCCGGAACTTTGTTGTAGCGCAAACCCGGCCGGGGATCCAGCGTGCGGACATAATCGAGCGCGGCCTGCACCGCTTCGACTGGACGCCCAATCGCGCGCCCAATTTCCTTGAACTGCTTCAGCGTCACCGCTTTCAGATGCTGATCGACAACGGCAATCGCGTCTCTAACAACCTGCTCGGTCAGGGCACTCCCGTTTCTGTGCAGTTGCAACTGTTCCAGATGGTAGCGCAACTGATAGAGCAGGCATTCGCGCAGATCGCGGCAAGCGATGCCCGGCGGATCGAACTGGCGCACAACTTCCAGCGCTTCGTGCAGATCGGCGACCGTGAAGGTCACATGGAAGCTCACGTCGGGAATCCGCGCTGGCGCTGGCGCCGCTCCCGTACCGGTTTCGTGGTTCGCCGCACTCGGCGGAATCTCGGGCGACTGAACCCCGGCTGCTATCTCGGGGTGAATATCTGGCGCAATATCCTGCACTTCATCTTGCGCGCCACACGATGATGCAGTTGCGGCACCTTCCAATGTCAACGGCGGAGGCCCGATGTCTAGTGCGGCAACGCCCTCCGATGCAAGAACAGAAGTATCGAGTTCAGAAGTATCGAGGCCCGAGGCATCGAGGTCGGAGGTTTCGCGCGCAGCCTCCGCGACGGCAATCCCCAGCGCCTCCGCTTCGCCCACGATCTTGGCCGCCACTTCCACATCTGCTTCCGGAGCCGCGACCGGAGCGATTCCCAGCAATTCTTCGTCGCTGGCAATCAGATATCCTTCTTCGTTCAGATTCCCAATGATGAGCTCGGCAGCCTGATGCACCGGCGGCCGCACAGAAATCGCGCCTAGTTGCCACAGCAGGTGGTCGCTCAGGTTCCCCGGCTTCGACAGGAAGTTCTCAAACGAAGGCTTCTCGATCTCTTCCATTTCCCCCGAACTGCGATAACCGGGATCCAGATAGTCCTGGAAGAACGAGCCGAAATCGATCTCCTCGAAAGGATCCTTCTTCTCATCCGCTATGGTCGGACCCTCTTCCGCAGGGGCGGTCACTTTGGCGGCCAGACGGTCGCGCTCTTCCTCCTGGCGTCCGACATCATCGAGCATCGGAATGGCATCTTCGAGCTCTTCGAGCACCGGATTCTCGACCATCTCGGCGTTGATCATGTCCTTAAGCTCGAGCTTGTTGAGCGCGAGCACGGAAACCATTTGCACGAGACCCGGCGTCAGAATCTGCCGCTGCGACAACTTGACGTTCAGTTTGTGCTGAAGAAGCACCATTTCTCCCTAAAAGAAGTTCTCAGTTCTCGGTTCTCGGTTCTCAGTCAACCCGATGCCCTCAACTGTCCGGTACATCGGAGTGTGGAAAACTTAGCTTCTCATGCACCGAGGTAGATCGTATGGACACGAAAGGTCTATGTGCCCACGCCTTGGTAACCAGAAGCAGTGGTCGGTGGTCGGTGGTCGGTGGCTAGTCACCGCGCATTTTCTGGCAACCGACCACTGACCACCGACCACTGACCACTGCTTTCTCACACTAATGAGAAGCTTTCCCCCAAATAAACGCGCCGCACTTCCGGATCGCTCCCCAACTCCTCCGGCGTTCCGGAGCGGAAAATCCGCCCTTCGTTTATTATGTATGCCCGATCCGTCACCGACAACGTCTCGCGGACGTTGTGGTCCGTGACCAAGATCCCGATCCCGCTGGCTCGCAGGTCGGAAATGATTTTCTGCAAATCCAAAACGGCGATCGGGTCGATTCCCGAAAACGGCTCATCGAGCAATATAAATGTAGGGCTGATGCAGAGCGACCGCGCGATTTCTACCCGCCGCCGCTCCCCGCCCGACAATGCATACCCGCGATTCTGCCGTATATGTTCTAGCCCGAGCTGGTCAATCAGCTTCTCCGCCTTTTCCCGGCGTTCGTGCCAGGAAATAGGCTGGACTTCCAGCACGGCCAGGATGTTCTCCTCCACCGTCAGTTTTCGAAAAACCGAAGCTTCCTGAGGCAGGTAGCTGATGCCGTACTGTCGCGCCCGTAAATACATGGGAACGCTAGTGATATCTTCGTCGTCGTACAGCACCCTGCCGGTGTCGGGAGGAACCAGACCTACGATGGCATAGAATGAGGTGGTTTTTCCGGCGCCATTCGGTCCCAGAAGGCCCACGACCTCGCCCTGTAGAACCTGAAGGCTTACCCCGCTGACTACGCGGCGGCCACGATAGGATTTCCCGATTTCGTCGGTGGCCAGCGTATGCATTTATCGTGCCACTTGCGTCCGCGTGATCGCCGGGGACGTTTCCCTTCCATCCACGAGCACCCTATCATCGTGTTTGTAGAAAGTCAACGAATCGCCCGTAGTTTTGCCTCGTTCGGCATCAAAAATGCTAGGAGGTCCGCCGGTCAGCACGTACTTGTCGTCCGCCGACGTGTATACCAACCGCTCACCGGTGCCACGCCGGGTCGGCTGGATGATCACAACCTGGTCTTCGGCGATAATTCGCTCTACTTGCCCCGGCATTGCCGGGTTCGCCCCCGCTTTCGACTGACTCCGCGGCAGCAGAAATACCGTCATCCGCTGGCCCGTCATCGTAGCGTCGGACGCCTTCGCCGTCACCCCGCCATCCAGGAAGATTCTCCGCTCCGCATCCACGTAATTCAGACGCGCGGATGTGATGCGTACCGGGGTCACCGTCCCGTTCTTGTCTACTTGCACCAGCACGGTCGTAACCGGCTGCGCCGGAGCTAGTGTGGGAGCGCGGCCCTGCCCCGCTCGGACGGGGCGAAGCCCCGTCCCCACACTGACCTCTCCCTGCCCCACCCCCTGCGCAAAGATGGTGCGATGGTCCCGATCGAATTGAAGCGTGGGAGCCTCCACTACGTTTGCGTCTTGCCACAGGCGGGCATCGCCTGTGTACACCGCAATCGCCGTTGAACGATTTGCCGTCATGCTGCGGCTCGTCACGTGGATCGGGTCGGAGGAAGCGAGCATGCCGCCATCCGGTTGCGCCTTCAGATCGGAGTACGTGCTCTTGACGTTGCCCTCGGCAACGGCGTCGCCAGTCGCCCGGTTCATGCGAATCGTCTGGGCCGTCGTCGTCATGCCGCCGTCCACCACTCGGGGCGATCCGGTCAGCACCGCCAGTTGGTCGGCCGTCGTGTACTCTCCGCGCTGCGCCCAAGCCTTTTGCGTGCCATCGACGTAGGTGAACCCACCTGTCTGCGTGATCGAGCGGACGCCGCCCTCTGGAAAAAAGGCGACATCAAGCATCCGGCTGGTCGATACTTGATCAGTCTGTCTCGGCGAGCCGGCCTTGCTTGATCCGGCCTTACCCGCGTCGGTCTTGCTTGCGTCGATCTTACTCGCGTCGACCTTACTCGCTTGGATCAAGCTGCTGACAATCTTCGCGTCCGGTTCTCCGTGCAGCGTCGCTAGGCGATTTTGCTCCGTGAATTTCGCCGTAAACTTGGCGGCTGTCACCACCGTCTTCTGATTTGCGTCCGGCTGCGTGATGACGATCTGCGGCGGCCCGCTGGTCTCGGCACGCTCCAACAGGCGGCCGTCTTTCACGATAAAGTCCATCACCGGGGCGGTCATTTCGACATCCTGTGTACCTCCCTGCGTCGGCGTCGACGAGAGTGCAGGGGATGCCGCAGAGGATGCCGCGGAAGATGACCCCGTTGTCGCCGCCGCAACCAGAGTCCCGGTCCGGCTGTTCTTCTGGTTCAAACGCACGCCGTCTTCGGCATGAACCGTCTTCAGAACCTGCTGCCCGGCAGAGTTTCCGGCAAAGTGCAGCGTTGCCCGCCCGGCGGCAGCATCAGCGGGCTGCGTTCCCAGGGAGGCCAGTTGCACGTTGCCCGTGAGAATGGCCGTGGTGAGTAGATTCCGCGTGCCGGCCAAGAACAATTCGGCATGATCGGAACGCTCGTGCATTTCCGATCTGCCATGAATCTCGCTACGCACATCGCCCTCGGCGAGAATGTGGTCCACCGTGTCGTCTTCGCGCAGGAAGAAAGTCGCCTGGTCGGACCACCCTTCCTGCTGCTCCCGGGTCATGTGCACCGTCGTGAGAACAACCTGATGAGGCTGCTTCGTAATTACGCCACGGTCTGCATTCAGATGGACCGGCTGCGGCCGGTTGACAGTCATATCCACAGCCGACAGCAGCTTCATCGTACCCGTCTTTGCCACATATTCAACGCCCACCGCCGAACCGGATGCCTGCGGCGTCTGAAACTCCACCTTTCCGGCGGCGGAAGCGTCCCCCGTATTCCTGTTGAAGACCAGCCCGTCGGTTTCAAGATGAATTGGGCTTCTCCTTTGCGCCGGAGGCGTCTGGTCCGAATGCCGCATCCCCTCGGGGTTCGCTTCCAGGTCAATCAGCACCGTGCCCTTCGCGGTCACATTGCCCGACACGGGGTCGTACTCGAAGTCATCCCCGGCAATCCGGTCGAAGCGATCGGAATCCTTGCCGTAGATGACGATCTTGACGTTGTGCAAGTCCGCCCGTCCACCCTCTTTGAACTGCACCGCCTTGGAAGCGCTCACCGTAAACTGGGTGCGGCCTTCTATGGACTTGGAGATCGAAAAGCCTTCAGCGGTTTGCTGAATGTTCAGGCCCATTTTCGCCGGAACGTCGTGGATGGCCTTGCGCAGACTCCAGCGCGCGTAAAAATACATCCCCGCGACCGTAGTAACCATCAGAATCGCGCCCAAGGCGAACCAGCGGCGCAGTCGTGAAACCGAAGAGGCCATTAGAGGCTAGTGTAACTCGTATGATTGAGAGACAAGCCCCGCAGGGGTCGATCCACCTTAGCCCCGCGCTTCAGCGCGGGGTAAAGTGGAGTGATTGATTTCAAGTCCCGGAGGGACGACCCAGTTCCCCCACACCTACGCCCGCCGCACCAGCGTCCCGGCCAGCAGATCGTGCAGTCCCTGTTTGCGCTCGGTGAACCCGACCATGATGTAGCCGATAAACAAAATCATCCCCGAGAGCCACTTCGCAAAATGCCTTCCCGTCGCCCGTTCGAATGAGATGCGGTTGCCATTGAGATCGGTAACCTTCATCCCAAAGATCATCTTGCCGAGCGTCGCCTGGTACGAAGAGCTTTCCATGAAAGCCTCGTACAGCCAGGAACCGAAAACCAACAAGATGAAGGTGACGCCACCACCCAAAATAGCAAGTCCTCTATGGGGGAAGCCACCCATCATTCCCCCTGCCAGCCCGAGGGCGCCAAAAATCATGCCCACGGGAGCAACCACAACCCGCACGATGATTCCGTCAATGATGAGTGCAACTACCCGAATCTAGAACCCTCCGTACCCAACCCCCACCGCCGGAGCAACCGCCTGATACGGAGACGCTGAGGATGAATAGGGCGAGGTTGAGGACGGCGGCGCCATCGGTGTTTGGACAGCGCCGGGCGTCGGGTTCGTGGGAGCTCCGCAGCGGCTGCAAAACTGCGCGCCCGCGGCATTCTGCGCGCCGCACCTGTTGCAGAAGAAAGTTCCGTTCATGACCCGGCACTATAAAGATGGATTGGCTTTTTGTCAAAACCAGAGAAGCAAGGTGCCAACCGGAATGTCCAGTGGAGCGACGGGCGTCTCGCCCGTCCAGCCGGGCGGGGACGCCCGCCTCTCCACCGGCGACAAGATTCATATCCAGGGCCTTCGCGGGTACACTGGTTTCGGATCCGCATCGGCCGCAGCGCGTCCCAAAAAGCGAATGAAAGCAACCACCGTGGGGCTTCACTCAACATGCCAGCCGTGAGCGTGGCTTGCACCGTCCTCAATGAGCGCGACGACATCGACGCATTGGTCGAGAGTCTGATGCACCAGACTCTCGCTCCCGCCGAAGTCATCATCGTCGATGGCGGTTCCACCGACGGCACCTGGGAGCGTCTCGAAGCCGCCCGGTCGAAATACCCGACGCTAGTTCCCATCCGCGATGAAAGCTGCAGCCTGCAACGTTCTCCGGGGCCGATCGCACGCGGTCGCAACATCGCGACCGCAGCAGCCTCTTCCGATGTCGTCGCTTGCGCCGACGCCGGCTGCACCTACCGTCCCGACTGGCTCGCCAACCTCACTGCACCGATTTTCAACGGCCACTCCCAGTACTCTGTCGGCGGATCGTATATCGACCCAACCAACTCCAGCGTCTGGGACGTTGCCTCCGCGCCCTTCTTCGGAATCAAGTTAAACTCCGACGCAGCCACCAAGTCCTGCACCGCCCGCTCCATGGCCTTCCGCAAAGAGCTCTGGCGCCGCGTCGGCGGATTCCCCGAGACCGTCTTCCTCGGAGAAGACACCGTATTCGATTCCAAGGTGCGCCAGCTCGTGATCCCCGCCTTCGCGGAAAGCGCCAAGGCGTTGTACCAGCCGGGCCACACTTTCCGCTCGGCGCTCCGGCAAATGGTCGGCTATTCCGTAACCGACGGTGTGTTGGGCGGACGTTCAGCCCGCTTATGGAGGAACCTGGCTCGCTGCCTCGCCGAGATTCTTGCCGTACTCTTTCTCGTCTACTCGCCCATACCCCTGATGTGCGTGCTCGCGCTCGAAATCTATTTTGCCTTCCGCTTGGACTGGACCGACCTCCGAAAAGCTCCGATGCGAACGCTGCCCGCACGCCTCATCTATTCCCTGATCGTTCCCTGGGTGGTCGCGTGGTATCAGACCGCAGGCAGCATTACCAAGAAAAACCGTCCCAACCGGCAGAATTTCAGTTAACGGGGCGTTGACTCAGCGCAACACCGCCGTCACTTGTCTCGCCCCTTGCCAGTCGTTAGTGTCTATCTGAGGGGCGCAGAATCAGACGGCTCAGAATAGCGGGCAGCTATTCCCCTTGCCAACGCTTCCGTCTGCCAGGAAACGCCTGCGCCCGCTGGAGACACATGGACCACAGTCATGCAGCCGTGCCCTTCGCGCCGCCTTGGTTCCTCCGCCCAGGAACCATGGAAATTCTCGCCTGCGTTGTGACTGCGCTGGTCTATCTCGGCACACTCGCTTTCGGATTCGTTTACGACGACGTTCTCCAAATCTTCCAGAGCCCCGCGCTGCACGGATGGCGTTATCTGCCGCAGTACTTTACGTCGGACGTGCTGGCCGCGCTGCATCCGGGCGCGGGTGGAAACTACTACCGCCCGCTGCTGTTGTTGTGGCTCCGCTTGAACTATGTGCTGTTCGGCCCGGAACCCGCCGGTTGGCACGCGGCCACCGTGCTGTGCCACCTGCTGGCTACTTTTCTCGTGTTTCAGGTCGTCGAACGAGTTACCAGCGACCGGATGGTCGCCTTTACTGCCGCGCTTCTTTTCGGAGTGCACCCGGCTCATATCGAGAGCGTGGCCTGGATCTCCGGTGTATCGGACCCGCTCATGTCGTGCTTCTTGCTGGGCAGTCTGTTGGCGTTCTTCGCTTGGCGGAGGTCGGCAAAGGTTGCGACAGCAGTCTATTCCCTTGTTCTTTTCGGATTGGCGCTGCTCTCGAAAGAGACGGCCGCGGTTTTGCCGCTTCTCATTTTTGTCGCGGTGCTTGTGGAATCGCAGCCTGCCGGTGTATTGCAACCGGCCATGCGTAGGTTCGGGCTCGCGATCCGCGAATCCGCGCCTTACGTGCTCGTGGTCCTTTTCTACCTGCTGGTGCGCTCGCGGGCCCTGCACGGGTTCTCTCATCCCGCAATCTCGCTATCGTGGGCCCGGATGTTCCTGACTTGGCCTGCGGTCTTGTGGTTCTATGCCCGGCATTTACTTCTGCCCACAGGCCTGAGCGAGTTCTACTCCCTCAACTATCGGGATCATGCCACCGGGAGCGGCTTCTGGCTGCCCCTGGCGCTCCTGGCGATCCTCCTCCTGGCCGGTTGGTTTTCGATTCGCGCTCTTTTCCAGGGCGGTGCGGCACAACGCAGCGCGGCGTGGTTTGCGGTCGCGCTCATCGTCCTGCCACTGCTGCCGGTCCTCGATCTGCCCTCGCTGACGGTCGGCGACATCGTCCACGACCGCTACCTCTACCTGCCCTCGGTTGGATACGTGCTGCTCATCGCACTCAGCCTGCGCGAAATCGAACGGCACCTGCCCTCGTTCCACACCATCTCGTTCTCGCTGGCCGGCGCCAGCCTGGTTGCGCTGGGGTTCGCGGTGCTCGCAGTAACGCAGCAACCGCAGTGGGCGAACGACATTCAGCTCTACACTCGCGGCCTGGAATCGGCTCCGGACAATTTGACGGTCCGCGACAATCTCGCCAACGCTCTACTCGCGGCGAACCAACCCCAACGCGCCATCCCCATGTATCTCGAGGTTCTACAACGCAGCCCCGGCTTCTGGCGATCGAACTACAACCTGGGACTCGCTTACTACAAGACGGGCAACTCCGCCGGAGCCGAAGACTACCTCGAGAAGGCCATCAAGATCGACCGCGGCGACTCCGATGAGTTCATCTACCTGGCGGTGGTCGAACTGCAACTGAAGAAATTCCCTGAAGCAGCCGAGAATGCCCGCCAGGCGATCGCACGAAATCCGCAAGCTCGTGGCTACCACTTCATTCTCGGATTGATCGGGGAAGCCCAGGGAGATCGGAATGCTGCGATTGCTGCGTTCATGACCGAGGCGAACGAGCATCCGGAGAACACAGCCGCAATAACGGAACTGCAAAAAATCGAAGAAGCTCCGGCAAGTCCTCGGCCCTGAGATCTGTCTCCGGCACTCACAGTACATGCCCGCCAGATACCTACCTACGTTACTGCCCTGTCTCTAGACTGAAAGCACCCCTGCAAAGCAGGAAAGGCTGCTCCCCAAGTCATCGATCTTTCAAGAAGTTCTCAGTTCTCGGTTCTCAGTTCTCAGTAAAAACCTGTAGAACCGCGGAACTGGAGTTTTCTGAGAGCTGAGAACCGAGGACTGGTTTTACCCTTTCCATCGGTACGCATCCGGTTGGGCCAGTCCTATATGCGCCAGCACGCGGTTCGCGAATTCCTGTGCCATGGCATCGGCGCTCGATGGATGGTTATAGAACGTCGGGATTAGCGGGAAGATAGTCGCACCTGCGTCCGCCGCCAGCGACATGTTGCGGATGTGAATTTTGTTGAGCGGCGTCTCCCGAACACAGAGCACGAGCGGCCGGCGCTCCTTAAGAGTCACATCGGCGGCGCGCTCGATCAGGTGCGAGGCCGTGCCGTTGGCAATGCGGCCGAGTGTGCCGACGCTGCAAGGGATTACGACCATCGCGTCCGAAGGATACGACCCGCTGGCCACGTTGGCGCCGATATCGCTGTTGGACTGCTGCTGAATCTTTGCCGAAGGCGCGCCGATGATTTGACGTAGCAGATCGGAACGGCCTTCGACAGCGAGTTCCTCGGCCATGACGCGCAGGCCGCTGTCGGAAGCGATGAAGTTCACCGTCTTCACTCGCGGATCGCGTTCCACGGCGAGTAGGAAGTGTTTCAGAAATAACGACCCACTGGCACCGGTAGTGGCAATAGTCAGGTTTCCCGGCGGAAGAAGAGGCAAAGTTGGCGCTCCACGAGGCCTGATCCAGTTCACGGCCTCGAAAAACTGAGGATAGGGACGCAGGAAAAGCAAGTCAAGGCGGAGGAAGCCCGGTGATTTGTAATTTGTAATTTCTGATTTGCAATTTCGACACTCGGCGAAGCGAAAGCGAACGACCAACGACTGACGACCAACGACGGATTTATGGCAACCACCGGCATCTTACGATCGCGGCGCAGTGCCGCCCAGCTCCACGCCATCGCCAGCGTCGAGCGTGAGATTCGCGCCATTGATCCCGCCGCCGGACGCAAATATCTCCGCGACTTCCGCGAGGCCTACCGCTCCTACCAGAAAGTTCTCACCCCCGGCGATGTCCGCCGCCAAATCGCCAGGGCCGGAATCGTTTTGGTCGGCGACTACCACGCCCTGCCCAACTCGCAGCGCTATCTAGCCTCGCTCCTCCGCGATCCCGAACTCCACCAGCGCCCCGTAGTGCTGGGAGTCGAAACCATTTTTTCCCGCGACCAGCATATTCTCGACGAATGGCTCCGCGCCGAGATTGCCGAAGACGAACTGCGCCAGCGCATCCGTTTCGAACTTGACTGGGGATACGACTGGGCTCCGTTTTACGAACTGCTCTCCGCCGCCCGCGACCACGGCGCATCCATCTATGGCCTTGATTGCATGCCTCGCGAAGACCTGCGCAAAATTGGCGCCCGTGACCGCCACGCCGCCGACAAAATTGCCGAACTCCGCCGCCAGCATCCCGGCGCGCTCATCGTCGTGTTGTTCGGCGAGTCGCACCTCGCGCCCCAGCATCTGCCCGCGCTGCTCCAGCAGCGGCTTCCCGCGGAACCCATGCTCACGGTTCTGCAAAACGTCGACGCCCTCTACTGGCACGCCGCCGGAGAAGCCCGCGACCACGTCGAAGCCGTCCTAGTCCGTAAAGAAGTACGCAAAGAGGTTCGCAAAGACGTCCGCGAGCATGTTCTCTGCGTTTTCAACGCCACGCCGCTCGAGAAATACGAGAACTACCGGCTCTGCCTCGATCGCTGGCGACGCGATGATAATGACCACAGCGCGCCCGACCTCGGACCCACGCTCTACAATTTGATCGACGGCATGGTGCGTTTTCTAGGCATCGACCAGTACTCCCCGCACAACACGACGCAGCCCAGGCTCTTGGTTGACCTTATGCCCGAGGTCTACTCGCGCAGCTCTGATGCGCTCCTGCGCCGTCTCTTATCGCGCAAAGGATTCACTGCCGAACAGCGCCGATCCCTGCTCCGCCAGGTCCGCGAGCGCGGCAGCGTCTACCTCACGCCCATCAACGCCGTGTACGTACGCCACTTTCGCATGACCTCCTCCGCCGAAGACGCTACTCGCTTCCTTCATCAAGCCTGTCGCGGACTGCCGAATCTTTCGAACGGCAAGGTTTTGGCACAGCACACCGCGCCGCACGCCGTGCCAGCCGCCCAACCGCTAGCCCGGGACGACGCGTTTTACATAGCCGTCTTCGAGCACGCGCTCGCCTTTTTCGGATCGCGCATCTTACACCCGGCGCGTCCCGCTCTCCGCGATGCCGATCTCGCGGATTTGTTCGACGTGACTCGTGAAGACCTCGAACACCAGACTGCGCTTCCCTTCGCCGCCGCCGTCGAAGCTCTCGATTTCCTGATCCAACACCGCGAACACGTTCTTCGTTATAACCATAGTTATAAGAAACTTTATAAACATCGCCCCCAGCGCCAGACGTCCGCTCCCGAATCCTTCGCGCCAGCTCCAGCCTTCGCCGGCCGTCAGTACGAATACGCCGCCCAGCAACTCGGTTACCTCACCGGCAACGATCTCTACGACGCTTATCTTGAAGGCCGCCTAACGACTGCCGCCCTGCGCAAGCTCTTCCTCACCCACATAGAGCAGCCCGGTGTAGCCCGCGCAGCCTACGTGCAGGTAAGAGCGCACCTGCGCTAGTAGCGTGACTCACACGGTGGAGGGACGGGCGTCTCGCCCCCAAAGAACTGCTTTCCAAGAATCTTTCTATGAAGATGAGTCGATGAGTCTTAGAAGATGTTGGGGTCGCGGCGAGTCAGGATGACGCGTTCAATGCTTAGCTCGTCGCCGACAATAATAAAGTTATAGGGCGACCCATTCAGCAGCGATGCCAGTACGCCGAGTACCGGGGCCGGACCCAGATCGGCGCTCACTTCTTCGTGCTCGGCGCCGGCCGGGATGGCAATCACCGCCTTCGTCTGACGCTGTACTTCGGACAACACTTGCGCGAACGTAGCTTTCTCGGCGTGAATGCGCAGCATTCCGTTTTCAAAGGTCACGGTCACTGGCGGCGTCGGCGGCGCTGCGGGAGGCGGCGCGGTCGCATTGGAAACTGCGGGAGAGACTCCGGCGGCCGCAAGATTCGTCTTCGCGGCAAGCGCGGCATTCTGAAGTTTGGCGGCGGGCGCATGTGGCACAGCGGGAGGATGGGCTCCAGGGGCGGTGACCGGACCGGCCTTCACCGGACCCAGCTTTACCGGACCCAGCTTCACAACGATCGCACTCTGGGTTATCGAAATCCGATACGACTGCGGCTCCACGAGATCGAGCACGACGCGCGTAATCGGAGGATTGTCGAAAAACAGTCCAGAGCGAATTCCCTTCAGCGCACCGCGATTGACTTTGAGAGCGTGCAACTCGGCGGAGGGAAGCGCGCCGGGAAAATCCACGACGATGCGGTCCGGTCCGGTGATGGCCTGGGTATCGGGTGCGACCGGCGCTCCGGAGGTCTGTATCTCCACTTCCATCGCGGCGCCGCTTCCGCGCACGACGACGTGCTCGACGCGAGCGCTCCCCGGCGCGCTCTTTACCGAACTATTCTGCGCGCTCGTCGGCGCAGACGTCTGTGCGGAAACCGGCACAGACAACAGCGCCGCAACCGCCAGCGGGGCTCCGACATAAAAGAGGCGTGGCATTGTGGCTCTAAACAAAGTCTAGCAGCTAGGGCAAGGGCAATCCGCACCAGAAGTTGTAGGCGTGATTGCGCGATGGGCGCCGGTGGAAAACGAGCAGAGAATATATCGCCACGGAGACACGGGCATCAAAGAGAATCCTAAGCGGGATGCGGCCGTGGCAAGCGACTGGAGGGGAGATTGTGTTTGATGGTTCACGAAATGATCCATTCTGCACAGTATTGCTCGAGCCAGTAAGCGAAGCTATTGACGTCTGCAAATCGAGGATAAGGAATGTTCTTAGCCAGCAAAGCCGCGTGGGCCGGGATGCTTTTCATAATGCTGACGACGGGGATCTCGGGACCACGCCCGACGCCCCGCGCTTCAGAAGCCAACCTGGGCAAAGAAGTGCCAGCGGTCGGGTCCCGGAACGATGCCAAGAAGATGCAGGAAACTCTGCAGGACAAAGGGCACTACCGCGGGAAGATCGATGGCGTCTTCGGTCTACGGACCCGAGCCAGTATTCGCGCGTATCAAAAGGCCGAGAATCTGCCAGTCACAGGGCAGCTTGATACCCAGACGGCCGGTAAACTCGGAGTTAGGCCAGAGGGCGTCGAGGAGACTGGCTACGAGACTGCCAAAGGCAAAGCTTCGGCAGGCAAGCCTTCGGCCGGCAAAAAGTGGGCTAAAGGTTCGGGGCGAACAAGCAAGACTCTACCGAAGCAAGTCAAGACAGTTGCCGCTCCGGAAAGCAGCCGGGGAGACCGCGAGAAGACACTTCAAGCTGATAACGACGACCACCCGCAGTAATCCTCAGTGGATGATTCTTAAGCCTGATTTTCGGCGCAAAGGATGGGAGGCGGCCAATCCGAATCGCCCAAGGTTCTGGTTCTCGCTCCCGCCATTTCGCGAAAGCGGCGACGGCGATAAGGATTGGGGCCTCCCAGATGATGGTTGAGGTTCGATAGCACAGCGGTGTTTCTAGCCGCGGCTTTCAATCTTGGCAATTCATTTATGAATGGCCTATCCAGTTTTCTTTAAGTCTGACAGCTGTCCCTTCAAATCTGCGACAGCTTCTTTAGCATGGCCGATCCGCTGTTGAACCTTGCCCGCCTTTTTTTCGGCCTTCCCTTCGGCTTTCAGATTGCAGTTACTCGTGACCTTTCCGAGTTCCTCCTTGATTGTTCCCTTCATTTCGTGGAAGCCGCCCTTGATGTTGTCTTTCGTGCTGGTTTTCATATTTCACCTTGGCCCTCGTTAAAGCGCGGATTTGCGGCTCTTCTGAGCCCCTGAGGGCTGCCACCATCGTGATCTCGTGGCGTTCTGAGGTCTGAGCAGAATTGATCATCTCCGGGATTTATGAGCATTATTGCTCAGACCCTTTTTATCCTGATTTGCTATCTTCGAATTGGCCTCGGTGTGCCCGAAATGTCTACCCGGAGTTTGTGTCCGGGTGTGCGCACGGTACGACCAGAGAGGGCGCGCGGAGGCAACAGAAAATGGAGGCTGTCCCATGAAAAAAGTAATGTTCGTACTTGCGATGTTGAGTCTCGGTACGCTGTGCTGGGCAGGGTCGGCGCGTGAAGATGCCACCAACCGGCTGGAAAATGCCACCAGTGTGATGCACGAAATTATGGGGATGCCCGACAAAGGAATCCCGGAAGAAGTGTTAGAGCACGCAAAGTGCATAGCGGTCGTGCCGCACATGGTCAAAGGCGGCTTTGTCTTCGGAGCTGAAGGAGGCAAAGGCGTAGCCACCTGCCGCACGGCGGATGGCTGGAGTGCGCCGGCGTTCATCACGATTTCGGGCGGAAGCTGGGGGCTCCAGATCGGCGTGGAAGCGGTGGACGTGGTAATGATCTTTCAGAATGACAAAGCGATGCAAAGGCTGCTCTCGAGTAATTTCCAGGTTGGAGCGGACGCTTCCGCGGCAGCGGGTCCGGTCGGACGGCATGCCACGGCCGGTACGGATTGGAAGTTGGATACAGAGATCCTGACCTACTCCCGTGCCAAGGGTGCCTTCGCTGGGCTCACGCTGACAGGTGCATCGTTCCGCCAAGACAGCGATTCCCGGCACGCGATCTACGGACGCAACGTCACAACTCGGGCTTTGCTGTTGGGCAAGGTGCCGGTTCCAGCCGTAGCCCAGCCGTTCCTCGCGGAAATTCGGTTATCAAAAGCTGAAGCCAAAGCCGACAAATAGCGCACAGATTCCGCATCGGCAGTCCAAGGATGAAGGATGATCGACGCGGGGGCCAGCCCCCTCTCTACGGGCGGAAGAACTCCGGGCATCGCTAAAGCGATGCCCGGACTTCGGGACCCAGGGTTTTTCCGCAGCCGGGTAGAAGGCACTTCGCTTTTCTTTTACGGCACGAGGGGTTGAGCGTTGCGCAGCGCGTCATCGAGCGTCTGGTTGCTGGGGACGTTCTCGTCCACAACGCGCCAGCCGTTGTCATAGCTACGGAATCCGACGGTCGAGCGGTAGCGCACTCCGCTGTCGTAAAGCGCAGCGCCCACCTGATTGATGGAAACCCAGCGCCAAGTGAATTCGACATCGGCGATGTTGGCACCCTTGCTGATTCCAGAAATGGCCACCAGTTGCCGGCGCGCGACCGGGATCTCCATCGGGCCATTGTCGCGACCATTGCCGGCAAGCGCACTCGAAATCAGGGGCCGTACCGTCTCCACTCCGATCGGCGTGAGCAATACGTCCCAGCAGGGCGGAGGGTCGATTCCCGCGGGACACTTCAGTTCGCTGCCGATGATCCATCCGCGTTGCTGTAACACCATGTAGTCGGGAGCACTGAAATCCTTATTGGAGACGATGCCGGTTCGGAGCCAGAACAATTGGGGCTCTTTGAATGGGTCGGAGGCCGAGATCAAATCGGCGGCGAGCCGGCGCGTCAGAAAATTGCGCGGAGAACAGCCCAGGTCCATCCACAATAGGATCAGACACAACAAGACTGTCAGCAGCAATATTCTCGCCGTTCGCATGAATGTCGATTAGTGTCGCGAAAGGATTCTAACCAATTGCGCCTGCCTGCGGGGCAGAAAAGGTGAGGCCGTAATCTGGCCGTCAAAATTCCTCGACCAGCGGCCCGGGACTGGCGTGTGGCAGGCCGGGCAATCCCCTTGCGCCGTCAGCTTGTACTTCCTGATCGAATATCCATAGCGCTGGATCAGCATTTCGCCACACTGATGGCAATGAGTATCTTCCAGACCCTCCATCTGCCCGGGAAGGTTGCCGGCGTAGATGTAGCGCAATCCAGCTTCACGGCCCAGGGCAGCGGCGCGCAGCAAATCTTCAGGACGCGTATCGGCGGGCGAAGTCATCTTGTAGTCCTGGTGAAAGGCGGTCACGTGCCAGGGGATGTCGGGCGAAACGCCGGCCAGAAATGTGGTCAGGTTCCGCAGTTCGTCGTCGCTGTCGTTGAAGCCGGGAATAAGCAAGGTGACGATCTCCAGCCACACGCCCATTCGGTGCAAACTTCGGATGGTGTCGAGGATCGGCTGCAGGCGTCCGCCGAGCTGGCGATAGTGGTGATCGTCAAAGCTCTTGAGGTCCACTTTGTAGAGATCGATCCAGGGGTGGAGATACTCGAGCACCTGCGGCGTCCCGTTGCCATTCGAAACAAACGCGGTCAGCAAGCCCGCCTGTCGGGCCCGGCGGAAAACCGCAACCGCCCACTCGCTCGTGATCAGCGGCTCGTTATAAGTGCTGACCACAACTTTTGCGCCTTGCGCAAGCGCGTCTTTGACCAGCAGTTCCGGATCGGCCTCGAGCGGCGGTGAGACCGCGTTCGGGTCGCGCAGCGCCTGCGAAGTGACCCAGTTCTGACAATAGGAGCAGTGCAGATCGCAGCCCAGCATCCCGAAACTGTAAGCAAGGGCTCCAGGGTGGGCGTGGAAAAACGGCTTCTTCTCGATGGGGTCACACTGCGCTCCGGCGACGTAGCCCCAGGGAACGTAGAGCGTGCCACCCCGGTTGAAGCGAACCTTGCAAACACCGGATTGTCCCTCCGGAATCGGGCAGCAATGGCCGCAGGCATAGCAGCGCACTCGATTGCGATCCAGCTTTTCCCAAAGAGCAGGGTCGCCCTGGCGGACGCGATCGTCGGCAGCGAGAATGTCGCTCAGCGTGGCCACACCTATATTCTACGGCTGCGGGATTAGGTCTGTCTGTGGTTAATAAGGCTACGGGAAGTCAGTTGCCGCTTCAGTTCGTCCCGGATTTCGCTTGCTGGTTATGGGAGTGGATCCAGACATCTGCCTGCTGGCGGGCGGCCGAGATCTGCTCCCGGGTCATTTGCGAAGCCAACCCTTCGAGTCGGGATTTGCTGTTCTCGTCACCCTGGGCGAGCGCGATCGCAGACCAGAAGTAGGCTTTGGAAAAATCTTGAGGAACTCCACGCCCCGCCCAATAGTAGGCGCCGAGCGTGGCCTGCGCGATAACATGCCCCTGTTCGGCGGCGCGCAGGAACCACTGCATGGCCTGCACGTCATCCCGCGGAACGCCCTCTCCGTTGTGGTAGCGCACGCCCATCTGCCATTGCGCGTCAGCGTCTCCCCGATCGGCCAGCTTGCGCAAGCTTCCCAGGGAATACGCTTGCGCGCCATGATCGGTCGCGCTTTGTCCTGAAACCGTCGAAGCCGCCTCGACCGCTGACTGCTGCGGCGCTCGCGGCGAGTTGGCCCAACGCTTCTCGACTATGGGACCGGCCAAATAGCCGAGGACCATCGCCACCACTGCGATGACCAGTCCGATCAGCGTGCGATAGCGAGATGGCGGTACGGGCGCAGTTTCGGGAGCCTGCTCCGGAATCTGCTCCGGAATCTGCTCTGCGACGATTTCTTCGGGGAGCTGCTGCAAGACTTGCGCGGGAAGCTCAGGCCCCCGTTCCCACAAGGCCTCGCGAAGCGCGTGGATCGAATCAAACTCGATCAAACCTGGCTCCGAAGCCGGAGGCCGCGACACGCCCGACACGGCCTCTGGCCTAACCGGTGTTTCCAGTTGAGTCTTTTCAGGCGCGGCGTTTTCAGGCGGGGCCTTTTCACGGTGAGGTCTGGGAATCATTTCGACCAGTTGCCCCAAGACCGTCCCGTGGGCCTTCGTGAATCCGCGCGCATTCGGAGAGAAAACCTCCAGCAGGCCAACCACCCGGAAATCGGACACGACAGGAGCGGCCATGAGCGATCCTATGCCCAGCGCGCGACCGATTTCCGGATCGATGCGCGGATCGTTTCCCATGTCCTCGCACGAGACGAGAAGTCCGCTGCGAACGCATTCTCCAGACAGCCCTTGCTTTACGTCCACCGGCGCTCCCAGCGGCGGAGCGGGTTCACCGGCTCGCGCCCGGCAGATCATCTTGTCATCCGTGAGAAACGCCAGGGCCGCGCCACTGGCTCCGGTGAGACTCAAGGCGCGCCCGGTGATGAGCTGCAAAACTGCATCGACGTCGCCACCGATCTCGCCGACCTCGCGGCCAACCGCTTCCACCGATTCCACCGAACTGAGCGTTAAGCTTTGATCGGGGATGGAGACAACACTGCCGGCCTTGGTGGCCGGTGCCGGCTCGGGTGATTTTTCTTCCTCGCGGTGCGCGCGTTGCTCGGTTCGAGCAGCGTGGTTGGAGCAGGCGATCAGCAGATTGGCAAAGAGCCATTCCTTTAGTATTTGCCGGGAACTCTCGGGGAGCCCGGAAAACCGGACGCCTCCGCGGCCCGCGTCATCGCTCCACACTACCTGGCCACTGCCATGAATGTAACTCTTGGTTTCAGGCAAATCGAGGCAAAGCGTTACGGCCCGGTTCATCTCCAGCCGTTCACTGGTTTGGACGGCGAAGCCCTCTTCGTGCAGGTCGAGCAATTCGCTCAGATCCACAACCATCCCGGCCTGCGGCCCATTGAAACTGGCGTAAACCGGTGTATAGAGTTTTTGACGAACACGGCGCCGTCGCTCTCCGCTGGGAGGCGCTGCACCTGGATCCGGCAATCTAAGAATGCTTTGATCCATGGTTTCCTACATATTAACTCACGGATCGAGAGGAAGGGAGCAAGATCAATCGGGGAGGAAAGCAATGGGCTCTCGAAATGCTCCGGGAATTATTCGCCCCAATCCTTAGTGTTCTATGGAATCTCTGATTAAGCCCAAAAATTACCACTGTCATCCTGAGCGAAGCGAAGGACCTATGCATTGTGCCCGCGCCACCAGCGGCGTTGCAGGGAATTTCGACCACGAGCCATGATCCAATCTCCGTGGACCGCTATGACTTAATCAGAGTCCCCTTAATCAGACCCTCCCTAGTTGAACCCAGCCGAGGTTGCGGCAACCGCCGCACGCCGCTCTGCCAGTTTCTGTTGGCGCCGGGCAAGGCGTCTTTCAAGCCGCTCCAGTCGGTCGCGGCCCTCTTGCGTGTTCAAGGCCACCTTCTCCACTGTAAGCAGAAACTGGGGGAGCTTTTGGCGAATCTCGGTCAGAAAGGGCCTGAATTTTGCGTAGACGCAATACATCTCACCGCTGGCATCGAAGAACAACCCCTCATGCAGCGCGCCTCGTAGCACAAATGACGCAGCCATTTCCCAGTAGCTCGTAACCTGGCGCAACCATGTATTTTCCGGGCTGGGATACGCCCTGGCGATGCGCAAGGTATCCTCGGCATTTTCCGGCCAAAACTCGGCGGCGATAAAGTGCCGAGCCTTTCGCATCTCTGTATCCCGTCGCAGATCGTAGAGCTGGAGAATAATCTGGGCCTCCGCGGCCGTCGCGCATCTCGAGGTCGTCGCCATCTGACTTCTGGATGGCCTGGACTTGCTGGGCATGGCTCTACTCCTTGACATTTGACATTGACATTGACGATGCAGGGCTGCACTGCCAATCGAGCGCAGCATATTACGAGTCAAGAGCACGCGCAACCGTGAAAGCAATGAAAGCAGGGCGGTCGTTTGCATCCGTCTCGATTCAGGGCTCACCGTGTTTGCTCCCAGCCGCCACTCTTTTCGTCGTGTCGCGAGGCTAGAATGTGGATAATGGAGCAATCGGGCCGGCGTTTCACCGCTGTCCTCGGGAAGGTGCCTATGCATCAAGTCGCGTGTTCGACAGGCTACGAGAACATTTGCTTTGAAACGGAACAAAATGTCGCAGTGGTCACTCTGAATCGGCCCAATCGCCGCAATGCCCTGTCGCTCGACCTCATGCTCGAGTTGCTGGACTGTTTGGATGGCATCGGCAAGAATCGCGAGCTGCGAGCCGTCATTCTAGCCGCCGCGGGGAAGGTCTTCTCTTCCGGGCACGATCTGAGCGAAATGGTGGGAAAGGATATCAACGAGTATCGCCGAATCTTCGACGTTTGCTGCGAGCTGATGACCAAGATCCAATCCATCCCGCAACCTGTGATTGCAGAAGTCCAAGGAATAGCCACTGCCGCCGGATGCCAGTTGGTGGCAACTTGCGATCTGGCAATTGCTGCTGAAGAGGCGTCGTTTGGCACACCCGGGGTGCGCATCGGATTGTTCTGCACCACGCCCATGGTTGCTCTGAGCCGCGCCATCGGCCGCAAGCGTGCGCTCCAGATGCTGCTGACCGGCGACATGGTTCCGGCGGCAACGGCGGCGGACTGGGGACTGATAAACAAGGTGGTGCCGCCGGCGTCCTTGCACGAGGAGACGCGCGCCCTCGCCCGGCGCATCGCCCAAGCCAGCCCAGTCACATTGGCGATCGGCAAGCAGGCCTTCTACACTCAGATCGACCTCGACCAGCCCAAGGCCTATGCCTACGCGAAAGAGATCATGACCATGAACTCCATGGCGGCGGACGCACAAGAAGGCATCTCCGCCTTCCTGGAGAAACGCCCCGCGTGTTGGGTGGGCAAGTAACACGTTTCGCGGTTGGCGTTTTGTTCGGCGCCGGACGGTGAATCTATGCGATCCAGGCTATGGGCAATCGGCGCCGCAGTCATTCTCTTCCTCGCGCTCTTCGGGTTTTGGAAATCAAACCATAAGCAAACCGGGGAGGTCCGCGTTGCCTACCTGCAGATCATCCCCAGCTTGCCGGTTTTCATAGCGCAGGAACAGGGACTTTTCGACAAGGAAAACCTGCGGCTGAAGGCGATCGCGGTGGGCAGCAGTAACGATCTGGTGAACACCATGGTCGCTGGCCAAGCCGATATTCTGCCGGCAACCTCGCTGGTGCCGATCATTCACCTGGAAATCCAAAGCCCCGGTCGCGTACGCATCTTCTCGCACAGCCGCATGAACGAGGCCAACGCGCTCGACAAGATTATCGTCCGCGACTCGTCTCCGCTGCACACCGTCGAGGATTTGCAGGGAAAGAAAGTTGGAGTGTTTCCCGGCACCGCACCCAGTCACATGCTGGCCGCGTTTTTTAAAAAGCATGGAGTCGATCCGTCCAGCGTCACGATGCTGCAATTGCCGCCGCAGGCCCAGCTCTCCAGTCTTCAATCCGGCGCGGTGGATGCGCTTTTCGCCTATGAGCCGGTGACCACTACCGCCCTCGTCCACGGCGGTTATCGTCAGCTCTTCGGATCGGTGTACGCCGACCTGCTGAACCCGTGCCCCATTGGGGCCTCAGTAATTTCGCGGGAGTTCGAGCGCAACCATCCGGAACTGGCGGCCCGCGCCGTGCACGCCCTGCAGCAGGCAGTGGACTACATGGCTGCGCATCCGGCCGAGTCGCGCACCCTGCTGACCAAATACATCAAGCTGCCGCCGGAAGTAGCCGCCCGCGTGAATGTCGCCGACGTCACCCTGTCGAACCAGGTTGATATCGCCAACCTCCAGCAGTTCATCGATCTGCTCTATCAAATTGGCGAGATCCCGGAACGAATCGATGCCCACAGATTGGTGGATCCGACCCGATGAGCGGACCAACGAGCGGGCCAATCAGCGGCCCGGCGCTTTCCCCGCGCAGCGCACTTGAACTCGAGGACATCGACTTTTCCTTCGCCGCCCGCGTTAACGGCATCAATGTTGCGTTGTACAAAGACTTCTCGTTGCGCATCGAACAGGGTTCGATCGTAACCATCATGGGCGCCAGCGGCGCCGGTAAGAGCACGCTGGGCCGCATCATGGCCGGCATCGTCATCCCGAAAAAAGGAATCGTCCGCCGTTCCCCAGACTTCACCCGCCCGTCAGACCTGGTCTACGTGGAGCAACATCCGATGAACGGCGTTTTTCCCTGGCAGACGGTCCTCGAGAACGTGCGTTATCCGTTGGAGAAACTCAAGTGGGAAAGCCGCGAGCGCCGCGACCGCATCTGCTACCTGATGACCTTGTTCCGGCTCAGCGCGTTGTCCGATGTTTATCCAGCGCAGCTTTCCGGAGGCGAGTTACAGCGCTTGGCGCTTTCCCGCTGCCTCTCCTGGAAGCCGAAACTGGTGATTCTGGATGAACCCTTCTCGGCGCTCGACGGCCAGGTCAAAGCGGAGATCACCTCCGCATTGCACGAGCTCGCGCTCAAAGACCGTATGACGCTGGTCCTCATTACCAATAATGTCGCGGATGCGCTGGCTCTGGGCATGCGCTGCATAATCATCGCCAGACGGCCGGTGCGGGTGATGTCCGATCTCGACTTCCACCTGGGTTTTCCCCGCGAGGAGAACACGCCCGATTACGGCGCCATGCAGCAGGCGCTGATTAACGGCATCCGCGATGGATTGGTCTAGATGGACTGGTTTAGGTCACAGTTCGACCGTAGCGCCCTCGGGACAGCCGGCAAGATGCCGGCGCTACAGTCCGGCGGCAACGCGAATCATTGTGCGATCAGAGACTTTGCGGTCAGAGACTTAACGACGGATTGGTTTAGCTGATGGACTGGTTTAGGCGAAAATGGCGCGCGTTGTCCTTCGTTGGCGGACTGCTTGCACTGTGGGCCATCGTCGCCGCGCTGCGTCTGGTGGATCCCATCGTTCTCCCCGCGCCCTGGAACGTGGCTCGCGCCGTGCCTGGCATGCTCCGCGAAAGACTGCTTGCGGATATCGGCTGGACGCTGTTCCGCGTGCTGGCGGCTTTGGCGATTGCCTGCGTGTTCGGTATTCCAATCGGTCTGTTTCTGGGTTATCGCCGGCGCGCCTATAAGGTTGTCGAAGGGCCATTGCACGCCTTGCGCTCCGTTCCCGCGTCCGCGTTGTTCCCGTTGTTCCTGATCGTGGCCGGAGTCGGAGAGACCTCGATCGTGGCGCTGGCAGCCTATCCCAGCCTGCTGGTGATCCTGGTCAATGCAGTTTCGGGAGCAGCCCTGGCCAATCAGAGCCGCCTCTACCAGGCTCGTTTGTTAAACCTGAACTCCTTACAGATGGTTTCCGACGTGCTCTTCTACGAGGCGCTGCCCAGCATCTTCGATGGCATACGGACCGCGGTTTCGTACTCCCTCGTGCTCGTGGTCGCGGTCGAAATGTTTATCGGCCTGGGCGAACGCGGACTGGGGCGCGGCATCTATCTTTACCAGTCCAGCTATCGCATCCCGGAAACCTACGGAGCCATCATGATTGCCGGCATGATCGGGATCCTGCTCAACTGGATCGTGACCAAACTTCAGCATCACATGCTGCGCTGGCTGCCAAACGTGCGCGAGGAGCAGTGAGAGAAGTTTCGGTAGTGGCTCATTGGTCGCCATCTGAGCAAGCGTTTCTTGCGCCGCATCAAGAAAAGAGCTGTCATCCTGAGCGAAGCGAAGGACCTGCTGTTTGCCGGCAGCAATTGCGCGTTCGGCTCGCTTCCTTTTCAGACTGAGCCACTACCGAAGATTCCGATTACTTGCGGAACAAGTTTTCAGGTGCGCTTGGAATCGGCCAGCATTGTCTGCCTCAGAATGCTGTTCACCCGCGTCTGATAGCCTTTGCCCCGCTTCTTCAGCCACGCGACCACATCGGCGTCCAGCCGCATGGAAACGGCCTGCTTCACCGGACGATAGAACATGCCCCGAACCGCATTTTTCCATGCGCCGGGCGGAAGCTCCGGGATATCCGAAGTATCGATTTGATCGTCGGGCAGCGCGGCCAGAGCCGCCAGTTCTCTCTTCTGTCTCGAAGTGAGGCTGCGTCCAGAGACTCGCTTCGCTTTCCCATTCTTAGTTGCTTTGCGCATACCTGCTCCGTTCGCGGCGCGTTGCCTTTCGTGCCGAAAAGATGCGGATCACTTCCTCGTCCTCGTCCACGTGGTTTTATTAAGGGTGTCATCCTGAGCGAAGCGAAGGACCTCTGGATTCCGGCGCCGCAGACAAATGCATAGGTTCTTCGCCGTGCTCAGAATGACAAGGGGTTTAAGAGGTTAGTCATTGAATAGGTGCGGACGGTCTCAAAGCTGACGCCGTGCTTTCGTTGGTTGATCTGGTTCTTTCGTTCGTCCCAGACAAATTCCACGTCAGCCCTTCGTAATGGCGAATATGTATATACAATAGCACGTTCTAGTTGGAACACCCGGGTGCCCCACCCTTCGTTTTTTGAAGGGTGGGATTCTGCGCCCACCGCGTGTGATCTTTCGCCGACTCCTGCAGGGGGATGGCCCATCCTTTCCAAATAAAATCTCAAATCCAGCGGCTGCCCCGTCCTTGTCCCTGCGTTCTTTGCAGGGACAGGGCGGGGAACTTGACTTGGCATCCTCAACTCATGGAGATCAAAATCCCCGCCCT
>Ga0224558_1001088_pt1 | contig 29622 bp, 25 predicted proteins | sample 714S32024metaG_FD_180682 | JGI IMG/M metagenome (GOLD analysis project Ga0224558, IMG submission 180682) | Peat soil microbial communities from Stordalen Mire, Sweden - 717 S3 20-24 | ecosystem: Environmental > Terrestrial > Soil > Wetlands > Peat | place: Sweden: Norrbotten County, Stordalen... | reverse complement strand
CGAAGTGCGCTGCGATCTCGATGGCATCGTGATGCAGCGCGGACGCACGTCGGATCTCCTGTTCGGGCCGGCCGCAGTCGTGAGCTACATCAGCCAGTTCGCCACACTGTGCCCGGGCGACCTGATCTCGACCGGAACCCCTGGTGGGGTCGGAGCCGGGCGCAACCCGCAGGTGTTCCTTGAGCCCGGCCAGGTGCTCACCACCGCAATCGAGGGTATCGGCAGCTGCGTGAACCGCTGCGTTCCCGAGAAGGGCTGAACCAGGGACCCGAGAGCCGCGAATCGTGGAGACCGGGATCAGGCGGGCGAAAGGCCTCAACCGCTGCGATGATGCTCGCTGGTAGCGTCGCGGTATGCGTTCTCGCCAAACCCTCCTCGTCACACTGACTGCCGCGATCGCGTTTGCAGCCGGCTGCGGCAGCTCCTCGGCCGGGTCTAGCGCGTTCAACGGCGTCCAGTTGAAGTCAGGCGACAAGATCGTGGCGGCGGCGGTCATGGCCACCAAGCGGCAGAGCTCGTTTCATTTCGAGGAGACGGCGACCGCTGGGACTAGCGGGGTGAGCATCATCGCCGACGTGGGCACCGCCGCCGGCGAGCAGCACATCACGGTCCGCCAGGGAGCCCAGAAAGGCCATCTCACTGTCCTGCTTGCCAGCGGGACGGCCTACTTTCAGGGCGACTCGCTCGGTCTGCAGGGCCTTACCGGGTTGAGCGCGAAGTTGGCGGCCCAATTTGCCGGGAGGTGGATCTCGGTTCCTTCCAAGAACTCGAGCTTTTCCGCTCTTGCCGGTTCCTTGGCGGTCAAGACGGCTGCCACTCAGCTCGTGAACCTGACCGGCACGCTCACGCGGGGCAAGACGTCCACCAAGCTCGGACATCCAGCCGTGGCAGTGAAGGCATCCCAGAGCTCGAAGACCGCCAGCCTGGAGCTCACGATGTACGTGAGGACAACTGGAGCCGCGCTCCCTATAGCTGTCGAGGGGACCTCGAAGCAGAGTGGCAACGCCGCCCACTCGATCTCTGCCAAGTTCAGCGATTGGGGCGAGGTTCTGCACCTCACCGCCCCGAGCGGCGCAGTACCCCTCGCCACCGTGCAGGCAGTCGCGGGCTGAGCGTCCTCGCGAGTGCTCAGCCGGTCCGGGAGGCGCGTTGACCGCTCAAATGGCTGGACCGGGCGGGATGAGCCCTGGTGCTCGGCCTGTCACGAAGGGGGCCTATCCGGCCGAGCTCGAATGTGACGTCCTGCTCTCGGACGGTCGCGCGGCTCGGTTGCGAGCGATTCGGCCGGACGACGGCCCTGCGCTTCGCTCGTTCGGGCGTCGGCTGTCGAGAGAGACGGTGTATTTCCGTTTCTTCGCGCCGCGTCGGGGGATCAGCCATGAGGAGATCACGCACTTCGTAACCGTCGACTATCAAGAACGGTTGGCCCTCGTGGCCGTCGTAGACGGGGAACTGGTGGCGGTGGCTCGCTACGATCGCTCTCCCGCGGCGGTCGGGGACGCCCTCGGCCGCGCCGCAGCAGGTACGTCCCAAGGGCCCGGCCAGGACGGAGTGGGGGAGGCCGAGGTCGCGTTCGTCGTGCGGGATGACCACCAGGGACGGGGCCTGGGTACCGTGCTGCTCGAGCATCTCGCCTCGGCTGCGGTTGCTCGCGGGATCGGACGGTTCGTGGCCGACGTCCTCCCAGACAACCATCGGATGATAGGCGTTTTCCGTTCGGCGGGATTCGACGAGCACGTGCTTCTCGATTCAGGGGTTATCCGGGTGACGCTGGAGCTCGCGGCTCAACCGGAGTACATCGAGCGGGTCGAGGAACGCGAATGGACCGCAGCGGTGCGCTCGATCGAGCACATTCTCCGTCCCACGACTATCGCCGTCATCGAGGCGAGCGGCGAGCCAGGCTCTGCGGGCCACGACATCGTCAGCAATCTCCTCGCCGGGGAGTTCACCGGTGACGTCTACCCGGTCAATCGGCAGGCCGACACGGTCGGAGGTCTCCGGTCGTATCGCAGCGTGACCGATGTGCCCGGCCCCATCGATCTGGCACTGCTCGCGGTGCCGGCTCACCGAATGGGCGAGGTTGTGCGCGAGTGCGGAGCAAAGGGGGTTCGCGGCCTCGTCGTCGTCACGTCGGGCCAGGCGGACCAGGAGGCCTCGGGGACGGGCACCGATCGCGATCTGGTCGAGCTCGCCCGGACTTTCGGCATGCGGCTCGTCGGGCCCGATTGCATGGGCGTCATCAACACTTGTCCTCAAGTCCGGATGAACGCCACCTTCGCCGAGCACGCACCACCGCCCGGCCGGGTCGCGTTCTCCTCCCAATCCGGGGGGCTCGGGATCGCTCTCCTCGGCGAGCTCGCGGGCCGCGGCCTCGGGATCTCGAGCTTCGTGTCCCTCGGCAACAAGGCCGACGTCAGCGGCAACGACCTGCTGCGGTTCTGGGAGGACGACCCGGAGACCGATGTGATCCTGCTCTATCTGGAGTCGTTCGGGAACCCCCGGAAATTCAGCCGGATCGCGCGACGAGTCGCTCAGAAGACACCCATCGTCGCGGTCAAGAGCGCTCGTACGGCATCGGGCCTACGGGGCGCCCACGCCGGCAGCGTTGGCTCAGTTCCCGACCAAGCCACCGATGCGCTCTTTCGCCAGGCTGGCGTCATCCGGGTCCAGACGTTGGAGGAGCTGCTCGATGTCGCCGACCTCTTGGTGAACCAGCCTCTTCCCGTCGGCCGGCGCGTCGCGGTCGTCGGCAATGCCGGAGGCTGCGGGGTTCTCGCTGCCGACGCGTGTGAGAGCTACGGCCTCGAGGTTCCCGAGCTGGCACCCGAGACCCAAAGGCGGCTGCTCGACGTCGTCTCTCAGGGTGCCGCGGTAGGCAACCCGATCGACCTGGTCGCCTCGGCCACTGCCGAGGAGTACCGGTCCGTGCTCGAGATCGTCCTTGCCGACGGAGACATAGACGCGGTGGTGGTCACCTTCACTCCGCCGGTGCTCGTCGGTGCTGCTGACATCGCAGAGGCGGTGGCCCAAGCAGCCTCTACGACCACCAAGCCCATGCTTGCGAATTTCATCGCGACCGAGCAGACGCTCGTGGCGTTGCGCGCAGGCCCGAGTCACGTGCCCTGGTTTGCGTACCCCGAGTCTGCGGCTCGTGCGTTTGCGCGGGTCGCGCACTATGGCGAATGGGTGGCGCGGCCTGAGGGGACCGTGCCCAGCTTCGACGATCTGGATGTGGTGTCCGGGCGGCGGATCGTAGAGGTCGCCTTGTCGGCCCGGCCGATGGTCGATTCTGCCACCGCGCCCGCGGCCGCCCTCACCCCCGAGCTGGTCGCCTCTCGGTCGACCTCGGTGTGGCTCGACACGGTCGCGGCCTTCGGCCTGCTCGAGGCCTACGGAATACCGATCCTCTCGTGTGTGCGGGCCTCGTCAGCGGCGGAGGCCGTCGAAGGAGCAAACGCGATGGGGTACCCGGTTGCCCTAAAGCTCGACGCCCCGGACCTCGTGCACAAGAGCGATGTCGGGGGCGTCCGGCTGAACCTCGTCTCTGCCGAGGTAGTGGCCTCTGCCGCCGAGGCGTTGTTGACCAGGTTCGGGCCCGGCGTGTCGCTCATCGTGCAGCCGATGGGCCCTGACGGCGTCGAGACAGTCGTTGGCGTCGTGGAGGACCCGTCGTTCGGACCGCTCGTGATGTTCGGGCTCGGCGGCAAGGAGGCCGAGTTGTTCAGCGATCGGATGTGGTCGTTGGTGCCCATGACGAGAGAGGACGCCCGTGACCTGGTCAGCGGCCTCCGGTCATCGCCGCTCCTGACCGGTTACCGAGGCTCGGCCCCAGTCGACCTCGAGGCACTTGGCGAGGTGCTTTCACGGGTGGCCTGCCTGGTCGAGGACCTTCCCGAGGTCATCGAGTTGAGCCTGAACCCAGTTGTCGCGAGCCCTGGCGGCGCCATGGCGCTCGACGCACGCGTGCGCGTCGCAACCACATTGCACGACCCGCCGCTGCTACGCCGAGCGATGCGGACGGCTTGAGCCGCGCAGGCTCGATCCCGCTCCCGCGCCTCAGGCCTGGTCGGCCACCTCATTGATCCGCCGCATGACTTCGTCGTCAAGCCTCTCGAGCACGTCAAGCGAGCGCAGGTTCTCCTTCAGCTGCTCGACGCGGCTCGCGCCCGTGATGACCGTTGAGACTTTGGGGTTGCAGGCGCACCACGCGATAGCGAGCTGTGCGAGCGGACAACCGAGATCGTCTGCGATCGCTTTGAGGGCTCGCACCTTTTCGTTGCTGCGGGAGTCTTCGAAGTTGGGACGGAGCCATTCGAAGCCTGCGAGAGTGCCTCGAGAGTCCTCCGGGATCCCTTCCAGGTACTTGCCCGTGAGCAGGCCCGCGGCGAGGGGACTGAATGTGGTGAGGCCGATTCCGTAGTCCTCGATCAAACGGGCGTACTCGTGCTCGACACGCCTTCGCTGAAGAAGGTTGTACTGCGGTTGTTCCACGACGGGCTTGAACAGATGGTGGCGCTCGGCGATCTCGATCGCAGCGACGATCTCGTCTGCGGCCCACTCCGAAGTACCCCAGTAGAGCGCTTTGCCGGAGCTGACGATGTCCGACATCGCCCGGACCGTCTCTTCGATCGGTGTATCCGGGTCAGCGCGGTGACAGAAGACGAGATCGAGGAAGTCGAGACCGAACCGTTCGAGCGAGGCGTCCACGGCCTGCATGAGGTACTTGCGGTTCAGTGTGTTGGTCATGTTCGGGTCGTCGTAGATTCCCCAGAAGAACTTGCTCGAGACCACGTACTCGCGGCGCTCCCAACCCAGGGTCTTGAAGGCCCGGCCCATTATCGCTTCAGACTTACCGCCTGCGTAGTTCTCGGCGTTGTCGAAGAAGTTCACGCCTCCCTCGCGTGCAGCCTCGAGGCAGCGGACCGCGAGGTCGTCATCCAGCTGGTTACCGAAGCTGACCCACGAACCAAACGACAGAAGGCTCACTTTGAGGCCGGATCGGCCGAGGCGGCGGTAGGGCATTGACATATCTGGTCATCTCCAGCTCATTGGATCCAGATCCGGGGGCGGATCACGCAGTCCGAAGATACCCGCGACTGGAGGAGTTCGGCCGAGCCCGCGGTTCGAGCTCCCGGTTCGAGCTCCCGGTGTTGTCGGCTTAGCGGCGCTTGGCCTTCGGCACCGTTGCGAGCAGGTCGGTCAACACCTCGGTGACGACCCTTCGCGTGCGGGGCACTGAGCAGCTTTGAAGGGTGCGCAGGGCATCCCACGATGACCAGCTCGAAGCGAGGTCGAGTGCGTCGAGCATGAGCGACCGACGCTTGGCGTCTAGACGCGACAGCTCAGGAGCGAAGACGTCCGAGACTTGGGATCGAGCTATCGCGTACGCCTCGGCGAGTTGTTCAACGACGAGCGGATGGGTCTGGCTGAGATAGATCGCGACCCTTCTGACAGGTGCAATCCTCTCGTACAGCTTCGACCGCAGACCCACGAGCGCCTCGATCCGTTCGTCCAGGCCAGGAGCATCAGGACGCGGCCCGAGGTAGATCAGCTGGATCGGCCGGATCCTCGAGGCGGCCGCCACGAACAGCGCGTCAAGGTCGGCAAAGTGACGAAAGACGGTTCGCTCCGAGACCCGGGCGCGCGCCGCAACCTCGGCAGCGCTCGGCAGGTAGATCACGTTGGGGGGGCATTCCCGCACGATGTCGAGGACGGCACCGACAACGGCCTCATAGTTGCGAGCCGCGCGCAGCCGGCGTCCGTCGGCTTCCTTGTCGTTCGCTACCCGGGCGGACTTCCGCGCGGGCGTTGATGCGACCGGCGGGGAAGAGCGCTGAGAAGAGCGAGGTGGGCTCGGGCGCGCGTCAAACGCTGAGCGGGGAGTGTGCAATCGCGCAGAGCGGGTCGTGGTGGCCCGAGCAGGGGAGGTTGTGCTGCCAGTCGAGCGGCTTGAGCGTGCCGGGGGCGTCGCCCGGGTCGCGCGGGTCACCATCGGTGGCATCCGAGTGACAAATTGAACACGGCGAGCATCCTACTAAACGCGATGGCATCAGATCGGTCAGTATGCCTGCCAGTTGCCGTCAGAGATTCTCATCCGTCGGCGAGGAGAGTGCCATTGGCTGATTTCTCGATGGGAATGCTTGGAAGAGGCGCTGCCGCGGGGCCTTGGAGGACCTCCCCGGTGACCGCCGAGAAGATCGAGCCGTGGCATGGGCAGCGGAACTGGAGCGCCGGCTCGAAGAAGCCAACGGTGCAGCCCATATGAGTGCACACGGCGCTGAAGCCGACATAAGAGCTCTCGGAGGGCCGGACCACGTAAGCAGGGATCCCCTGGGCCGGGTCGGTGAACTCTCGGGCGCCGCCGAGCGGTACGTCGCCGGCGAGCCCTATGGCCGTGCCCTTCGAGGAGCCGGGGCTGGGCGATTCGGTGCTCGGTGGTGAGAGTTGGGGCGCGCCCGACGTCTGGAGGGAGGCGCCGGACATTCTCCCGACGGCTGCAGCGATAGCGGCGGTGACGACAGCGAAGCTCGCAAGTGTGAGAGCGGAGGCCGCCTTGCGAACGGCTGCCCGGCGGTCCAGGTCCGGCGCTTGCTGCTCCGGCGGAACCCCGGCCGAGGCTCGTTCCCTGGCGTGACGTGCCTCGAGTGCAGCGTCGACAGACCAAGCTCCGCTTCCTCCGACCACTAGCGGGGTCCAGGCGAAGAAGAAGACGATGTCCGAGCCGTAAAAGTACGGGGTGGTGTTGAAGCTGACGGAGAGGAACAGAAGGAGTGACACTGCCATGCCGCCCGCGGCAGCAACCCTTCCGAGCAGCCCGAACAAGGTGCCGAGACCGACCGCCAGTTCGCCGAAAGCGATCAGCAAGCCCACCAGCACCGGTTCGTGCGCCGCCAGCCTGATGAGCGGTCCGATCGGGCTCAGAGTGATCGACGCGTGCAACTGCGACTGGATGGACCCAGGGTTGGCGGCTTCGAAGAAGTTACGGTTCGTCAGCTTCTGCAGGCCCGCGTACGTGAAGGTCACACCGAGGAACGCTCTGAGAAGGACCTGGGGACCCCCAGGGGCGTCCCGCAGTCGCGCCACCGGGCGCGCCACCGGACGGTCTGGCTGCTCAGGCCTCGCAGGTCTCGTCACTGGTTGAAGTTTGGAGACGGTTTGCCTGAGCTGACGATCGCCTCCACAGACTCGCTCGTGTGGGACGAAGCGCCATGCTCTGGCGCGACGGTGTGCACCGTTTTGCGGAGGCGGATCTCCGGCAAGGCGAGCGACAAGACGAAGGCGAGGGCGACAACCGGTGTCGCGATGAGGAATACCGTGTCGATCGTGTGCACATAAGCGACGGTGGCGGCCGTGTGAATGGCCGAGGGCAGCAGCTTCAACTGGGCAGGACTGCCCACTATCTCGCGGGCGATCTCAGACACGTGCGGGCGGGCCGCGACGGGCAGGGCCTTGCTCAGGTTGCCGATGAGCCGGTCGTTCAGGACGGCGCCGAGCAGCGCTGTGCCGAAGGCGCCTCCCATCGACCGGAAGAAGGCCGCTAGTGACGTCGCCGTCCCGAGGTCCTTGTAGTCGACGCCGTTCTGGACCGCCAGGATCAGCACCTGCATGACGAGCCCCAGTCCGAACCCGGTGAGCAGCATGAAAGCAGAGGTCACGAGGAAAGAGGTGTGGACCGTAAGCGTGGAGAACAGCCCCATTCCGATGGTCATGAGGGCAGTTCCTACGATCGGGAAGATCTTGTACCGTCCGATCCGCGCGATGATCTGGCCGCTTCCTATCGAGGCCGTGAACAAGCCGGCCATGATGGGCAACAGCATGAGCCCGGAGGTGGTTGGCGATACTCCTCGGACGACTTGGAGGTACACGGGCAGGTAGATGATCGCGCCGAACATGGCGACGCCGACGATGAAGCCCGCGGCGTTCGACACGGAGAAGACTCGTTTGCGGAACAGCCTGAGCGGGACGATCGGCTCGGATGCATAGTGCTCACGGATGAGGAACGCGATGACGAAGCCGATGCCGATCGCGACCATGGCGATGATCTGTGGCGACATCCACGCGTAGCCCTGCGGAGAGCCACCGAGCGTCGTGACCAACAAGAGGGCGGACACGCCGACGAGCAGGAGCACAGAGCCGCTGTAGTCGATCTTGTGCCGGGTGCGCGCGGCCCGGTCGCGCAGCACGATGCTCGTGACAACGAGGGCGATCGCACCGATGGGAAGGTTCACGTAGAAGATCCAGCGCCAGGAGGCGTGGTCGACGAGGAAGCCTCCGACAAGCGGTCCGGCGATGCTCGCAATCCCGAACACTGCACCGAAATACCCCTGGTAGCGGCCACGTTCGGCAGGCGAGACCACGTCGCCCACGATTGCCATCGCGAGCACGATCAGGCCGCCGGCCCCGAGGCCCTGAATGGCGCGGAACGCGATCAGCTGGTCCATGTTCTGACTGAGACCGGCCAGGACCGATCCGGCGAGGAAGATGACGATGGCGAATTGGAAGATGCGCTTGCGGCCGTAGAGGTCGGAGATCTTTCCGTAGAGGGGGGCGCTCACGGTCGAAGTGAGGAGATAGGCCGTCACGACCCATGTCAGGCGGTTGAGGGAATGGAAGTCGCCCACGATGGTCGGCAGTGCTGTGCTGACGATGGACTGGTCGAGCGCGGCGAGCAGCATCCCGAGCATCAGCCCGGAGAACACCACGAGGATCTGGCGGTGGGTCATGCCTCCGCCCGGGTGCTCCTGGTTCACCGTCGCGCTGGGGGGCCTAGCGGCCACTTGGTGGCCGTTGCGCTGGTCGGCACCGAGGATCCTGTCGGTGGTCGTCATCTTGCCGGCTCCTCCTGGGCGTTGTCCTGCGCAGCGCTCTCGCAGCCGGCAAGTGCTTCGTTCGCGATGGCAGCAGCGTCGAGCATCTCCATGGTCGCGACGAGCTGGGCGAGCTGGTCGTCGGAGAGCGACACGAGAAGATTCGCTGTCTTTTGGCAGGCTGTTGCGTGCAGCTTTGTCACCAGCGACTCGCCCGTGGCGCTCAGCGCCAGGCGGACGAGGCGGCGGTCCGAAGGGTCGTCACAGCGAACGACGAGCCCCTGGCGGACGAGACGATCGACGACGGCGGTAGCTGCGCTCTCTCCCACGGCGAGCTCCCTCGCGAGCTCGCGCATTGTCACCGATTGACCTCGAAGGTACGTCAGGACGCTGAGCTGATGACCGGTCACAGCTTGAAGCTCGTCGCGCAGCTCTCGCTGCAAGATAGCGCTGAAACGCCGTTGCATCTGCGGCTGGAGCTCGCAGTACCGGTCGACCAGGACCTCGCGAGACGAGTGCTCCGGTGCACCAGTCGTCTCCGGGTTCGATCGGTGCGGCGTTGTTTGCCCGATCGTCATCATGAACGGAGCCCTCCGAATAAGTTCCGCAATCTCACGTTGAGTAGAACAGTTCCACAGATGAAATATTCCGGCGGATGAAATTGTCGGCCAGCGCTCGACCAGGATCGAAGGTCAGCGCATTCCTGCTCGAGCCGTCATGCCCAGGTGGTGGCGAGTGCAGGTCGCCATCGGCCGAGGTAGCGGTGTTGCACGGCGCTTCGGTCCTGTTTCAACCCGGGATGTCGAGAACGATCTTGCCGAGCTTGCCTCCCACCGCAAACCGTGTGTACGCCGCGTCCACGTCCTTCAGCCCGAATACCTCCTCGACGGGGACCCGAACCCGCTGCGCCTCGACAAGTGGCAGGACCTGGCGCTCAACGAGGCGCGCAGCGACCGCCTTGTCCTCGAGCGGACGAGCCCGCAGAGTGGAGCCGTGAATGCGTGCGCGTCGACTCATGAGCTGCAGCAGGTCGATCTCGCCGCGTGCACCTGCGCCGATGCCGATGATCGCGAGACGGCCTCCGATGGCCAGTGAGTCGAGGTCGGTCTTGAGGTTCGGCGCCCCGATAGGTTCGAGGATCACGTCGTAGGGGCCGTGTGCGGCCGCATCCGCCGGGTCGACCGCCGTCGCGCCGAAGGCTTCCAGCGCTTTGCGGAGGTGAGCAGCACGCACGCTCGCGACGACCGCAGCGCCTGCCACCAGCGCAAGTTGGACTCCGGCGATGCCGACCCCGCCTGCGGCACCGTTCACCAGGACCCGTTCACCCGGCCTGAGCGCGCACTGGGTGAACAGGGTGTCATGCGCGACCGTGAACGCCTCCGGGAATCCGCCGGCCTCCACGGAAGCGAGCGTGTCTGGCACCGCTAGCGCGGTGCGTTCGTGGACGATCGCCAGCTCGGCTTGCGCTCCGCCACCGACCACGGCCATGACCCGATCGCCGACGACGAAGCGCTCGACACCAGGTCCAACTGCCGCCACGACGCCCGCGAACTCGAGGCCCGGGATGTCCGCAGGCGAACCCGGCGGAGCCGGGTACAAGCCGGCCCGTTGCAGCAGGTCGGCGCCATTCAGGCCCGCGGCCTGGACACGAACAAGCAGTTCGCCAGTCCCCGGCACCGGGTCGGGTCGTTCTCTCACGACGACGGCTCCGGCCTCGACGATGACAGCGCGCATTGAAGGAAGCGTACGCGGGACGGCCGTTGACTTGCGGCAGCACTGCTGAGAGAGGTTTCCCGAGTGTCAGGGAGTCAAGGTCTGCCGGCGCCGAAAGCACCAGGTGGCACCGGCGTGTCCATCACGTTGGTACCCGTCTCCTCTGCTTGTACGACCATACCGCCGCCGATGTACATGACCACGTGGTAGAGAAGGTACGCGTCGCCGTAGAAGATGAGGTCACCCGGCTGAAGGTCGGACATCGAGACGTGCTCGATCTCGTAGTACTGCTCCGTTGCCCCGTGGGCTAGCGAGACACCGGCCTGGCCCCATGCCCACATTGTCAGTCCCGAGCAGTCGAAGCCCGCTCCCTGTGTGGCACCTCCCCAGACATAGGGGACGCCGCGCTGGCTCTGGGCGGCGTTCACGGCGATCTGACCTGCGCTGTTACCAGATACCGGTGGCGCAGGCGAAGGTGAAGGCGAAGGCGTGGGAACAGGCGTCGGAGGCGTAGACGACTGCAGTTGCCGCTGCTGTTGTTGCTGTTGGGCGGCGGCGGCCGCGGCGGCGGCCTGTGCGGCCCTTGCCAATGCGGCGGCATAGGCAGCGGCCTTGGCCCGCTCGGCCGCCGCCACAGCGACTGCTAGCTGGCCCTTTACGCTGGCTTGCTCGTTGGTCAACCTGGCGGTGATGACCTCGGCTTGCGACAAGTCGTTGGAGATGGCCGTCTCGTTGGCCGTCGCGACTTGCTCGGTGCGGTTGAGAGCGGCCCGATCGATCGACAGCGCCCGCTGGTTGATCAACACCGTTGTCTCGGACTCGTTCAGATTGCCGGACGCGGCCTGGATGTAGGCCTGTTGCATGCCGGCGGTCTGTTGGGTGCCGTTGAACAGCACGGAAAAGCTCTGCGACGCGCCGCCCGTGACGTAGGCCTCGATCGCAACCTCGCGAAGATGCGACCGGTCCTGATCGAGTGCCTTTTCGGTTTGGCCGATTGCCTTTGTCGCGTTGGCTACCAGCTGCGCAAGTGACGCGACACGACCTTTGGCTTCGAGGTAGCTCTCATCGAGGATGGTCAGCTTGACGTTGGCGGCCTGGATCTCGGCGGCGATGTACTGGGCACGCTGTTGCAGGGTGCTCACCTGGTCGGCACCAGCAGGCGCGCCCGCAAGAACAAGTGGCGTGCCGACGCCCGCAAGCAACATTGCGGAGATGGCTAGCGAAACCGCCGCGCGTCGACGGCGCCTTCTTGGCGCATCCGGCGCGACGACCAAGCCTTGCGCAGCCTCAGCGATGAGGCTCCCAGTAGCAGGTCTCACAGTGCTCGCAACCTAACCCGCTGCGCAAAGCCAACGCAAGCACGCGGGGTCCCACCTGCGATGCGAGCACTTCTCGGCAGAGTAGTGACATTACAGCGTCGTTACGATAGCTCTTACTGAATTGTTACGGCTGTCGTTCTGACAGCTACGTTGACTCTATGACTGTCATAGGAGATTCAGAGGGTGCCGGCGACGCGGCTGGCGGGTATCGCATCGAGCATGATTCGATGGGTGAGATCCGCGTGCCGGAGAGCGCGCGATGGGGAGCACAGACACAGCGCGCCGTTGAGAACTTCCCGATCTCGGGCCAGCCCGTAGACCCGGCGCTTCTCGTCGCTCTGGCGATGATCAAGGGCGCGGCCGCGACGGTGAACGCCGAGATGGGAACGATCAGCTCGGATGTCGCTGCGGCGATTGCCGAGGCGGCTGAAGAAGTGGCAGCCGGACGCCATTTTGACCAGTTCCCGATCGATGTGTTCCAGACGGGATCTGGGACCTCCACGAACATGAACATGAACGAAGTGCTGGCGAATCTTGCCAGTGAGCGGCTCGGACGGGAGGTCCGTCCCAACAACGAACCCAACGCGTCACAGTCGTCGAATGACGTGTTCCCCTCCGCTATCCATCTAGCGGCCGCACGCGGGATCGTCGGCGATCTGGTTCCTGCCCTAGGTCATCTGGCCTCGGGCCTGCGCTCGAAGCAGGCGGAGTTCGGGAGCATCGTGAAGTCCGGCCGCACTCACCTGATGGATGCGACGCCCGTGACGCTCGGACAAGAGTTCGGTGGATACGCGGCTGCCGTCGAGTACGGCGTTGAGCGACTCGAATCTGTCTTGCCACGGGTGGCGGAGCTGCCGCTAGGCGGGACAGCCGTCGGCACTGGGTTGAACGCGAAGGCAGGCTTCGCCCCAAGTGTGATCGAGCGTCTCGCCTCGGCGACGGGCCTGCCGCTCATCGAGGCCCGTGACCATTTCGAGGCCCAAGGTGCTCGGGATGGTCTGGTCGAGGCCTCTGGTGCGCTCCGGACGATCGCGGTGTCGCTGTACAAGCTCTCGAACGACCTTCGATGGATGTCGTCGGGCCCGCGGTGCGGCCTTGCCGAGATCCACCTGCCGGATCTTCAGCCGGGCTCGTCGATCATGCCGGGGAAGGTGAACCCGGTGGTTCCGGAGGCCGTTTGCCAGGTCGTCGCGCAGGTCGTCGGCAATGACGCCGCGGTTGCATTCGGTGGTGCCGCAGGCAACTTCGAGCTCAACGTGATGCTGCCCGTGATCGGCAGCAACCTCCTGGAGTCCATCCGCCTGCTTTCGGCAGTGAGCCGAGCCTTGGCGGACAAGTGCGTCGCCGGGATCGTCGCCGACGAGGAGCAGTGCCGGACCTACGCGCTCTCCTCCCCGTCGATCGCCACGGCGCTCAATCCCTACATCGGCTACGAGCAGGCGGCCAAGGTGGTCAAGACGGCGGTCGCCGGAGGAAAGGACCTGCGAACCGTCGTACTGGAGATGGGGCTGCTGACCGAGGAGGAGGTGGATCGGGCTCTGGACGTGCTGGCAATGACCAAAGGCGGGATCGTCGGCTGAGCACGATCGGTCAGGAATCAGCTCGCCACCTCCGAGGTTCCTTGGCCCACGCCGGCGCCGCGACGGTAACGTGCGTCTGGATGCACCCCATCGAGCGCCTGAGGTGGATCGCCCGAGATCGTGACGAGGCGCCCACGGCTCTGGCCGTCGAGGCGGCATGGGCCATCTCCGAGCTCGCGCTCGACGAACCACCCGCGGTCGTGACTGCCTGCCGGCGGCTCGTCGAGTCTCACGTCACCGTTGGGCCGCTTTGGTGGGTGGCCGCAACAGTGCTTGTCGCCTCTGATCCCGACCAGGCGGCTCGGCGAGCGGTCGGCGAGCTCTTCTCGGATCCGACGGCCGAGCTGCTCGCGACCGGGCTGGGTGAACGACTTGTCGGCGATGCGCCCATTGTCGTTGCGTGTCCCGCCGAGACTGTGTTGGAGGCATGTTCGCATCGGGCATCGGCAGTCGTCCGCGTGGTCGCGCCGCCGCCGGGGCTCCAAGCCGAGGTCCGCAGGTTCGCGGCGGTGGTCTCGGAGGCCAGCGGCTGGGAGTACGAGGAAGCAGAAGAGGCCGTCGAAGGCGCCGCGGTGGTACTCGTGGAGGCGCTTGCGGCTGGTTCTCGAGGTGTGCTGGTCACCGCGGCGGCTGCCCGTCTCGCCCAAACCGCTCGTGACGCCTCTGTCCCCCTCTGGGGAGTTGCAGGCGTTGGCCGCGTGCTGCACGACCAGCTGCTCGGAGAGGTCATTCGGCGGGCCGGCGACGACATCGAGCTCATAGGACCGGGCGCTTTCGATTTTGTGGTCGGCCCGTCGGGTCTCGAGAGCCCTGTCGAGGCCCTTAGTCGGGGCCGGTGCCCGCCGGCGCCCGAGCTGGTCGTTCGTGCGGGGTGACAGGGCCTCCTCGGACCGGCTACCGACCGACTGGCCTCAGACCTGCGACCGGCTCTCGGGTGCGTTGTCCTGTGCCGGCGTGAGCGCTCGACCCAACCACTCGGCACCGAGGGCCGCTGCCCCGCAACAGGCGACGAAGAAGCCAAGCAACAAGATGCCGAAACCGGCGCCGATTGCCGCTCCCGAGATGGCCGGGCTCACGATGTTGGCAACCGTGATGCACATTGCGGACGCGGCGAAGTAGCGTCCGCGCAGCGCCGGCGGGGCAAGGTCGTTCACGAGCGGGCCACTTACGGGGCTCAGGAGCACTTCGCCCGCGGCGAACACGACCAAGCTGGCGATGACAAGTGCCCGGGCGGCGTCGGTCCCTGGCATCAGACCGGCGGACGCGAGCACGACCCAGCAAGCGGCGAACGCGGCTGCCACCATCTTGAGCGCGGTTGTGCGCCTCGTCCGGCTGACGATTCGCAGGCCTAGCGGCTGTGCAAGGACGATGAAGGCGGTGTTGGCCGCGAACGAGGCCGCGATCGTGCCAGGACCAGCTTTGGCCACCGACGTAGCGAAGGCCACAAAGCCGGTGTTGAGAGCGGCGTAGCCGGCGATCATGAGTATGGTGACCGCCACGAGGTATCGGCGGAACAAGGCGTCGCCCAGCACTGCCTTGTACCCACGCCGGCGAGCTTGGTCGCCAGGGCAGGCTTCGGCGCCCTCCTCGTTTGCCACTGCCTGCGCATCGGCATGGCGCATCGAGCGAAACGCGCTCCGGGGCAAGAGCGCGAGTGCCGCGACGATGATCAGGTTGGAAGCTCCGTCGGCGAGATACACCGCGACAAAAGTCCCCGGCTCGCGGACGTGGACGACGAGCCCGCCGACGATCGCGCCGATGCCGAGGCCCAGGTTGAGGAGCTGGAAGTTGCGGGCGAAGGCCAAGCGGCTGACCTTGTCGTCGTCGACCATCACTCCGAGAAGCGCGTTCCACGTCGGCCAAGCAGCGGCTTGGCCCAGCCCGAACACGAACATGGCGGGCAGGGCGGTCAAGGTGCTGTGCACGGTCGCGACGCCGGCGACACCGAGCCCCTGCACGATCATGGTGACGAGCACCACTGCGCGGGCACCGACGCGGTCGACGAGGGCACCGGCCACGGGGCTGACGGGCAGGGCGAGGACTGCGACGCCCCCGATCAGAAGTCCCGAGATCCCGAGGGGGATGTGCCGAACCTGGTGCAGGTATATGACGAGAAACGGAAGTGTCAGCCCGCTGCCGATCGAGGACACGAAGCTCGCCGCGAGCAGGACGCGCAGGGTCCCTGGGAGACGACTCGCGGGCATCGGTCAATCCTCGCGCTCTCGAGCCGATTCCTGAACCGGCTGTGCGGCGGGGAGTAGTTTCGCTGACATGGGATCGGTGATCGAGTTTCCGAGCGGCGGTTCGACTGATGTCGGGTACCTGGCTTCGCCCGCCGGCGGGAGCGGACCAGGAGTCGTCGTGATCCAGGAGTGGTGGGGCCTGGTTGGCCACATCAAGGACGTGTGCGATCGCTTCGCAGCCGAAGGCTTCGTGGCACTGGCACCTGACCTGTACCACGGCACGAAGGTCGCCGAGCCTGGCGAGGCGGCGAAGCTGATGATGGCGCTCGAATTGGACCGGGCGGGGAGCGACATGGGCGGTGCCGTGGACGAGGTCGCGGCGCGATCGAGCGGACGCGGAGTCGGAGTCGTCGGGTTCTGCATGGGCGGAGGACTGGCTCTGATGCTCGCGTCGCAGCGTCCCGACAAGGTTCGGGCTGTCGTGCCCTTCTACGGTCTCGCGCCCTGGGAGGGCGCTCAGCCCGACTATTCGGCGCTGACCGGTGCGGTCCTCGGCCACTTCGCTGGGAAGGATGAATCTGCGAGCCCTGAAACGGCCAGGGCACTCGTGCGCACCCTGAGGGGCGCGGGCAATGACGATGTGAACATCCACATCTACCCCGAAGCCGACCACGCCTTCTTCAACGACACGCGCCCAGAGGTCTATGACGCCGGGGCATCGGCGCTCGCCTGGCAACGCACTACCGAGTTCCTCCGCTCCCGCATCGGTTGAGCGCCCATGACCCCCAACGTCGTCGAGCGCTACCTCGCGCTCGGCCTGGCAATGGACCGCCACGTGAGCGGGCTCGTGGACTCCTATTACGGGCCCAAGCCAATCGCAGCTCGCGTCGCTGCCGCGCCGATCACTCCACCGGAGCATCTTGTCGCCGAGGCGCGGGCGCTTCTCGCGGCCATCGATGCAGGCGAGCCGCTCGGCGACCCCGACGAGGGACCGGTTCCAGATCACCTCCGGCTCGAAGCTGTGCCCGATGCGGGCAGGGACGGGACTAGGCGCCACTACCTGCGTGCGCAGACGATCGGCCTCCTCTCTACCGTGCGCAAGCTCGCCGGCGAACCGATCGCCTACGCCGACGAAGTCGAGGCCTGTTACGGCGTGCGCCCACGCAGATTCGAGCAAGACGAGTTCGAGACGGCACACCGCCGCCTCGACGAGGTGGTGCCGGGCAACGGACCGCTCGTGGATCGCTACGTGGCCTGGCGCGAGTCGCTGGCGGTGCCCCTCGACCGCCTGGAGTCGGCGATTGCCTCGCTCGCCGAGGAGCTCCGGGAGCGGACCCGGCTCATGTTCGGTCTACCAGACGGCGAGCGCGTCGACTTCGAGTTGGTCACCGGCAAGCCGTGGAGTGGCTTCAACTACTACCTGGGCGGGTCGCGGTCGAGGGTCGAGATCAATACCGATCTCCCGGTCCTCTCGACTTCTCTTGGTCCTCTCGTGGCACACGAGGCTTATCCCGGCCATCACACTGAACACGTCCGAAAAGAGGCGGGCCTGCTCCGCCGCCACCGGTGCTGGGAAGAGTCGATCGTCGTTATCGGAACGCCGCACAACCTGCTTTCCGAGGGACTCGCCGATCATGGGTTCGAGATCGTGATGGGCCCCCGTCGGGAGGCCGTTGTGGCCGAGCATCTGGCACCGCTCGGGATCCCCTACGACCCTGACGTGGTCACGATCGTGAGACAGGCGGGCGAGGCACTCGCCGGCGTGCGCGCAAATGCGGCCTTTCGCCTGTGGGAGGACGGGGCCGATCCCGACACCGTCATCGATGAGGTGGCCCGCTTCGAGCTGACTTCGAGGGCCCGGGCGCAGAAGGCGGTCGAGTTTCTCCTGCATCCGATCTGGAGGGCGTACATCTCCTGCTATGTCGAAGGCTTGCCATTGTGCCGGGCATTCGTGGCAGGTGATCCGGCCCGATTCGCCCGGCTCATCACCGAGCAGCTCACGCCTCGAGATCTGATCGACCAGACCTCACCGGCGCGCCAGACCTCGCAAGCGCGCCAGAACTCATGAGCACGATGGCCGTGGCGGCGGGCGGGGACCCTCAGCGCCCTGAGCCGGCTGAGTCCTGAGCGGGCTTCCGAGTTACCCCGACAGGTCGCCTGGGACCGTCCGACATGCCTGAGCTTCCCCAGATGCAGGCACTTGCCGAGCGTCTCGACGTCGCGGTCGCGGGAGCGGTCATCGCGCGGGTCGAGCTGCTGGGCTTCTCGGGGCTGAAGACGGTTTTGCCGCCGGGCCAAGGCCTCGAGGGAGAGAAGCTGCTTGGGGTGGGGCGCAGAGGCAAGTACCTCGTGCTGAACCTCTCCTCCGGTCGCCGCGCCCTCGTTCACCTATCGCAGGCGGGTCGTCTGGACATCGAGGTGCCCCCGAAGCACACCAAGCCGAGAGGTGCCGTTGTTCGCTTTGTCTTGCGAAACGACACGGGCGTGCTCGTTCGCGAGCATGGCCACGAGCGCAAGGCTGGTTGGTGGGTGCTGGTCGCCGGCGACGAGGGACCTCTCGAGGGCCTCGGCCCGGAACCCCCGGAGACGGCGTTCGAGGATCTGTTGCTCACGAGCCAGGAAACGCGGCACCTTCACACACTCCTCCGGGATCAGAGGTTTGTGGCCGGCATAGGGCGAGGCTACGCGGACGACGCGCTGAACCGCGCCGGCTTGTCGCCTTTCTCGTCCCTCAATTCGCTGAGCCATCCGGACCGTCGGCGCTTGGTGGCCGAAGTCCGGTCTGTCCTTTCGGACGCGATCGCTTCGGAGCGCCGGCGAACGGGTGGACTGTCGGAGCCGAAGCTCGGCACCGCATTTGCAGTGCACAATCGGGCTGGCCAACCCTGCCCGGTCTGCGGTGAGCCTCTGCTCAGGGTCTCCTACGAGTCGCACGAGGTCGTCTATTGCAAGCGCTGTCAGACTAAAGGCCGCGTTCTCGCGGATCGCCGTCTGTCGCGCCTGTTGAAGTGATCGTGGCTGGAATCACTGTTTCGGGCTCGGCTGATGACTGCCTCGTGCTTATCGGCATCGGGAAGTGGCTTCAGCACCCCGGGACGCCAGCCCTTGAGACTCTGCTCCTCTCGAGGCGAGGCGACGGCCGATGACCGTGACGAGGGGCGGCAGCACCACGGAGGCGTCCCCCGGCTCGACCTCGGTGAGCTCGCCGAGATAGGTCGCCACCGGTCCCGGCCCGGCGCCCGCGGGAGCCTCTGCCCAGGCATCGACGAGCTCGAGGCCGACCTCGCGGACCATCCCGGGGAGGAGGGCTCCGACATCCGGGTGCCTCGCCGCGGGCATCGACATCGGCGCGCCGTCGATCCGTCCTGCCGAGGTGATCGGCTCTTGCGCGAGGAGATAACCCCCGATCCTGAGTGAAGCGACCATCCGCTGCAGGACCGCAAGGGGCTCGAGGACGTGCATCAACAAGAAACGGCAGTATGCGAGGTCGACGCTCTCCGGCAATGTCAGGTCTTCGCCGGCTTGGGTGATGGCGATGACCTGGGCCCCTCCGGCGGCCGCCGCCGCCGCAGCAACCTCGTCGCGGGCGCGGGGATCACTGTCAACCGCGTAGACGCGCCCCTCGCGCCCCACGAGCTCTGCGAAAGCCACAGAGACGTCGCCGGCGCCGGCACCCACGTCCACGCACCGCCACCCGGCCTCGAGGCCCAGGCGTTCGAGTGCAGTTGCGAGCGGTCGCCGATAGAGGTCGTTGCGCAACCCGAGCTCGCTCATCGCGACGACGGTACTCAAACTTCGCCGATCTGCCGGCACCGTGCCGGGCTACCGTTGCGGCGTGAGAGTGACGATGATGCTGTGTGACGCGGCGCAGGTGGCAGATGGGAAGCTTTTCATCCTCGGCGGAGGTTGGAGCCTCATCGGACCGGATCCGATGCCGTCCGCGATCGCCATCAAGGTGGACGTGGGGTGGCACGAGGCGACGCGTCCGCACCACTGGGAGCTCTTCTTGATGGACGAGGACGGGCGCCCGGTCATCGTCGAGGGCGCCGATGGTCCCCAGCCGATCGAGGTGCGCGGCGACTTCGAGGTAGGGAGGCCCGAAGGCGTGCCGGAGGGAAGCCCGGTCGACGTGGCCGTCGCGGTCAACTTCAGCCCGCTCCCGCTCCCGTACAACACCCGTTTCACCTGGCGTCTCACCATCGATGGGGAGAGCGAGAACGACTGGCAGCTTGCCTTTTCCACAAGGTCACCGCGGGAGCTGCCCGAGGAATGACGATGTCCGAGAGCCGCTTTTGCGAGGTGAGGACTGAGCCCCGGTAGAGCTCCTGGTTGCTCGAGCCGTCGTTTCTTGGTCTTGTTGTCGCGCCGCACTAGCCTGCCGGAGGCCGTTTCGCACAGTCTCCAGAATCGGAAGGAGGGCGACCGTTGCCGAGAGTGGAAGCGTCCACGGTGATCGCGGACGTCATGATCGTGATTCCGGACATCTACGGCGACAGCCGTGGGCGGTTCATCGAGACCTACCGAAGGAGCTGGTTCCCCCTCGGCCGCGAGATGGTTCAAGGCAACCGCTCGGACCGTCAGCAGGGCGCCGTCGTCGGTCTTCACTACCATTTCCACCAGTCTGACTACTGGTACGTGACCCGGGGCCGGGCTCGTGTCGTCCTGCACGACCTCCGGGTGGGCTCCCCGACCGAGGGGGCGACCGAGGTCCTCGAGATCGGCGAGCACGACGATCGCGGGTTGTTCATCCCGCCTGGTGTCGGCCACGGATTCGCGGCGGTCACCGATCTGACGCTCACGTACCTCGTGGACTCCTATTACAACCCCGCTGACGAGCTCGGCGTCGCCTGGGACGACCCCGATCTGGGGGCGGACTGGGGCGTCGCCGACCCGGTCGTGTCAGCACGTGACCGGGCGAACCCACGCCTTTGCGAGATCCCGGACCACCTCCGCCCGCGCCACGGCTTGAGAACCTGATCGCCGTTCGCTCACCGGACGGGCGCGATGCCGTGGTCTCGGCATTCGGCTTGAATGGGAGCGTGCGTAGCCAGTTGTGGAGTTGAGGAGCGTGATAACCCTCGTCATCGTCGTCCTCGCGGTGCTCGTCGTTGCCGCGATCGTCTGGGCTCGCATCGTTTCGGCCAGGTCAGCCACCAAATCAGTCGAGACCTACGAGCGCGCGCTCGGCGTGCTCGGACAGGTCTCGAAGCGGACCGAGTCCACCGGGTTCCGCATGCTTCCCCACGAGGAGGCCGGCCGGCCCCATGTGGGCAGGCGGATCGACGAGACGGGCGAGGAGGCCCCCGCGGCCCACCGGGACGTCCGCATGCGTGGCCAGGGCCAGTTGGCCTCCTCGCGGCTGCCGCCGGCCGGCGAGCCCAAGCTTCGCTTCTCCGCTCCGAACCGGCTGCCGGGCGGCGTGCCGGCGGGTGACCAGCAAACGGGCGGTCAGGCGCGAGACGACCAGGAAGCCGGTTCGGCCCCGGACGCCGGGCCTGGTGTTGTCGCCCGTACACGTGCCACACACGCCCGCGCACGGCTGCCCGGCGCGGCCGAGGCTCGCGCTCGCGGGGAGGCGTATAGGTCACCAGCCGATCGGCATCGCCAGGTGATGGTTCGACGGGCCGCGACCGGTGCAGCAGCAGCTGTGGCGGTCGCGGCAGTGGTTGCCGCCGTGATCTCCCTGAGTGGTGGTGGTGGTGGTCATCGCGGGACGCTCCCGACGACGACTGTTCGCCGCGGAGGTGGCGGACGGACCACGACCACTACAACCACCACGACGGTCCCGACGACCCTCAAGCCGACGTCCGTGTCGCCTTCCAACGTCGCGTTCAGCGTGCCGTCGGGCAACTACACGTTGGCGCTCCAGACCACCGGCGGCGCCTGCTGGGTGGGGATCGAACACACGACCGCGGGGCCGTGGCTATTTGCCGAGACGCTGAGCGCCGACCAGTCCGCGACCTACAAGGCATCCGGCGCGCTCGTCATGACACTGGGCGCCCCGCGTTACATCGGCCTCACCGTGAACGGGCTCGTAGCAGAGCTCCCGAGCGGGGTCACCCAGCCCTACAATGTCGAGCTCACGCCGGCCTCGGGCTGAGGCGTCGTCAGGCCACCCTCGCGAAGCGAGAGCTGGTGGCAGCCGGTGACTGTTGGACGGGTAGGCGTGCCGGTCCGGAGTTGTTACTATGTGCGTAGGAGAAACTCCCCGGAGAGGAACGCCTGATGGCCATCACGGAGCTCGATCTCGGCAAGTACCAGCTCGGCTGGAGTGACGTCGAGGATTACGTCTTCAAGCCGCGCAAGGGGCTGTCAGAGGAGATCGTCCGGGAGATGTCCGCCATGAAGGGCGAGCCGGGCTGGATGCTCGACTTCCGGCTGTCCTCGCTGCGCCGCTTCGAGCGCAAGCCGATGGTGCGCTGGTTCGCCGAAAAGATGCCTGACCTGGACTTTGATGACATCTACTACTACATCAAGCCCACCGACGGGCAGGTCAACGACTGGGACAAGCTGCCCGAGTCGGTAAAGAACACCTGGGACAAGCTCGGCATCCCGCAAGCGGAGCGCAAGTACCTGGCCGGAGTGACCGCCCAGTACGAGTCGGAGGTCGTGTACCACCGCAATCGTGAGGACCTGGCGCGGCTCGGCGTGCTCTTCACCGACATGGACACCGCTGTGCGCGAGCACCCGGAGATAGTTCGCAAATGGTTCGGCAAGATCATCCCGCCGGGCGACAACAAGTTCGCGGCTCTCAACTCGGCCGTCTGGTCGGGGGGGTCCTTCATCTACGTCCCGCCCGGCGTGACCGTGGACATGCCCCTTCAGGCGTACTTCCGGATCAACGCCGAGAACATGGGCCAGTTCGAGCGGACGCTGATAATCGCGGACGAGGGTGCCCAGGTGCACTACGTCGAAGGTTGCTCGGCGCCGGTCTACTCGTCGGACTCGCTTCACTCTGCGGTCGTCGAGCTCGTGGCACTGCCGGGGAGTCGGATCACCTACACCACGATCCAGAACTGGTCCACGAACGTCTACAACCTCGTCACCAAGCGAGCTCGTGCCGAAGCCGAGGCGCACGTCGAGTGGATCGACGGGAACATCGGCTCAAGGCTCACGATGAAGTACCCATCGGTGTACCTGATGGGTCCGAAGGCGTCGGGTGAGGTCCTCTCCGTGGCCTACGCGGGGGCGGGCCAGATCCTCGATACCGGGGCGAAGATGTTCCACTGCGCGCCCGAGACCAGCTCGACCATCGTCTCGAAGTCGATCTCGAAGGACGGCGGCCATGCAACATACCGAGGCAAGGTGCATGTCGACGAGGGCGCCAGGAGGGCAAAGTCCTTCGTTCGCTGCGATGCGCTCATCCTGGACGAAGACTCGATCTCTGAGACGAAGCCGTACATGGAGGTCTGTGAGCGTGACGCCGAGATCGGCCACGAGGCGACCGTCTCCAAGATCGGCGACGATCAGCTCTTCTACCTGATGAGCCGCGGCCTGAGCGAGACGCAGGCGATGGGCATGATCGTGAACGGGTTCATCGAGCCGATCACCCGCACACTGCCGATGGAGTACGCGGTCGAATGGAGTCGTCTGATCGAGCTCCAGATGGACGGCTCGGTCGGCTGAGGTGTCGTTAGCGGCGTGCTGCCGCAGCCTGCCCACGTCTTGCTCGTCGTCGCGAGGTAACGTCCATCCCGATGCCGATGCGGGAGGACTGTCGTCACTACCAGAGCCGGACTTACGCGAGCGGGGAGGTCGCGAGATTCTGCGTGCTCGACATGGCGCCGGACGCGCCGTGGCGGTGCCCGGACAACTGCCCGGTCTACGAGCGGCGCCTTGCTGACGCAGGGTGGACTCACGGCAAGCTCATCGAACCTTCCATCGAGCAAGAGCCGACCGGCGTGCCCGCCGCGGACGCTGCTGACCTGCTCGAGAACGCCGAAGAGATCGTCTCTGCGGTGGCGCCCGACGCAGTCGCAGAAGCCCGCAAGCGAGAGCAAAAGGAGGAGCGGCGCTCGGGCTCCAGCGGTGGCTTCGGTTCGCGCGGCTGGTTCAAGCGCAAGGGCTCCCCGCCCACCCGGTGACGGGCGTCCGCTAACCTCCTGTCCTGATCACGATGCAATTACCCGTTTCCTTTACCGCTCGAGTCGCGCGGACTCTCGGCGGTCCGGAGTGGCTCGTCGAGCGGCGTCTTCACGCGCTCGAAAGGTTGGCCGCGAGCCCACCGCCGGTGGTCGACGAAGATCTCTGGCGCTACAGCAGAATCTCCGAGCTCGACCTCGAGCAGTATGTGCCGAGCGGGACCGGTGCCACGGTCGGCCTGCGGTCGGCGCCCGAAGTTGACGCCTGGCCGGAATCGGCCGCCCTTCTCGATCTCGTCGGCGAGCGTTCCGGTCTCGCCGTGGTTGTCGATGGCTTCCCGGTCTCGTTCGAATTGTCTGCTGCAGCGAGCGCGACCGGGGCCGGTCTCGGCAGCGTCCTCGATGATCCCCGGGGTTCGGACGTCCTCGACCAGGTGACGAGGCTGAACTCAGCGACCGGAAAGGAAGAGCACGAGCCCGACGTGTTCGATCATCTTGCCGACGCCTTCCTTCGCGATGCGGTCGTGCTCTCGGTTCCCGCCCGAGCTCGCATCGACCACCCGATAGTCATCGTGCACCTGCTCGGTCCGAGCGGGGCCACCGACGTGGCTCAGGCCGTCTCCGCGCGCACGGTGATCGATCTCGGCGAGGCGGCCGAAGCAACTGTCATCGAGCTCTTCGTCTCCGGCGACGGCGCGCTTCTCGTGGTTCCGATCGTCGACATCGCCGTCGGGGACGCAGCGCTGTTGTCCTACAACGCCATCCAGCAGCTCGGTGCCGGCGCTTGGCAGCTTGCGCATCAGCGGATCCGCGCAGGTCGGGACTCCACGATCCGCACGTTCACGGCGTCGCTCGGCGGCGAGTACGCACGTTTTCGCACCGAGTCGGTCCTGGCGGGCCAGGGCGGGAGTGCCGAGCTCTTGGCCGCGTACCTCGGCGACGGGACCCAGATGCACGACTTCCGCACGCTCCAGGAGCACGGAGCGCCGCGCACCAAGAGCGACCTCGTCTTCAAAGGCGCCGTCGGAGGCACGGCGCGTTCGGTGTACTCCGGGCTCATCAGGATGAGGCACGGGGCAAAGGGCGCTGACGCCTTCCAGACGAACCGGAATCTCGTGCTCAGCGACGGCGCGCACGCGGACTCGGTTCCCAATCTCGACATCGAGGAGAACGACGTCCGGTGCTCGCACGCGTCAGCCATCGGCCAGATCGACCGTGAGCAGCGCTTCTACCTCGAGTCTCGGGGCGTCCCGCCCGCCGTTGCCGAGCGCCTCATCCTGCTGGGTTTCTTCGAGGACCTCTGGGTGCGCATAGCAGCGCCGGGGGTCCGCGACCATCTCGCCGCGGCGGTCGCAGCGCGGCTGGACGGTGTCACCGGTGGGGGCTGATCCCGTGCGGGTGCGACTGTGCGCGACCGGCGATCTGGCGGTGGGACAAGTTCGCCGGTTCGAGATCGAGGGAGGAGCAATCGCGCTCGTTCATTGCGAGTCCGGGTTCCGGGCGCTTGTCGACGTCTGCAGCCATGAGGACTACCCGCTCTCGGAGGGCGAGGTCTTCGCCGACGTGTGCGAGATCGAGTGCCTCCGGCATGGGAGCACCTTCTCTCTGTCGGACGGCTCGCCGCAGAGCCTGCCTGCCACCCAGTCGGTCAAGGTCGTGCCTATCGAGGTCGACTCCGGTGACGTCTTCGCGGTGATCAGTTGACCGCCAGCGTGCTCAAGGTCTCCGATCTTCACGCCGGTGTTGACTCCAGGCAGATCCTGCGCGGCATCGACCTCGAAGTGCGAAGTGGGGAGATCCATGCGGTCATGGGCCCGAACGGCTCAGGCAAGAGCACCCTCGCGCACGTTCTGATGGGTCGCCCCGGCTACGAGGTCACGAGCGGGAGCGTGACGCTCGATGGCGTCGAGCTGCTCGGCTCGGCGCCCTTTGCACGGGCGCAAGCAGGGCTCTTCCTGACGTTCCAGTACCCGATCGAGGTGCCCGGGGTGCCGCTCGCGTCGGCGCTCACCGAGGCGCTCGTCGCAGCGGGCCGCATCACAGAAGCCGAATCCGGGCCGCTTGGAGCCCGTCTCTCCCAGGAGGCCGCCGAGCTCGGGATCTCGCCGGAGATCCTCGCGCGCCCGATGAACGTCGACCTCTCCGGTGGCGAGGCCAAGCGCAACGAGACCCTCCAGCTCGCGATCCTCCGGCCACGGATCGCCATCCTGGACGAGCTCGACTCCGGCCTCGACGTCGATGCGCTTGGTCAAGTGTCCAGGCGCATCGAGCGGGCAACACGCGAAGGCGATCCTCCCCTTGGCGTCATCGCGATCACCCATTACCGCCGCTTGCTCGCTGAGCTGCCCGCCCAACGCGTCCACGTGCTGTCGGAGGGCCGGATCGTCGCGAGCGGAGGACCTGAGCTCGCCGAGGAGCTCGAGCGGACCGGCTACGCCGCTTACCGGGAAGATGCCGGTGCGCCCGGTGGGGCGGGACCAGGCGACGCCGGCCCCGGTGACCTGGGCCTTGGCGAGACTTTTCTCGGCGGCTTGTAAGGGCGCGGACCTGGGCCTGGTACCCCGCGCGACAGCGCCGGTGGGCGCCGGGCGCCGGTCTGACTACGGTCTGATCAGAGGTTGACCACCGGGCAGGTCAATGTGCGCGTGATGCCCTCGATGAGCTGCACCCGGCTGACGACTATCTTGCCCAGTTCGTCGACCGTGTCGGCTTCGGCCTGAACTATGACGTCGTAGGGGCCGGTCACATCCTCTGCGCGCGCGACCCCAGGGATCTCCGCCACCTTCGTTGCGACCGTGGCCGCCTTGCCAACTTCTGTCTGGATCAGCACGTAGGCACGAACTCCCACTGGTGACCTCCTAGTTCGGTGTGGGCGCATCGTAGCGGCGTCTCGAACCGATGAGCCGACACGTACCATGGCGACGTGGACAGCTCCGCGCGTTGGGCTCGCTTCACCCGGCTCGTCCGCAGTGCCGTCCACGATCTTTTCGACCAGTCCCAGCCCTTTGGCAGGCTCGCGCTCGTCCACACCGTCTTCTCGGTGGGCACGACGATGGTGACCATCTCGCTTGCGGGGACCCTGTTCTTCACGATCTCTCCGGAGGCCGCCAAAGGCAAGGTCGTGCTCTACCTTCTGCTGACGATCACGCCGTTCGCCGTCGTTGCGCCGGCCCTAAGCCCGCTGCTCGACAGGGGTAGCTACGCGAGGCGCGCGTCCATGGCGATCGCATCGGTTGGAAGCGCGGTCCTGGTCCTCCTGATGGCCGCCGACATCAGAGGGTTGCTCCTGTTCCCCGAGGCGTTCGGCGTCCTCGTGCTCTCCAAGCTGTACCTGGTCGCCAAGGCGGCACTGGTGCCGTCCATGACCGAGACCGAGGACGATCTCGCGAGTGCGAATGCAAAGCTTGCCGTTCTTGCCACTCTCGCCGGCTTTGTGGCCTCTCCTGTGGCTGTGGGCTTCCTTCAGCTCGGGGCACCCTGGGTGCTCCGGCTGGCGTTCGTTGTGTTCGTCCTCGGAGGGGTGGCCGCGATGCGGCTTCCCAAGACCGCCGAAGCGGTCCTCGCCAAGCCGGCAGCAGCGACGCCCGATGGCCAGCCCATCTTGGGACCGCCCGTTCCCGACAAGGAGCGCCGGCCACAAGGTGCGGGGCGTCCCCTCTACGAGCGCTCGCCAACCTCCAACCGAGAGCGTCAGGTGCGGATCAACGTCGCTCGCGAGCGGCAGCGGCTGGGACTTCCGCTCTATGTCCCCGAGGTGGTGCTCTCGCTCGCAGCGATGTCGGTGATCAGGGGATCGGTCGGCTTCCTGACTTTCTTTCTGGCCTTCGCTCTGCGTCATCTCCACGCTGCGACGTGGTGGTTCGGTTTTGTGCTCTTGACAAGCGCAATTGGTTCGCTGCTCGGGTCGCTTCTCGTGCCGGTGCTGCGCAGGTACCTGTCCGAACAGCAGCTGATCCTCTACTCTCTCGTGCTCTCTGCGCTCGTCGGCGTCATAGCCGCGGTCCTGGGCTCACTGTGGGCCCAGCCGCTGCTCACCCTCGCCATCGGCTTCGCGACCACGGCAGCCAAGCCTTCGTTCGACTCGATCGCACAGCGGCACGTGCCTCCGGCACTGCTCGGGCGCGCCTTCGCCAAGTTCGAGACACAGCTGCAGCTGGTCTGGGTGCTGTGCGCACTGTTGGCGGTGATTGTCGGCTTCTCCCTGCAGGCGGGCGACGTCTTGATAGGTGTGACCTGCGCCGTCGCGGCAGGGTTCCATGTCTCGATGCGCCGCGCCGTGACCCAGAGCCGTCTCGAGCAGCATCAAGCGGGCCGGGCCGACCTTCCGGGCCCGTCGCTGAACTGAGGAGCATTCCCCTTGGACCACGGGCCTGGTCATCCGCAGCGGCGACCTGTGCCGTAGTCATGTCGAGAGGCGCCCGGGACGAGCTCGGGGCAGCCCGCACCGCAGGCGCGGAGAAGTGCCAAGCCGGAATTGCGGTGCGGACGGAGGCCTCTTTGGACAAGGGGGGCAGCAGATGGAAAGCATCACGAGACGGACGTTTCTCAAGCGAGGCGGAACCGGGGTCGCAGCGGCGGGCATCTTTGCCGCTATTCCGTCGTTCCCCGGACTGCTGGCGTCACGCAGACCCGCGACGGTTCACAACGCCGGCGTCGCCGCACCTGCAGGGCGGGCCGCCACCGGGCCGCTTGTCGTGCACATCCCAGACCCGCGCAGCGGTGAAGTTCACTTGATGGTCGGCACCCGTGAGGTAGTTCGCCGAGACTCGGCTCTCGTCGCGCGGCTGTTGCGCGCGGCGGGTTGAGCCAAGCACCGCCGCCAGGCGCATCCAGCCCGAGCATTGCCGCCAGGCGAGCTCCTACAACCACGATCCCAGACAACCAGTGAGGTGTAAGAAACGATGTCTTCCCACCGAGAAGCTCCCGAGATCTCACGGGACCCCGTAGCAGACAGCGCGGATCTCTATGCGTTCGTCAGCCCCGACAGCCCCAGCACTGTCACGATCATCGCGAACTACGTGCCCCTTCAACAGCCTGCCGGAGGCCCGAACTTCTATGAGTTCGGCGACGACGTGCTGTATGAGATCCACATCGACAACGACGGCGATGCCCGCGCCGAGATCACTTACCAGTTCCGGTTCAACACCGTGCTCACCAACACCGGTGCGCACGACCTGTTCCTCTACAACACGGGCCAGATCAAGCATTTGAGCGACAAGACCTGGAACCGCAAGCAGTTCTATTCGGTCACCCGCGTGGACAAGAACGGCACGCACCTGTTGGCCAAGGACTTGGCGTGCCCACCGTGCAACGTCGGCAAGAACTCGATCCCCGACTACGCTCCGCTCGCCGCCGAGGCGGTCCACCCGCTCGGCTCGGGCAGTTACGTCTTCGCCGGCCAACGTGCCGACGGCTTCTACGTCGACCTCGGGTCGATCTTCGACCTCGGTGACCTTCGCCCGTTCCAGCCGGACTTCCTGCTCAAGGGATCGGCGGTGGCAGGTATCAACACCCTCGCCGGGCTGAACGTCCACAGCATCGCGATCCAGGTCCCGATCCGGGACCTCACGCGCAACGGATCGAGGCCGAGCGGTTACACCGCCCCTGACTCGACCATTGGGGTCTGGACCACGGCCAGCCGCCAGAAGACTCTGATCTACGGCAACCCGGCCACCCACGCGGGGCCGTGGATGCAGATCTCGCGCCTCGGCAACCCGCTCATCAACGAGGTCGTCATTCCGATGGGCGTGAAGGACTACTGGAACACCCAGGCTCCAGTGGGCGACGCTGCCTTCGCGGGCTACTACGACCATCCGAGCCTCGCGGCGCTTCTCAACGTCTTGTACCCGGGAGCATTCCCGAACCTCGCCGCTTACGCGGGGAACTCTTCGAACACTCGCCCCGACCTCGACGCCGTCCTGCTCACCGGCGTTCCTGCC
>Ga0224558_1001082_pt1 | contig 29803 bp, 21 predicted proteins | sample 714S32024metaG_FD_180682 | JGI IMG/M metagenome (GOLD analysis project Ga0224558, IMG submission 180682) | Peat soil microbial communities from Stordalen Mire, Sweden - 717 S3 20-24 | ecosystem: Environmental > Terrestrial > Soil > Wetlands > Peat | place: Sweden: Norrbotten County, Stordalen... | reverse complement strand
CAGGTCCGGGTAGCGGCGGATCGGGGACGTGAAGTGGGCATAGAACTGCACCGCCAATCCGAAGTGTCCCAGGGGCGTCGAGTCGTACCGGGCGTGCTGCAGGGAGCGCAGCATCACCGTGTGCACCACCAACTGCTCCGGCTTGCCCTCCACCTGATGCAGAACTTCCTGAAAGAACCGGGGATGCACCCCTCCAGACACAGGGATGTGGTAGCCAAAGCCGTGCAGGAACTCGTTCAGGGCGGTGAGCTTCTCCTGTTTTGGCTCTTCGTGCACCCGGAAGAGCAATGGCACTTCGAGGTGAAAGAGGTGCTTGGCCACGGTCTCGTTGGCCATCAGCATGAATTCCTCGATAATCTGGTTGGCAATAGACTGTTCCATCAGGCAGACGTCCTGCGGCCGGCCGCTCTCATCCAGGTACACCTTGCATTCGGGAAAATCGAAGTCCAGCGCCCCGCGTCGATGCCGCCGCTGACGCAGGAGCAGGCAGAGGTCCCGCATCTGCTCGAAGGTCTTCGTGAGGCCGGCGTAGCGCTGGCAGAGCATCTCGTCATGCTCTTCCAGGATGCGCCGCACATTGGTATAGGTCATCCGCTCGGCAACCCGGATCACTGCCGGGCCAATATCGTAACGGACCACATGGCCCTCATTGTTGATCTCCATAAACACCGAGAGCGCCAACCGGTCCACCCCGGCATTGAGGCTGCAGATCCCGTTGGAGAGCCGCTGGGGCAGCATGGGTATCACCCGGTCCACCAGGTAGACGCTGGTGCCCCGTTGAAACGCCTCCTGGTCCAGCTCGCTGCCTTCCCTGACGTAAAAAGCCACGTCGGCGATGTGCACTCCCAGCCGGTAGTTGCCGCCCGCCAGCATCTCCAGCGAGACCGCGTCGTCCAGGTCCTTGGCATCCTCTCCGTCGATGGTCACCATCGGCAGTTCCCTCAGGTCCCAACGTCCATCCGCATCTTCCTCGGTGATCTCCTGGGGGATGGCGTCAGCCTCCCGCAGCACCCGCGGCGGGAACTCCTCGGGCAGTCCATACTTCTTGACAATAGACAGGATGTCCACGCCAGGCTCTCCGGACGCCCCGAACACCTCCGTAATCCGGCCCTCCGGGTTGCGCCGGGCCTCGGGCCAGCGGGTGACCTCCACCACCACCTTATCACCGTTGCGGGCGCCTTTGAGATGGCTCTTGGGGACCAGGATATCCCAGCCCAGTCTCTTCTCGTCCGGCACCACAAAACCGACCTGGCCGCCGTCGGATTCGAACCTCCCCACCACCCGTCCGTTCGCCCGCTCCAGGACGCGGATCACCTCGCCCTCGGGGCGCCTGCCATTAGAGCCAAAGCCCAGCGGCCGCACCACCACTCTGTCGCCGTGCATGGCGCCACCCAGGTTCTCCTTGGAGATGTAGATGTCGTCTCCCTTATCGTCGGGAACTAGAAAGGCAAAGCCTTTGGGATGCGCCTGCAACGCCCCCGCCGCCAAGTTCATTTTCTTGGAGACGCCATACCGGTTCTTGCGGGTGCGGACGACTTTTCCTTCCCGCTCCAGGTCTTTCAAAACCAGCAACAGCCCCTCCGGTTCCATCTGGCCGAGTTGCCGCGTCAGTTCCTCCACTTCTACCGGCCGGTCTACCGCCTGCAAGATTTGCAGCACCTGGTCCCGGCCCGTATCAGACGTCGGACGTCGGACGTCGGACGTCGGAATGTTTTTGGCTCTGTTTTCATTTTTCTTCCTGCCTTGTCCGCCCTGGTGGCGCGCTCCAAGGGCACCCGCCTCCGGGCGCAATGCGACGGGGCGTGCTTCCTGCCTTTGGCCTCTGCTATTGGCAGGCGCCGGCCCTCGTTTCTGGTTTCTCTTGCGCTGCCCGCCGAAATCGGACGCCGGACGCCGGGCGCCGGGCGCCAGATTCTCCCTCATTTTCTCTGGTTGCGGATTAACCGCGATTCCAGTCTTTTTCTTGCCCTCAGTCACTGATGCGCTGCCCGCCCCTCCGGCGGCCGGCACTGCTGTAGCTATGGCCTTCCTGGTATGGGGTTTGGCGCTCGCATCTCTTTTATTCTTGTAGCCATCTTTCGCTTCGCCGGGCCCGGCATCGGTCTTGATTGCCGCACCGGATTGCGGCGCGCCATAGCTGCCGCGCCCGGCTGCGCTCTTCGCTCTTCCCGGTGCCGCCGCGCCGTCAGGCCGGTGGACGCCCCCCGGGCGCGGCGCCCGCGAATTCTTAGGGACAGTGTTCTCCGCACCCGCGCCTCCGGCCTGGCCCCGCACTCCGCTTTCCGTTCGGGCTGAGCGAAGCTCAGATGCGGAGGATGCGGAGGATGGCGCCGGGGCGCTGCCTGGCAGCCTCGCTGGCCGCCCGGATGGCGCCCGGGAGCCTGTGGCAGGCTTGGCCCGGGAGCCGCCGCCCATCCTATAGCCTGTTTTCTCACTGGTTCCGGCAATCTTGGAATTTCCGTACTTTCTCGTTGGTGGTTTGTTCTGAGGCATAGCTCACCATCCTAATTAGGTTCCACGACTCATCTTATCATGCCCACCTTCCATTAACAACCATACACGATGATAGATGATGATTGAGCCCGTAATTCTTCTTATTCTCGCCATTTAAAGAGTAGATCGGCTAAATACTCCTTGTTTCGGTTGACAATGCTAGTATTTTTTGTTATTCTATACGTTGTTGTGTCGCAGTGTTTGGGGATTTTTCAACGGAATCCGTTATTTATGATAGAGGGGGTGTTCAAGACCCTGAGAAACATTCGGGCTGGACAGTAATCAAGCATCCTAATCTAATTACTTTTAGAAAGAGAAGGCGGTTTTTTCATGAAGAAGTTTGTGCTTGGCGGACTATGCAGCTTACCCCTGGTATTGCTCTCACCGATGATGGCATTTGCCAGCGAGGCAAACCTGAAGATTCCCAATCTCAACCAGAATCAAAATAATTTGCTGCTCATCGGCATCGTCGTCTGCATACTGGGCATGTTGTTCGGCCTCTACCAGTTCACCAGGGTCAGGAAGATGCCGGCCCACCAATCGATGCTCGATGTGGCGAACACCATCTACGAGACCTGTAAGACCTACCTCGTGCAACAGGGTAAATTCCTGCTGATCCTGTTTGCCTTTATCGCTGTCTGCATCGCTTTCTATTTCGGATTCCTGCAGCAGACTCCGGTTGGCGGGGTATTGCTCATCCTGGGCTGGACCGTGCTTGGAATTCTAGGATCCTACAGCGTTGCCTGGTATGGCATCCGCATGAACACGCTGGCCAACAGCCGGACCGCATTTGCCGGCCTCGACAGGAAACCTCTCAAGACCTTGAATGTTGCCCTCGATGCCGGAATGAGCATCGGCGTGCTGCTGGTCTGCGTCGAGCTGATCATGATGCTGATCATCCTGCTGTTTGTTCCCCGGGACCTGGCCGGGGCAAGTTTCATCGGCTTTGCCATCGGCGAGTCCCTGGGCGCCAGCGCTCTGCGTATTGCCGGCGGTATCTTCACCAAGATCGCTGATATCGGCTCCGATCTGATGAAGATCTCCTTTGGCATCAAAGAGGATGACCCGCGCAACCCGGGCGTGATCGCCGACTGCACGGGAGATAATGCCGGCGACAGCGTGGGGCCGACCGCAGATGGCTTCGAAACCTATGGTGTTACCGGTGTGGCGCTGATCTCTTTCATCGTTCTGGCTGCCGGCATGCTGCCAGGAATGTCCGAAACCTTGAAAATTTCCCTGCAAACCACCCTGCTGACCTGGATCTTCGTGATGCGCGTGATGATGGTCATTACCTCTGTGGTCTCATTCTATATCAACAAGGCTTTCAGCCAGGCAATGTTCGCCAACAAGGAAGATTTCGATTTTGAACAGCCCCTCACCAACCTGGTCTGGATCACCTCCATCCTGTCTATAGTGGTCACCTTCGCCGTCAGCTATTTCATCTTGGGTCCAGGTTCGGGGTCGCCGGTTGAACTCCAGGGTCTCTGGGTCGTGCTGGCCATCATCATCAGTTGCGGCACTCTCGGGGCGGCCCTGATCCCCGAGTTCACCAAATTATTCACCAGCCCCAAATCGGCTCACGTGGCAGAAGTTGTCAAGGCATCCCGGGAGGGCGGGGCCTCCCTGAACATCCTGTCGGGTCTGGTGGCGGGCGACTTCAGCGCCTTCTGGATCGGCATGGTGTTCCTGCTCCTGATGTTCATCGCCTACTATGTCAGCGGATATGGCCTGGGCTCGATCATGATCTATCCCTCCATCTTCGCCTTTGGCCTGGTGGCCTTTGGATTCCTCGGGATGGGCCCGGTGACCATCGCTGTTGACAGCTATGGTCCGGTTACCGACAACGCCCAGTCGATCTATGAACTGTCGCTGATCGAAACCATCCCCGGTATTGAAAAAGAGATCCAGAAAAAGTTTGGCTTTAAACCGGATTTCGAGAAGGCAAAGCACTACCTGGAATCCAACGACGGCGCCGGAAACACCTTCAAGGCAACCGCCAAGCCGGTGCTGATCGGAACAGCGGTGGTTGGGGCCACCACTTTGATCTTCGGCCTGATCCTGGTGATTCAGGAAGTGTTGGGGGTGCCGCCGGAGTCGATCCTCAACCTGCTCAATCCCTATACCATCCTGGGATTATTAGCCGGCGGGGCTGTGGTCTACTGGTTTACCGGCGCTTCCACCCAGGCCGTTACCACCGGGGCTTACAGGGCGGTCGAGTATATCAAGAAGAATATCCAGCTCGATGCCAATGCCAGCCAGAAGGCAGCCACCGAAAAGTCCAAAGAAGTGGTGATGATCTGCACCCAATACGCCCAGAAGGGCATGATCAACATCTTTATCGCCATCTTCTCCTTTGCGCTGGCCTTTGCCTGCCTCTCATCCCCCAAAGCCAGCAACGAATCGGTGGCCCTGTTTGTCTCCTACCTGATCTCGATTGCCATGTTCGGTCTGTTCCAGGCCGTCTTCATGGCCAACGCCGGCGGGTGCTGGGACAACGCCAAGAAAGTGGTCGAGGTTGACCTGAAGGAAAAAGGCACTGCACTGCACGATGCCACAATAGTGGGCGATACCGTCGGCGACCCCTTCAAGGATACCTCCTCGGTGGCGCTGAACCCGATCATCAAGTTTACAACACTGTTTGGACTACTGGCGATGGAGATCGCCATCACCCCATCGTTCAGAAACGCAGCCCCCGTCGTCGGAGTTGTTTTCCTGCTCATCGCCCTCTTCTTCGTGTGGCGCTCGTTCTACGGGATGAGGATCCCCACGGAAAAATAGGCGCCACGATCCGGCCAATCCGGGATTAAAAAGCCGCTCTCCAAGAAAAGAGAGCGGCTTCGTTTACTTTCGGCAGCACCCGCAGGACTTCTAAAACCTTCAGGATGGGGTCTGGCATGGATTATCTGCACTGTTCCAGGGCAAAAAGAAAACCAATCCATAATTCCTACGTCCTATGACGCCCAGGGCATAGCCAGTAGCAGGGTCAACAGCAGGAAACCGGCCGCGAACACCATCGAAAGCCTGTTTAGGAAGTCGTCGAGCCCCTTCTTTTTTCCCAGCAGCGACTGGGCGCCGCCGGCGATGGATCCGGATAGACCTGACGCATGGCCGGACTGCAGGAGGATGGTGGTGATGATCCCGATGCTGAACAGCACCTGCAGTACAATCAAGACCGTTTTAAAACCGCTCAAGGCCGCTGCCCCCTATTCGAGGTTCAAAGTTCAATCCAACCCCGGACATTGCACTCGATGTTGGAAGTTCGGTATTATCTGAGCATCCTCCGCATCATCTGTGGAGCATAACATCGAAAGTAATTCTAGCACCACCGGCAAGTAAAGTAAAGCAAAACATGTTAGCCAATCCCAATGACCCCGGAGCGGTAACCTGCCGTTTGGCGTACGGTATGACTGTCAAGTATTCCCTGATTTGCTCAAGAAGCTTCGGGGGGCCTGTGCTCTACCCCAAGCGGGGGAAGCAGGCCCCGACCGGGAATTTCAAATTTCAAATCGCGAATTTCGTACATCGAACTGCGAGGGTTAGCGGAGCATCCCGGCGTAAGAGGCAGCGCTGCCAAGCTCCTCCTCGATCCGCAGCAGTTGGTTGTACTTGGCCACCCGGTCGGTCCTCGAGGGGGCGCCTGTTTTGATCTGGCCGGCGTTGAGGGCCACAGCCAGGTCAGCGATGGTTGTGTCCTCGGTCTCCCCGGAGCAGTGCGAGATAATTGCCCTGTATCCGGCACGCCTGGCCGCCTCCACGGTCTCCAGGGTCTCAGTCAGGGTCCCGATATGGTTGACCTTGACCAGGATGGCATTGGCCGCCCCCAGCCCGATCCCTCTCTTCAGGCGCTCCTGGTTGGCGGCAAAGATGTCGTCACCCACCACTTGGATCTTCTTGCCCAGGCGCACGGTCATCTGTTGCCAGCCATCCCAGTCATCTTCGGCCAGTCCATCCTCGATGGATACGACTGGGTAGCGCTCGATCAGCTTGGCGTAATAATCGATCATCTCGTCGGAGGTGCGGGTGATCGCCCCGCTGCGGAAGTGGTACCCGCCATCCCGGAACAGCCCGGTGGCCGCCACATCCAGACCTAAAAAGACATCCTCGCCCGGCCTGAAACCGGCCTGGCGGATCGCTTCCACGATCACGTCCAGGGCCTCCTCGTCCGAACTCAGGTTGGGGGCAAACCCCCCCTCATCCCCGACCGCAGTGCTGTGGCCCCGCCCCTTCAATACCCCGCGCAGGGTATGGAAGATCTCGACGCCCATGCGCAGGGCGCTGCGGAAGCTGTCCGCCCCCAGGGGGATGATCATGAACTCCTGGATATCCACGTTGTTATCGGCATGTTGGCCACCGTTCAAGATGTTCATCATGGGCGCCGGCAGCAGTCGCGCCCAGACGCCGCCGATATACCGGTAAAAGGGCAGTCCCATGCTTTCGGCCGCCGCCTTGGCTGCAGCCAGGGAGACCCCCAGGATGGCGTTAGCCCCCAGCTTTTCCTTGTTGGGCGTCCCGTCCAGGTCGATCATCGTCTGGTCGATCAGCAACTGGTCGGTGGCGTCCATACCGGTAACCCGGGGGGCGATGATGGTCATGATGTTGTCGATAGCATTCAGGACTCCCCTGCCCAGGTAGCGCTTCTTGTCCCCGTCCCTGAGATCCAGGGCCTCATGCGCACCCGTGGATCCCCCCGACGGCACCGCCGCCCGCCCCATACTGCCATCCTCCAGGTAGACGTCCGCCTCCACGGTGGGATTGCCCCTGGAGTCCAGGATCTCTCTTGCCAGCATCTCCACAATCACAGGCAATGCCTACACCCCTTCTCGATGGTTCGAAGTGCGAAGTTCCTTCTTCATCGACTTTTGCAACCCGAATTTAGATTTTCACAGAAAACTTGCCCAAACATAGTTAAGGCAGGAAAAAGCCCGAAGCTAGATGTCCAGCCTTTCCCATGCGAACCTCTAACCCGAAAAAGCCGCTTCCTGCTTTAATCGAATTTCTAACCGCGCCCATTGCTCAATCGTGCAATAGCGCAGCAGCACATAGCGCCTATGTCATCTTCTTCAGAAGCCTTGGCGCCTGCTCAAGCAGCGAGCGCCCGGTCATCTCCGGCGGCTGCGGAATCTCCAGGATCTCCAGCATGGTCGGAGCGATGTCCTCCAGTGCCCCCACCTGGCGCAGGGTACTGCCCAGGTACCTCCGGCCAACCAGGATCATCGGCACCCGGTTGGTGGTATGGGCGGTATGGGGTTCCTGGCCATTCGGCTCCAGCATCTGCTCGACATTGCCATGGTCGGCGGTGACCAGGGCCGTTCCATCCCGGTCCAGGACTGCTTCTACCACCTGGCCGAGGCAGCCATCCACCGTCTCCAGGGCGCTCACTGCGGCTGGGATCACTCCGGTATGCCCCAGCATATCGGGATTGGCATAATTCAACACGATCACATCATACTTATCCTTGGCAATTTCCGCAAGCAACGCCGCGGTCACCTCCAGGGCGCTCATTTCCGGTTTCAGGTCATAGGTAGCCACCTTCGGCGAGGGTATCAGGATCCGGTCCTCGCCCGGGTTCGGGGTTTCCACGCCGCCGTTGAAGAAGAAGGTGACGTGGGCATATTTCTCGGTCTCGGCGATCCTGAGCTGCTTCAACCCCCTGGCTGCCAGCACCTCGCCCAGGGTGTGGTTCAGGTTCTGGGGCGAGAAGGCCACCGGGGCCTGGATGGTAGCATCGTACTGGGTCATGCAGAAGAAGGCGACGTCCGGATAACCGCCAGGCCGCTCGAAGCCGGAAAAGTCCCGATCGACTAGTGCCCTGGTGATTTCCCGGGCGCGGTCGGCCCTGAAATTGTAGAAGATGACCACATCCCCGGGTCTGACCAGGCCCACGGGGTTGCCGCTCCCGTCCAGAATCACGGTGGGGAGCACGAACTCGTCGGTGACACCCCGGGCGTAGGACTGTTCCACCGCCGCCTCCGCTCCAGGGGCAGTCTCACCCTGGCCATAGACCATGGCGTCAAAGGCTTTCTGCACCCGGTCCCAGCGTTTGTCCCGGTCCATGGCGTAGTAGCGCCCCATCACTGTGGCAATCACCCCTGTGCCCAAGGTATGGCACCTGGCCTCCACCGCCTGAATATAAGACTTGGCGCTGGACGGCGGCACGTCCCGCCCGTCCAGGAAGGCGTGAATGAAGACCCGGGGTATCTGGGCACGGTCGGCCATCTCCAGCAGGGCGAACAGGTGAGTGAGGTGGCTGTGCACGCCGCCGTCCGAGAGCAGGCCGAACAGGTGCAGGGCGGCCGGGCCGGTGCCCATGCCCTTGACGGCCTCCTGCATGGCACGGAGCAGCACCTGGTTGGAGAAGAACTCTCCGGTGCGGATTGCCTTGTTGATCCGGGTGATGTCCTGATAGACAACGCGTCCGGCGCCAATGTTCAGGTGCCCGACCTCGGAGTTGCCCATCTGCCCCTCGGGCAGACCCACCGCCTCCCCCGAAGCCTCCAGGGTGGTATACGGGTAGGTCTCACGCAGCCGGTCAAAGTTAGGCAAATGGGCCAGGGTGACGGCGTTGCCCTTGCCCTCCGCCGCACAGCCCCACCCGTCCATGATGATCAATGCCAGCGGGCGAGCCAAGCCGCCGCCCCCTTTCTCGATGTTCGAAATTCTGTTTCCGGTGAAATGCTATTGCCTCATGAGGTGATGCAGGACTCCCTGCGTTTATTTCGAACCTCCGGCATCCAAATCCGAGCCCCGAGGCTTGGCCTCTGCCACGGCGTTGACGATGGCGCCGAATGAATCCAGCTTCAGGCTGGCGCCCCCTACCAGCACCCCGTCGATCTGCTCTTCCTTCACGAAACCGGCGATGGATTCCGGGCTCACGCTGCCTCCATACAGGATGCGCACCTGCCCGGCAAAATCCTTTCCGTACCAGAAGGCGATCTTCTCCCGCAACTGGCCCATCACTGCAGTCGCTTCTGCCGGCATGGCGGTGCGGCCGGTGCCGATCGCCCAGATCGGTTCATAGGCAATGACCAATGTTTCCGGGTTTGTCCAGGGCAAGCCCTCCAAACCGTCAGCCAATTGGTGCAGGCAAAAAAGCTCAGCTTCTCCGGCATCCCTGGTCTCCAACTCTTCGCCCAAGCAGAAGATCGGCCTCAGGCCAAAGGAGAGCGCCGCTTTCAGCTTCTTGCGGATCTGCCCGTCCGTCTCCTTGAAGTGCATCCTCCGCTCTGAGTGCCCCAGGATCACATAACGGCAACCCAGGGCCTGCAGCATCGGGGCCGATACCTCTCCGGTATAGGCGCCCTCGGCATCCCAGTGCATGTTCTGAGCACCCCAGCAGATCCAGCTTCCGGCCAGTTTGAGAGCCACCGCCGGGATCGCCGGAAAGGGCGGGCAAATAACCACGTCCACGGCGGGGCCGCTGGGCAGTTTTTCCAGCAGGTTGCGGGCGAAGGTGCCCGCTTCTGCAGGAGTTTTGTGCATCTTCCAATTACCGGCAACTAAAGGGATCCTGCTCTCCATGACTCCATTCTCTCCTTTGAACATCTCATGGCTCGCAGCCGGCAGACTCCGCCAGCTAGTGAGTCAATACTGCAACTCCGGGCAACTCCCGGCCTTCGAGAAATTCCAGGGAGGCGCCGCCGCCAGTAGAGGCGTGCGTGACCTGTCCGGCCAAGCCGACCTTATCCAGTAAGGCCAGGGAGTCGCCGCCCCCTACCACCGAGATCAGCCCCGGTCGGGCGATCGCCCGGGCAATCGCCTCACTGCCGTGAGCGAAGGCCGGCTCCTCAAACAACCCCAGCGGCCCGTTCCAGAAGACCGTATTCGATTTGGCAATCGCTTCCTGAAAGCGTTCGACGGTCATGGGGCCGATATCCAGGGCCATCCAGCCATCGGGCACGGCCCCCGGCGCCACCACCTGCGTCTCCGGCCTGTTGCCGATCCGGGAGGCAGGGGCGATCACTAGATCCACCGGCAGGTCCACGGCAACTGCGCGCCCGCTGGCTCGCAGGAGAAAATCCCTGGCAAAGTCCAGGTGACCCTCATCGACCAGGGATGCCCCCATGGCGCTGCCCCCGGCCCGCAGGAAGGTGTTGGCCATGCCGCCTCCCAGCAGCAGCCGGTCGACCTTCTCCACCAGCTTCTCCAGCACCCCGATCTTGTCGGCGATCTTGGCGCCGCCCAGCACTGCAGTGAAGGGGCGTACCGGGTCAGTGAGGATTCGCCCCAGCATGGTCACTTCCTTCTCCATCAGGAACCCGGCAGCCGACGGCAAAAATTCGGCCACGCCGACGGTGGAAGCATGAGCACGGTGGGCTGTGCCGAAGGCATCATCCACATAGATATCAGCCAGCGAGGCCAGTTGGCGGGCAAATTCCCGGTCGTTGGCCTCCTCCTCCGGGTGGAAGCGCAGGTTCTCCAGCAGCAGCACCTCGCCAGGCTGGAGGCGATCTGCAGCCGCAACCACTGCTGGTCCCACACAGTCATCAACCTTTTTCACCGGCTTGCCGAGCAGTTCTCCGAGCCGGCGGGCCACGACATCCAGGCGCAGTTTGTCAACTACCTTGCCGTCGGGCCGTCCCAGGTGGCTCATCAGGATCACGCCGGCCCCCTGCTCCAGGAGGTACCGGATGGTCGGCAGGGTAGCCACCAGGCGGGAATCGTCCGCGACCTCTCCCCGTTCTGTCAGGGGGACGTTGAAGTCCACGCGGACCAGCACCCTCTTTCCCCTGGCGTCGATCTCCTTGAGCGTCCTCAGGCTGTTGATCTTCGGGCTCAATGATCCCATCCCTTTCCGAGTGCTGAATGCTGAGTGCTGAGTTTTTGCATTTCCACTCAGCGCCCAGCTCTCTTCATTAATAACCTGTAGTTAAACCCTCTTCTGTGGCAAACAACCAAGGTTTCCTGCGCCGGTTCCCGCTTCTTCCTCCGCATTCGGGCTAACGTCCGGCCAGCAGGTCCTACCATTACTTTTTTTTAGAGGCCTTTGGAAGCTACATAGGCGGCGCAGTCCACCACCCGGCAGGAATAGGCCCATTCGTTGTCGTACCAGGCAAAGACCTTGACCATCGTCTCTCCCATCACCATGGTGCAGGGGCCATCCACGATGGCGGAGTGTTCGTCTCCGTTGAAGTCGCGGGACACCAGCGGCTCCTCGGTGTAGGCGAGGATCCCCTTCAGACTCCCCTCGGCGGCTGCCTTGCAGGCATTATTGACCGCTTCCATGCTGGCCGGCTTCTCCACCTCGGCCACAAAATCCACCAGGGAGACGTTGGCTGTCGGGACCCGGATGGAAATTCCGGTCAGTTTCCCTTTTAATTCAGGCAGCACCAGGGTGACAGCCTTGGCCGCCCCGGTGGTGGTGGGAATCATGTTCAGGCCTGCCGCCCGCGCCCGCCGCAGGTCTTTGTGGGCGAGGTCGAGCAACCGCTGATCGTTGGTGTAGGAGTGAATCGTGGTCATCAGGCCGCGCTTCACCCCGAAGCTCTCGTGGAGCACCTTGACCACCGGGGCCAGGCAGTTGGTGGTGCAGGAGGCGTTGGAGATAACGTGGTCTTTGGCGGGATCGTAGCGCTGTTCATTGACGCCGATCACCATAGTGATGTCCTCGTTCTTGGCCGGAGCGGTGATGATCACCTTCTTGGCCCCGGCCTTCAGGTGAGAGGCAGCCTTTTCTCTTTCGGTGAATTTTCCGGTCCCTTCAATCACGATCTGGACCCCCAGTTCGCCCCAGGGCAGGTTGGCAGGGTCCTTCTCCGCGTATACCTTGATGACTTTGCCGTTGATGACGAGGCCTCCATCCACGGCCTGCACCGATCCCGGGAAGATCCCGTGCACGGAATCGTACTTGAACAGGTGGGCATTGGTGGCAGCGTCAGTCAGGTCGTTGACGGCCACAGCCTCGAACTCGGGGTTTTCCATGATCTTGCGCAGAACCAGCCGCCCGATGCGGCCAAAACCATTGATGCCGATTCTTATTGACATTTTGAAGCCTCCTCTGAAATCAAATGTTTAGATATGTTATACGCCTGTTTATGAACTACTAAGATCTGCCGGAGGGCCGCCATATTCATCCTACCCTGATATTCGACAAAAAATGCCTGATTCTAAAAGACCTCCCAAAATCTTTCAAGGTCAGTTCTTGTTAAGGGTTGTTCTCTCAAGCAGGCTAATTAAATGGGGATAATCAACCAATTAAGATATCACAATCCAAGTAATATTATATCTCATTTACCTGGCAATGCAATCCAGATATCAGGCAAATACAGCCAAAAAAGGCAAATAAATAGACTTTCATTGCCCTTTACTGGGCTAGAAGTCCGATCCCGTGGTACAGCCGTGATTCTCGCCCCAGCCGCACAGGGAGCAGAAGACATGCTGATCACCCGGTGGTATCCCCATCCCCCACCCTACTTCCTGCTTTCGACTTCTGTTTTCTGTTTAAGGTAGGACGGTGAGGCCGTGATGATACCGGCCGACAGCACAAGCTTCAGACCCTCTTCCACACTCATGTCCAAGATCAAGACGTCCTGGCGCGGCAGCATGAGGAGATATCCATGGCCGGGCGGAGTGGCCGGAACGAAGACAAAGAGCAGTTCCTGACCCGCCTTCTGTTTGACGGCGACCGGGGCCTCGCCGGTCAGGAAGCCAAGCATGTAGATGCCGCGCCGCGGGTACTCCACCATCACCACCTTCTGGAACGCCTCGCTGCGATCTGCGGCGAATACCTCCATCACCTGCTTGATGGCGGAATAGATGCTTTTAACCACAGGGATGCGGCGCAGGACGGCCTCGCCCCAGTTCAGGAGCTGCCTGCCCACCACGTTCTGGGTGAACACGCCGGCCAGGAAGATCAGCAGCAGAAATATCAAGAAGCCGGCACCCGGTATTCTGTAGCCGGTGTAGTAATAGATCAGGTTTCTCAGCCTGCCGTCAACCAGGTTGAAGGCAAAAACCACGATGTATAGGGTGATGATCAGCGGCAGCAACACCAGAATGCCGGTAATGAAATACTTGCGCAAGAACTTCCAGATCAAGCTGCCATCACCTCCCGTTCGACTTCCCACTTCCCACTTTCCACTTCCCACTTCCCATCTGTTCGGCAATCAGGCGCAACCGGCGAAAACGGTGATTGACGCCGGACTTGCCCAGGGGCGGGTCAAGCAGCCGCCCCAGTTCCTGCAGGGTAGCCTCGGGGTGAGACAGGCGCAGCAGAGCCAGCGCCTGCAACTGTGGCGGCAGCAACTTTAGCCCGGCGCAGCGCTGGATCTGGCTGATCATCTCCACCTGGCGCAGCCCGGCATCAACTGCCTTGCCCACATTGGCGGTCTCGCAGTTTACCAGGCGGTTGACCTGGTTGCGCATATCCTTCAGAATGCGACCATTCTCGAAGGCCAACACCCCCGTGGTCGCCCCGATCAACCTCAGGAACTCCCCTACCTGGTCTGCCTCCTTGAGGTAGACCAGGTAGTTCTCCTTCCGTTTCCGGCGGCTCGGGTGCAGCCCGAACTGGGCCAGGATCTCCTGCAGTTCCCCGGCAGCCTCATCGCTATCAAAGACAAATTCCAGGTGATAGCCGTGGCCTGGTTGATTCAGGAAACCGCTGCCCAGAAAGCAACCTCGCAGGTAGGCGCGGCGGCAGCAGTTCCGGTCCAGCAACCGACCCTCCAGCCGGTCTGTTAGACGACCCTTCCGATCGGCCAACCCCAACTCCTGCAGCAAGAAGATGTTCTGCTGCCGGAGCGGTGCCTGCACCACAAACAGGCGCCTCTGGCGCGGCCTGGTGCAAAGCCTTACCAGGATATCAGCCTGCCAGCCCAAACGCCGGGCCATCTTGAACATCCGGCGGGCTACTGCAGGATTCTCGCTGGCAAGCAGCAGCGCATCATGTCCGTTTCCAATCCTCATGCTTCCCAAGATACGGGCGCAAGCCGCCAGTTCCGCCCTCAGGCAGCAGGGGCGGACCTCGGCCTGACGGGCTAACCCGTTTTTAACTTGAATACAAAATGATTGTTCCTTGGCCAATCAGCTTCACCGGCTCCTGGCTTTTATTAATCCTGACTCCTGAGTACTGAGTACCGGGTACTGGGTACTGATTTGTTTTCGCGGCGGCGCCCTTTTCCCAGCATGTTCATAACCGTCAGGGACAGTTTCTGAGGGTCATGGCGCACCAGTTCACCGTCTTCCAACACGTCCGCCCTGACCAGCCACACCCCCATCTGGTACAGGGCCTGATCATCAATCAGCACCGGGGATGCCCCTTGCCGGGCGTATTTCTCCTGTTTTTCCGAACTTATCCTCCTGGTATTGACCAGTACATAGTCGATCCAGGCCCGCCCGGCGTGCTCATAGATCGCCTGCAGGTGATCCGACGCCTTGAACCCTGTAGTCTCCCCCGGCTGGGTCATGATATTGCAAAGATAGCACTTCAAGGCCGGAGACCGCCTGACTGCAGCAACGATCTCCCCCACCAGCAGGATCGGCAGCACACTGGTATACAGGCTGCCTGGTCCCAACAGGATCAGATCGGCGGCAGCGATCGCCTCCAGGGCTTCGGGCACCGGGGCACACTCTTCAGGAGTCAGAAATACCCGCCTGATTGGCTTCTCGGCCTGGGAGATCCTGCTCTCACCGCTGATCACCGTACCATCCTTCAGTTCGGCATGGAGGGTCACCTGTTTCAGGGTGGATGGAAGCACCAGCCCACGCACTTTCAAGACCTTGCTGGCCTCCTGGATAGCTGTCTGGAAGTCACCGGCGATATCGGTCAGGGCCGTCAGCAGCAGGTTGCCCAGGTTATGACCGGCCAGCCCCTCACCCTGGTCGAAACGGTAGTGGAACAGTTGGTCCATCAGGGTCTCTGTCTCCGCCAGGGCCACCAGGCAGTTGCGGATGTCCCCCGGCGGCAGGATGCCGAACTCTCCCCGCAGCCGCCCGGAGCTGCCGCCGTCATCAGCGACGGTGACGATAGCGGTCAGGTTGTCCGTGTATTGCTTGAGGCCGCGCAGCAACACCGGTAGCCCGGTGCCTCCGCCAATGGCCACGATCCGCGGCCCGCGCTTCAGGGACTGGTGGCGGTATTGCTGGCCCAACCACCGCAGCATCTCCGCCATGTTCATGCCAGTTTCACCGCCCCGGTGCGGGGTATGTCCCGGTGGTGCAGGTTGACCTGGTAGCTGCGCCCCAGCAAGTGAGCCAGGCGCTCGGCCACGGCCACCGAGCGGTGCTGTCCTCCGGTGCACCCGATCCCCACCACCAGGTGGCTCTTGCCCTCCTGCACGTAACAGGGGAGCAGGAAACGCAGCAGTCCGTAAAAACGGCGCATGAAGCTCTTGGATGTATTGTCGCTGAAGATGTACTCCTTTACCGCCCGGTCAAGCCCGGTCAGTTGTTTCAGATCCTCAACGTAGTTGGGGTTGGGCAGAAAGCGCACATCGAATACCAGATCGGCATCCAGGGGGATGCCGTACTTGTAGCCGAACGAGAGCAGGGTGATCGAGAGACTGTCTTGCTCCGGTTTCCCGAACAGTTGGGTCAGGTTCTCCTTCAAGTCGCGGGCGCTCATGCCTGTGGTATCTACAATAATGCTGGCTTTGCCCCGGAGTTCCCGCAGCCGCTCACGCTCGGCCCGGATCGCATTTAGCATGGGAATATCCTCTCCGAGCGGGTGCTGCCGGCGCGATTCCTTATAGCGCCGCACCAACACCTCGTCCGAGGCCTCCAGGAACAAGATCTCGTATCTGATCCCCTGCTGCTGGAAGTTGTTCAACTCCTCGCTCAGGGCATCGAAGAACAGTCCGCCGCGCACGTCGATCACCAGGGCCACCCGCCGCACCCGCTCCCCGGACTGTTGGCAGAGTTCGGCGATCTTGGGGATCAGCGTTGGTGGAAGGTTGTCGACGCAGAAAAAGCCCAGGTCTTCCAGGCACCTGGTCGCCTGGGTCTTACCGGCGCCGGATAGTCCGGTGACGATCACCAGGCGGATCGGTCTCATCTCATCCATAATCCCTTCCCCCATTTCAGACGTCGTGTACTCTGCATTCTTTCCAGGCCGTGCGTTAGCCCAGATGCGGAGGGCGTCGGGAGTCCTGGCCTCACTTTTCGTTACAGACGGAGCGCGCCGCCAGCCTGGCCAGGTGTTCAGAAGCCTTAGCGCTGCATCATCCCTCATTGCTCATTACTGTATTCTAGCAAGCTCCTGCTTCAGGTGGTCGATCACCTGCACCGGCTTGGGGTTGATCCCATAGAGCAGTGCCAGGTAAACGCTTGCGTAGTCACCCAGGTAGATCAGCGAGAACAGCCGGGCCAGCAAGGTTTCGCCCTGGCCGCTGAATTCGGCCAGGCCGCTGATTTTTTCCGCCAGCAGCCTCTTGACGATCTCCATCCGGGCCTGACTGCGTGGATGGTCCATGGCATCCCGCAAGTGGACCAGGAACAGGGAGCGCAGCAGGTCCGGAGGCGCCTCGAACCCGACCAGTTCATTGTGATTCAGTTCCGGATAGACATTCCAGTAGGCGAGGCATTTGGCGTTCTCGTTGCACTGTCCCTTCCAGCGGGTGGCCACCACCTCAGTGGTGCCGGATACCCCGTAGATGACCGGAATTTTGCCGTGCAGGCGCAGGGCCAGGTCCTTGGCACGGTTTCCCGGCGCCGGGGCGGCTGGGCCAAGCTCCTCCCGGTGGGAGCGCAGCACTGCCAGGAGCTCTCCATAGCCATCCTGGTGACCGACCACGCCCAGGCGCTCCAGGATGACCAGCGGCACCAGAAACAGGTAGCCGATTGTAGAACGAGGCGGCAGTCCCTGGGGAGGCACGCGGACTACCGGCACTCCATCACTGCCCGCCAACTCGGCCAACCGCCCGCCCGTAGTCACGGCAATGCGCGCCGCTCCCCGCTCGCCTGCCAACCGGTAGGCGCTGAGTGTCTCCTCGGTGTTGCCCGAGTAGCTGGTCAGAAAGACCAGGGTGTGCCTGTCCACATAGGCCGGCAGGTCGTAGTCGCGGCAGACCGCAAACGGCACCTGCGCCTCTCGTGCCACCACCACCCTCAGCAGGTCGCCGCCGATGGCAGAGCCGCCCATGCCGGCCATGACCACCTGCCGCAGTTCTCCAGGCAGTTTGGGCAGGGCGGCATCCTGGCCAATTGTCAGGGCCTTCTCACACTGGCCCGGCAGGCCGGCCAGCGTCTCCAGCATCCCCTCCGGGTCCCGCTCAGAAATGAAACGCTCGTCATCCAGGCCCGATTTCAGATCTTGGTTCGGACTCATTAATGCAAACCCCCGTTCTAAATAATGCTGCCTTAGCTTTGCTTATTTCTTGCGCATACTCTTCAGAGAGATAAAAGCGCAACTCCATCTCACTAGTCTCCACACCTATGTCAATAAGCTCCTTAAACTCCTCGTCCTTCAAGTTGAGCAGGCAATCGCCTCTCAAGCTGGCAGTGGACGTAGGCAGCCGCCCCCAGCACCCCCGCCCGCTCCCGCAGGGCAGCGGGAACTATTTTCAAAAAACAGCTCAGGGCGGGAAAAACCCGCTGGCCCGCAGCCGTCCCGGCCTCATCCAGCAGCAGCCGTCCGGCTGCGGCGGCCAACCCGCCGCCGATGACAAACAGGGACGGGTTGAGCAGGTTGGCGATGTTTCCGATCGCCTGTCCCAGGTAGCGTCCCGCCGACGCCAGCAACTCCCGGGCCTCCGGGTCGCCGTCGTGGCCCGCCTGGACGATTGCCGGACATCCCACCGCCTTGACGTCGCCACCCGCTGCGGACAGGATGCGCCGGCCCTGACCGGCCGTGATCAGGTCCTGGGCCTGGCGCCTGATCGCCCACCCCGAGGCCAACGCCTCCAGGCAGCCATGCCCGCCGCAGGAGCAGACCGGCCCGTCCGGAACCACCGACAGGTGGCCGATCTCGCCGGCGCCGCCGAAGGCCCCGTCATAGATCTCCCCCTTGAGGATCAGACCACCCCCGATGCCGGTGCTGACAGTGATGAAGACCAGATCGCTGCTGCCCTGCCCGGCCCCGTAGAGGTGCTCCCCCAGGGCTGCCAGGTTGGCGTCGTTCTCCAGGAAGACGGGAATCCCCAGCCGTTCTTGCAGAAAATCCCTCAAGTTAAAGTTCCGCCAGCACAGGTTGGGGGCAAAGCAGATCTGGCCGGTGCACGGGTTCAACGGCCCCGGAGCGCCGATGCCCAGGCCGAGGATCTTGCCCTCTTGCAGGACCTCCTGCGGCGCCACCGCCTCGAGCCCGGCCATGATATTGTCAAGCGCCCGCTCCCGGCCGAGTTCCGCCTCCGTCGGGCGCACATCTTTCCTGACTATCAAGTCGCCGGGGCCGACCAGGGCGGAATAGATCTTGGTGCCACCCAGGTCCACGGCCAGGACATAGTCCACGATCAATGCTCCTCTATAACCGGTTATTTTTTCACTGAGAGGCCCTGCGCCTGTGATCGGGCAGCCAACATGCACTGAGCAAGTTTAAAAAAGCGGGTTCAGCATACCCGGCATGCTTCAATTGTATACTTCCCGCAATAAAGAAGCAATATCTGGTTAACAAAGCATCATTTTAGGGTAATATATGTGCAAGCGGGGTTCTATCTTGTGCATTTTGCCCCCCGGCAAAGACTTTTGTCCCTACCGCCCAATAATGGTACAATCATCTCAGCGGGTGAGCGCAGAACGAAAGGGAGGGATTCTTGATGGATTTGTTTGAAGCCATCCAAAAGAGGCACAGCGTCAGATCCTACCGGAATGACCCCGTCGAAGAGGAAAAGCTGGTGCAGGTGCTCGAGGCGGCAAGATTGGCGCCTACGGCCCATAACAACCAGGCCTTCAAGGTGGTGGTGATCCGTACGTCCGGCCGGGAGGCAGATCTAAAAAAGATCTATCCCCGCGGGGACTTTTTTGTTCAAGCCCCGATAGTGCTGGGTATCTTCTCCAACCAGGCAGAAAGCTGGGTCCGCTGGGACGGAACAAACTATGGCTGGGTTGACGCCTCCATCGTCGCCGATCACATAATTCTGGCGGCAACCGCCCTGGGGCTTGGCACGTGCTGGATCGGCGCCTTCGATGCCCAGGCGGCACGCGACGTCGTGGGGTTGGGCAAGGACTACGAACCCGTGGCTTTCACGCCGCTGGGATATCCAGGCAGCGCAGAAGTCGGCGTTAAAAGAAGAAAGCCGATCGACGAGCTTGTCGTGTACAAATAGGCCATCCCTGGCTTGCCAGCCCGTTCTCCATTCTAAATGCAGTTCTTGAGAATGAGTCCTCAATATTTTCTGTTCAGGTCGATCCGGTTGGGCAACGGCTTTCCCTGCCGGTAGCAGGACAGGCTGGCAGCAAACAGGCCATTGATCCTGGCAACATAAAGGGGGCTCATTCCCGCATTATGGGGCGTGATGATCACGTTCTCCATCTCCCACAGGGGATTGGCCGGCGGCAGGGGTTCCTCATGGAATACATCCAGGCCGGCCCCTGCGATCGAGCCGCTTTTAAGCGCCTCGATCAGCGCCGTCTCGTCCACCGTATCGCCCCGGGACATGTTGATAAAAATGCTGCTGCGTTTCATGGCCCGGAATTCCTCCGCCCCGATCAGGTGGTAGGTATCGTCGGTCAGGGGGGTGATCAGCACGGTATAATCAGCCTGCGGCAAGGCTTCGTGCAGCCTGTCGATCGACCACACCTCGTCGAAGTTTTCCAGGGCTTCCACATGCCGCTTCAGGCCGATCACCTTCATGTCGAAAGCCTTTGCTTTTCTGGCAATCTCTCGCCCGATGCTGCCGGCGCCGACGATGCACAGGGTCTTCCCCGTCAACTCGCCTACCGGAGGAATCTCCCACCTCTTCTGAAGCTGATTTTTGAAGCAGCGGCTGAGGCAACGGCTGAAGGCGATGATCATGCCCATCGTCTGCTCCGCCATCTGCAGTCCGGCAATGCCCCTGGCATTGGTCACGGTCACACCCATTGCCGCCAGTTCGGCCAGCGGCAGCATCTCAACACCGGCGCTCATACAGAACAGCCATTTCAGGCTCCGGCAATGTTTTAAGATCTCCCTGTCAAACCTGCTGGGAAAAGTGGCGAGAATTTCGGCATCCGGCAATATATCCAGGGCCTCTTCCGGACTGTAGAAGGCGTGGATTGTCTCGCCCGCCTGCCGTGCGGCTGCGTCAAGATCGTGCTTGTCAAAAAAGGGCAGGGTAGCCAAGAACGCGATCATCAAGATCACCCTTTCCAGTTCGTGGTTCTAAAAACCTTAGTCGGCCTTCCCATGACCAGGATTTCGCTCCCAAAGCTTACGCCTGGGGAAGGTTATTCTTTGTGCAACAATGCTAATAATAATGTTAGCATGAGGGAATGCCTAGTTGCAAGCTGACCGGCACTGCTTGACGGTCCGCCGCTTTACAGTTATGATAATTTAGGTTACCGAACTATAAGGTAACCTAAAGGGTATGCCGTCGGATTGACCCAAATAGCCGCGGTAAAGACCGGCGACCGGATGGGCAAGAAGAGGTGGATAAAACTTTGAGTGTGAACTCGCGCTACAAATGGGTAGCCCTCTCCAACACCACCCTGGGCACGCTGATGGCCGGTATCGACAGCACCATCGTCTTGATTGCCCTGCCGGCCATCTTCGTGGGACTCAAGGTCAATCCGCTGGCTCCGGACGAGACGAGTTACCTGCTCTGGGTGCTGATGGGCTACATGGTAATAACGGCCACCCTGCTGGTCTCCTTCGGGAGGCTGTCCGACATCTTCGGGCGGGTGCGCTTCTATAACCTCGGCTTTGTCATCTTCACGGCCGGCTCCATCCTGCTCTCCATCATTCCCAACACAGGCAACCTCGGCGCCATGGAGATGATCATCTTCCGTTTGATCCAGGCGATCGGAGGCGGTTTCCTGTTTGCCAACAGCGCCGCCATCCTGACCGACGCCTTTCCTTCCTCGGAAAGAGGCATGGCCCTGGGCTTGAACCAGATCGCCTTCATCGGCGGCTCCCTGCTCGGCCTGATCCTGGGAGGTTTATTGGCCGCCATCAACTGGCGGTGGGTGTTCCTGGTCAACGTGCCGATAGGCATTGTCGGAACGATCTGGGCCTATCTCAAGCTGCAGGAAACAGGAGTCCTGACCAAGACACGCGGGCTCGACCTAGCCGGCAACACCACCTTCGCAGCCGGCCTGACCATCCTGCTGGCCGCCCTGACCTACGGCATCTTGCCTTACGGACATTCGCCCATGGGGTGGACGAACCCCTGGGTCCAAGGCGGCCTGGTATTGGGACCCATCTTGCTGGTCGCCTTTGTCTTCATCGAACTGCGGGTCAAGGACCCCATGTTTCACCTGAGCCTGTTCCGCATCCGCATGTTTTGGGCCGGCAACGTGAGCGGTTTTCTCCAGTCCGTGGCCCGGGGCGGCCTGATGTTCATGCTTATCATCTGGCTGCAGGGCGTCTGGCTGCCGCTGCACGGCTACAACTTCGAGGAAACGCCGCTGTGGGCCGGTATTTACATGGCGCCCATGATGGTCGGCTTCTTCCTCATGGGTCCGCTCTCCGGCTGGCTGTCCGACCGTTACGGCTCCCGGGGCTTTGCCACCGGCGGCATGCTGCTCACAATGGCCGGTTTTCTGCTGCTGGCGGCTCAGCCGGCCAATTTTTCCTACCTGCCGTTCATGCTGATCCTGGTGCTCCTGGGCCTGGGCATGGGCATGTTTGGCGCCCCCAACATGACGGCCATCATGAACTCGGTGCCGGCAGAGTACCGCGGGGTGGCTTCCGGGATGAGGGCGACCATTCAGAACTCCGGCATGCTCCTCTCCATGTCCCTCTTTTTCAGCATGGTGATCATCTTTCTGTCCGGCAAGCTGCCGCCGGTGCTGTACGCCGGCCTGGTAGCGCAGGGCATACCGCCGGCGGTGGCCAGCCAGACGGCCGGTCTGCCGCCCACAGGAGCGCTCTTTGCCGCCTTCCTGGGCTACAACCCCATGAAGCAACTGCTCCCGGCCGCAGTCCTGGCCAACCTGCCGGCGATCAACAGGAACCTGATCCTGGGCAAGGAGTTCTTTCCTTCGCTGATGGCGCCGGCCTTCATGGCCAGCCTGAGAATAACCTTCTACGGAGCGGCGGCCATGTCCCTGGTGGCGGCCATCGCTTCCACGCTGCGCGGTGAGATATTTATCCACGAAGTGGATGAAGAAGGTTAAGCATCCGCCTTCAGCACAAATCTTTCCAATGTCTGCGCCACCCCGTCCTCGTCGTTGGATGCGGTGACGTGGCCGGCCCGACTGCGCACATCCGGCGGGGCGTTGGCCACGGCGACGCCTAAGCCGGCGAACTCCAGCATCTCGATATCGTTGTAGCTATCCCCTATCGCCAGCACCTGGCTGCGCTCCACCTGCAGCCAGGCAGCCAATTCTTGCAGCGCCCGGCCCTTGGTGGCTTCCGGGTGGTCCACCTCTAAAAAACAGGGTTTGGACTTGGCGAGGTGCACCTGCTCACCCAGCAGTGACCGCAACTCCAACAACCAGCGGTCAGCCGCCCGCTCCTCATCGATCAGCAGCAGCTTCAAAGGATTGCCGCGCTCCAGCAGGGCTTCCAGATCCGGCACCCGGTTGAACGGCACCCTGGAAAAACGGCCGTAGTTCTCACCCCAGGAGGTCATCAACTCAGCGTATAGCTCATCAGCTTCTCCGTTTAGAAGGTAGAAATTGACCTGGACCTGACGCTCCCGCGCAAACCGGATCACCTGGCGTGCCACCTCTGGCTCCAGCGGGCGGTTGTACAGCACCTCCCCGGAGCCGGCGTTCTTGACCAGGGCGCCCCCGTAAGTGATCAGGGGCACGTCTAATTCGAGCTGCTCAGCGAACGGCCGCGCCGAACTGAACATCCTTCCCGTGGAGATGGTCACCGCCACCCCCATAGTCCGCACCTGACGCAGCGCCTCCCGGGTGCGATCCGAGACAGTGAGGTCGCTCCGCAGCAGCGTATCGTCGAGGTCGATGGCCACCAGCCTGAAATTTGTCACAGTTACTCCCCTGCAATTACTCTTAGTAAAACTACTTGGACCCGCCTCTTCATATCCCCTGCTCTCATACGAGCGTTTGGCGCGGTGGTTGCATTCGCTCACCAGGTCTTTCCGCTCGTCACTCGTCACTTTTTCATCATTATATATTCCGAAATTCCAGGTCTAAGAAATTCGGGAATCAGCCCTACTTCTTTGTATCCCCTGCTTTCATACAAGTGTTTGGCGCGGGGGTTGAAGTCGCTCACCATCAGAAACAACCTGTTCGCATTTTGGAAACCTACCTGTTCGAAAAAGGATAGCAGGCTGCTCCCCACTCCCCGGCCGCGGTAAGGGGCTTTGACTGCAATCAGGTGGACATAAGGGAATTTAGAAAAGGCGCCGCTCAAGGCGATCCAGATGAAACCGAGGCAATGTCCGCTCTCGTCCAACGCTACAAATATCTCTTCCTTGGTCAGCCCTTCCGTAAGGAAATCGTTGGTACGTTCCTCGGACGAAAAGTAGATCTCACCCAGCCGGGAATCCAGCAATGACTCCCTGCAGTCGGCAAGATAGGCCATATTGCCCTTGACCACCGCTACCTCCATCGTGCTTTCCCCCTCCATGCCCTGTCTTCTATCGTTTCATTACTGTAGCCCTACTTATTGTTCAAGTAGTCGTACAGGGCGGCGGCCGCCTTCCTGTTCATCCCCGGCACGGCCGCCAACTCCTCCGGGCTGGCCGAGCGCAGGCGGGCCAGCGATCCAAACTGCTTCAGCAGCGCCCGCTGCCGCAGCTTGCCGATGCCCGGCACCCCGGCCAGGACGCTGTCAGCGGCCCTGTCCCACCGCAGCTTCTCCTGGTAGGCGTGGGCGAAGCGGTGCGCCTCGTCCCGGGCCTGCTGCAGCAGGTGCAGACCGGCGTTGCTCCGAGGCAGGTTCAAGGGTTCCGGGCGATCCGGCAGGAACACCTGCTCCTCCTCCTTGGCCAGGGATGCCACCTGAAGCAAGGGAACATTCATTTTGCTTCCTTCATCCCGGAGCACTTCCATGACTGCGTACAACTGCCCCCTGCCGCCGTCGATCACCAGCAGGTCGGGCAGGGCGTCATTCCCCGCCCGGGCAATGCGCCGCCGCGCCACTTCCTGCAGGGCGGCGTAGTCGTCGCCCGGAATGACGTTGTGCAGCTTGTAGCGCCGGTAGCCCCCGGTGTCCGGCCGCCCGTCGGTGAAGCGCACCAGCGAGCCTACCGTATCTCGGCCGGCAAAGTGGGAGATGTCCATGCATTCCAGGCGCCGCGGCGGACTGTCCAGCCCCAGCGCCCGCTGCAGTTCGAACACCAGGGTGCGCCCCTTCTCTATAGTTCTCAGGGCCTGCTGGTAGCGCCGCTCCGCATACAGGTGGGCGTTGTCCAGGGCCAGCTCCAGCAGCTTGCGTCCGGCGCCCCGGCCGGGTGTGCGAATGGCCGCCTTTCTGCCCCGCAGCCGGCTGAGCCACTCGCCCAGCAAGTCCGACTCCGGCAGCGGGCTGCTGACCAGCAACACCGGCGGGATCTCCCGCCCGGCATGGTAGTACTGCTTGATGAAGGAGGCCAGCGCCTCGCCGGTAGGCAACTCCTCGGCTTCCGTCAGGAAATAGTTCTCCTCCGCCACCAGTTTGCCCCCCCGGACCCTCAGGATCAGCACGCAGACCTCGTCCAGAAAGGTACCGGCGGCCAGGATGTCCTGGTCGCTCCCGGAGGCCCGGGCAACCCGCTGCTCCTCCCGGAAGGTCTTCAGGGCCGACAGTTGGTTCCGCAGGCGCGCCGCCTGTTCGAAGTCCATCGCCCGCGAGGCCCGCTCCATCCGGGCGAGAAGGCTCTTCTCCACGTCGCGGGTCTTCCCCTCCAGGAATTGCACCAGGTTCTCGATCATCTCCCGGTAGCTGGCGGGGTCCACCTTTCCGGCGCAGGGTCCCAGGCACTGCCTGATCTGGGCGTTGAGGCAGGGGCGGCTGCGGGGGGCCAGGCCCTGGCCGGGGCAGGAGCGAAACGGGAACAGCTTGCGCAGGAATCCCACCGTCTCCCGGACTGCCCCCACATCGGGATAGGGGCCGAAGTAACGGGAGCCGTCGCGCACCAGGCGCCTGGTGACCATTACCCGGGGAAACTCCTCGGCCGTCACCCTCAGAAAGGGATAGGACTTGTCATCCTTGAGATTCACATTGAACTTGGGACGATACTCCTTGATCAGGTTGCACTCCAGCACCAGGGCCTCCACCTCGGAATCGGTCACCAGGTACTCGAACCGGGCGGCCTCGTTGACCAGCCGCCGGGTCTTCTCCGGCTGTCCACTCGCCTGGAAGTAGGAGCGCAGGCGGTTGCGCAGGGAGATCGCCTTGCCCACGTAGATCACGACCCCGGCGCGGTTGCGGAACAGGTAGACCCCCGGGCGCTCCGGCGTCAGGTTGAGGTCCTGCTTCAACTACCTGATCTTCCGTGCCTGCTCGTCTGGATTGGCTTCACCAAGCATGCCTCGCCACCACTTTTCCCGGCAGTATCGTTGCTGTTAACCTAGCTGAGAACTATTGTATATTGTTTTACGAACTTTATTGCTGCAATAACAACAGCACATTTTAGAGGGGTACAACATGCGTATCAGGCCGGTATCAGATCTCCGCAGTTATAGCGGCGTTTTACGTGATTGCCAGAACGGAGAGCCCGTATACGTTACCAAGCACGGTACAGGAAGATATGTCCTCATGGATATCCAGGACTACGAAAGGCAGAGACTCCTGCTAAAAGTACTTTCCAAGCTCGCTGACACCAAAACAGGCGAGTAGCGGCAATCGTTGGATGAGCTTAAACGTAGCTTGGGAGTTTGATCGCGACCGCCGGCCTCTGCAGCACCTGCCTCAAATACTGCCCCGTATAGGAAGTGGGGTGGGCGGCGATCTCCTCGGGAGTACCGGAGGCGATCAGGCGCCCGCCAAACTCGCCGCCCTCGGGGCCGAGGTCGATGATGTAGTCGGCAGTCTTGACCACATCCAGGTTGTGTTCGATGACCACCATGGTGTTCCCCGCCTCCACCAGGCGGTCGAGGATCTGCAGCAGCCGCTTGATATCGTCCTTGTGAAGCCCGGTAGTCGGCTCGTCCAAGATGTACAGGGTGCGGCCGTTGCTGCGCCGGGACAATTCCGTCGCCAGCTTCACCCGCTGGGCCTCGCCGCCGGACAGGGTGGTGGCTGGCTGGCCGAGCTTGATATAACCCAGGCCGACATCGTTCAGGGTCTCCAGCTTGCGGTTCACCTTGGGGATGTGCTGGAAGAACTCCACCGCCTCGCTGACCGTCATGTTCAGGACATCGGCTATTGATTTTCCCCTGTACCTGACCTCCAGGGTCTCCCGGTTGTAGCGGCCGCCCTTGCACTCCTCGCAGGGGACATAGACATCCGGCAGGAAGTGCATCTCGATCTTGATGATCCCGTCTCCCCGGCAAGCCTCGCAGCGCCCGCCCCGCACATTGAAACTGAAGCGCCCGGGCTTGTAGCCGCGCATCCTGGCCTCCGGGGTCAGGGTGAACAGCTCGCGGATGCCGTCAAACGCCCCGGTGTAGGTGGCCGGGTTGGAGCGGGGTGTGCGCCCGATAGGGGACTGGTCGATCTCGATCACCTTATCCAGGTGCTCGAGGCCGCTCAGGCTCCGGTAGGCGCCGGGGCGCGCCCGTGCCCCGTTCAATTCCTGGGCAAGGGCCTTGTAGATGATCTCCTCCAGCAGGGTGCTCTTGCCGGAACCGGAAACCCCGGTGATGCAGACGAACAGACCGAGGGGAATGGCCACGTCGATCTCCTTCAGGTTGAACTCGCGCGCTCCATAGACCGCCAGCCACCTTTCGTCCGGCTGCCGCCGGGCGACGGGCACGGGGATATCCAGTTTGCCGCCCAGGTACTGGCCGGTGAGGGATTCAGGCGCCCTGACGATCTCTTCCAGAGTTCCCTGGGCGACGATCTTCCCACCGTGCACCCCGGCCCCCGGGCCGATGTCGATGATCTCGTCGGCGCTCAGCATCATCTCCTCATCGTGCTCAACCACGATCAGGGTATTTCCCAGGTCGCGCAGGTCCATCAGGGTCTTGATCAGCCTGGTGTTGTCCCGGGGATGCAGGCCAATAGTAGGCTCGTCCAGGATATAGAGGACCCCCACCAGCCCCGACCCGATCTGGGTGGCCAGGCGGATCCGCTGGGCCTCCCCCCCGGCCAGGGTGCCGGCCGGGCGGTCGAGGGTCAGGTAGTCCAGCCCGACGTTGACCAGGAATCCCAGGCGGTTGTCGATCTCTTTCAGCACCTGCCGGGCGATCTGCTCCTCCCGGGAGGTCAGTGACAAGCTTTTAAAGAAGTTGCGGGTATCCCGGATGGTCAACCCGGTCAGTTCATGGATATTCTTCTCGCCCACAGTCACTGCCAGGGCCTCCGGCTTCAACCTGGCCCCCCGGCAGTCCGGGCAGGGACGCGAGGTCATGAATTCGGCGATATCCTCGCGCGCCTCTTCCGACTCGGTCTCCCGGTAGCGCCGGGCGAGGTGGGGAATGATCCCCTCGTAGGCGGCAGACCATGACTTGACCTGGCCATAGCTGTCCTGGTAGCGGAAACGGATACGCTCCGTCGTGCCATAGAGGAGGCTGTGCTGTACATCTGCCGGCAGGTCGCGGAAGCGGGTGTCCCAGGAACAGCCGTAGTGCTCCAGGACTGCCTGTGTCAGTTGCGGGTAGTAATGCTGCGGCGTGCGCGTCCAGGGGATCAGCGCTCCCGCACGCACCGGCAGGTCCGGGTTGACCACCAGCGATTCATCCACCTCCAGCCGGTAGCCCAGGCCGGAGCATTCCTTGCAGGCCCCGAAGGGGCTGTTGAAGGAGAAGAGCCGCGGTTCGATCTCCGCCAGGCCAATGCCGCACTCCGGGCAGGCGAAATTCTGGCTGAAGATGAACTCCTCATCAACCTCCCGTGCCTGACCGGTCTCCCCCGGCGCCCCCTCCGGCCGGGTGCCCGCTTGCGGGCGCGGTTGGTTATCTTCTGCCCCGTCCGTCCTCGCCGCCCGGGCATCCTCCACCCCTTCATGCGATGCCAGCCAGGCCTCTGCTGCCCCCCCAGGCTCCACCAGCCGGGTGCCCGTTTCTTCCTGCGCTTCCGGTTGAGCCCCTTCTACTGCCGCCTCCCCTGCCAGGGCGCCCCCTATTCTTTCCGGCACTGCCGGTCGGGGGCCATCGCCCCCGATCACCGGCATTCTGCCGCCCTGCACCAGGATGATTACCGTACCCTCGCCCAGTTCCAGGGCGGTTTCCAGGGAACCGGCCAGGCGGCTTTCCAGCCCCGGGCGCATCACCAGGCGGTCGACCACCACCTCGATGTCGTGCTTACGGTTCCTGTCAAGGACAATATCCTCGCCCAGGTCAAGGATCTCCCCGTTGACCCGGACGCGCACAAACCCCTTGCGCTGCACATCCGACAGCAGCTTCAGGTGCTCCCCCTTCTTGCCGCGCACCAGCGGCGCCAGGACCTGCACCTTCGTCCCCTCCGGGTGGGCCATCACCTGGTCGACCATCTGGGAGACGGTCTGCTGCCGCACCGGGCGCCCGCACTGGGGGCAGTGCGGCCTGCCGATGCGGGCGAAGAGCAGGCGCAGGTAGTCATAGATCTCCGTCACCGTGCCCACGGTGGAGCGGGGATTGCGGCTGCCCGCCTTCTGGTCGATGGAGATGGCCGGTGACAGCCCCTCGATGTAGTCCACGTCCGGCTTGTCAGCCACCCCCAGGAACTGGCGGGCATAGGCCGACAGCGACTCCACGTAGCGGCGCTGCCCCTCGGCATAGATAGTGTCGAAGGCCAGTGAGGACTTGCCTGAGCCGGACAGGCCGGTGACCACCACCAGCTTGTTGCGGGGGATATCCACATCGATGTTTTTCAGGTTATGAACCCGCGCCCCCCGGATGACAATCTTGTCCCGGGCCGGGAAGCGAATCTCTTTTTCCGTCTGTCTGGTTAGCTTCCTTGCCATGGCTTGCCCTTTGACCCCTTTCCTTGATTGTTCCCCAGCATGTACTCCGCATTCTTCGGGCCAGGCCGAACTCTCCGTATTCTCTCCTTGATTGTTCCCCAGCAAAGCTGGGGAACGATGGATTACCCCGCACGCGCCCGCAAGCGGGCACCCGGCATTAGCGGGGCATTCGGGCCAGGCCGAGCTCTCCGCATTCTCTCCTTGATTGTTCCCCAGCAAAGCTGGGGAACGATGGATTACCCCGCACGCGCCCGCAAGCGGGCACCCGGCATTAGCGGGGCATTCGGGCCAGGCCGGAA
>Ga0224558_1001076_pt1 | contig 29891 bp, 26 predicted proteins | sample 714S32024metaG_FD_180682 | JGI IMG/M metagenome (GOLD analysis project Ga0224558, IMG submission 180682) | Peat soil microbial communities from Stordalen Mire, Sweden - 717 S3 20-24 | ecosystem: Environmental > Terrestrial > Soil > Wetlands > Peat | place: Sweden: Norrbotten County, Stordalen... | reverse complement strand
TTTTCAGCGCGAAGCTGCGCCTTCAACTGCTGAAGCTGCGGCGAATCGGGACGAACCGTAGCGGGCTTTCCTTTCACTGGTTTGGCCGTGTCTTGCGCGATCTCCGCGCGCAGATTGTCAATCTTCCTCTTCATCGCGACTACATCCGGATAATCTGGCGTGTAGAGCGCCTCCAATTCCTTTTCCTGCGTGAGTGCCTCCTTGAGCTGAACACTGAGTGAGTCAGGCGAGGTCCCCGTAACGGGATCGAAGCTGGACGTATCCTGTGGCTGCTGAGCACTCATGGTCTCCATGAAGGTTATATTCTGTTGCAGGCGATTGACGGACTGCGTCGAGGCGTCAAGCTGGGTCGTGAGTGCCTGAAGTGTGTTCGTATTCGCCGACTCCTGCTGGGGGAGTTTGCCAACATATTGGCGCTCGAAGGCCGCGAGCTTTGCGTCCTGTTCGTCAAGATTCCTCTTGGAATCGGCGAGTTGCTGCCTCAGAAAATCGGTCGTGCCCTCGGCGGACTCCTCGCGCGCGCTTAGATTCGCGCTGATAAAGAGCGATGTGATCTCGCCGCATACCTGCTGGGCAGTGCGCGCGTCCTGCGCCTTGAACGTGATATAGAAGCCAGGCATTCCATGGGACGACGGACCGGCGGGGATCGGATCTATCTTAATTGCTTTTCGCGTCAGATCGACGCGGTCGTCCATAGTGTACTTGCTGCTGGCATACAAGCCAAATCGCTCGATGATCGGCTCAATGCGCGAACGGCTCAGTATCTGTTCCTGCATCGATGCCAGCCGAGCGCCCAAGTCTTCATCGACGACCGGCTTCACATAGTCTTCCGGAACCTTCTGTTGCTCAATAAGTACCAGCGTCTTTGACACGTATTGCGGCGGCAGGATGTAGCTGATTCCGAGACCAATCGCCAGAAGGAGGATCGCGGAAATCGAAATCAGCCAGAACCGCCGTTTCAATATCTCCTCGTAGTCCTGCATTGTCAGTTCACGATGCCCGAGCATAGTCCTCCCTGATGAGTTACTTCTTCAAGTTGATATCCCGCGGTGAATAGCCGACGCCGAATCCGATCACCTGCGACAGCCCGTTGACGACATTTGCCGAAAGCCCGAAGTTCGATGACTGCTGAATTGCTGTGTAGTTCGCAAATACCGTGAAATATCTGCTCAATCGCCGCGTAGCCGACACTCCTCCAAATTCTGCGTTGGTCGCGACAGTTTGATCGAGTTGCAAGAACAGCCCCTGGGTGCGCATGTACGCGCCCGTAGCGCTGACTGTCCAATTCCTTCCAAACTGTTGCGTGATCCCTCCGTTGACATCGTCGTTGCGTATGTCAACCTCAGTTGCTTCCCCGGCGCCTCCGGTAGTTGCCCTGTTATAGCTGACCGTCGCCGACGTTGAGCTCCTGAGGTCGTAGGTCGCATTCGCATTGACTGTGATATTCATCGATGGAGGAACAAGTAAATTGTCAGAGCTTTGTACCCACTCCGGTCCCGCCGCAACGCTCGTTTTGAACTGCCGGTTCCACACGTGCTGGTAGCCAAACAGCGCGGATTGGGTGTCCATGGTCAGTACGGAGTACCCAGGAAAACTAGTGTAGCCATACACGTACTGGCCAGTAAGTGTATTCCGCGCGTCCAGCCGCCTGGTCATCTGCCCGTTCGCCTGCACCGAATCAGTATCCAGTCCGTTATTGTCCGGAAACCGAAGGATCGAATATCCGGCGCCGAAATCAAGGCTTGTTGCATGACCGAAAGTGTGCGTGAAATCCGGACTAACTGTGTTGTAAACGCTGCGCGTGTTCAGTGTCAGAATCGGCTGGCTCGGCTGGCCCGGCTCGCCCGGCAGGTTGCCCACGCCTGGGATCCCCGAAAATCCAGTGACTGGCGCTTGAGGCATATAGCTCACGTCATCCATCAGCCTGAGCGTCCAGTCGCGCCTGACTAACCCTTGTGAAACCAGCATGTGCTGAAACACTCCGGTTTCCTCTGACGGGCCGGATAGGGTCCAGGTATCGCCGCCGGAATAGACCATGGCAAAGGGGAGTACGGCGCTTGTATTCGCGTATGCCGCTTCTCCGGAAGCTGTGCCCATCTGCTCTGTGAGGCCGCCGTAGAACTGCGCGGTTTGCGTGTAGCGCAAATCGTAGTGAAGGGTCCCGCTGACCGGCAGCCCGGTAGGGCCTTCCACTGCGGGAACAACCTGCGCTCTTGCCGCGGCGCCTGCAACCAGGAAAACTGCCAGGAGTGTGCTGCTTGCTTTCATTTGTCACCCTCTACGGTACGACAATCGTATCGCCCGGATTCAAATCGAGATTGAGTGAGATGTCGCCCTTCAACGCACGCTTGTATTGCATGGGAATCTTGCGTTCTTTCCCGCCATCGATGCGCAAGATATAAATCTTCTTCGAGTTGGCGAACTGCGTGAGTCCGCCGGCTGTGGCAATTGCCTGAAGGAAGGTCATGCCGGGAGTCATTTCGACTGGGCCGGGTTTGGAAACTTCGCCGAGCAGGTAAATCCTCTTGCTATTCACCTGGCCCAGAACAACCGTGACATTAGGATCCTGAATGTACTTCTTGAGCATAACCGTAATTTCGTCGGCCAACTGCGTCGTCGTCTTGCCGGCGGCCTTGACATCGCCGAGAAGAGGCATCGAGATCATGCCGTCGGGCCGGACGAGCAAACTGCTCGACAAGGTCGGCTCTTTGAATACGGTCACGCTGATATTGTCGGACGCGCCGATGATATAGGTGTCGGGCACGGCCGGCTTGGCCGCATTTTGCGCTGCCGGTATTTTCTCCTGCGCGGGGCAGAAAAGTGCTGGAACAAGAACTGCCAACGCGAGAAAGCTTCCAGGTTTCATTGTGCGACTCCATTCCTGCATAACGCTGATTGGTTTTCCGTTTCGATCTGCTTTAGCTTATACAGCAAGGCTTTATAGCTGATTCCCAGGTCCGCCGCTGCGCGTTTCCTATTGCCGCCGGTGGAAATTAGAACCTCGGAGATCAACTGTCGTTCGAGCTGTATCGATGAGGCCCGCGTAGCTTCCTTCAGCAGCAAATGCCTGCGATTTCCATTCGGCCTGCCCGATTGCGCCGCCGCGTTGATGGCCGCAAGAGAAATGGCCTGGTCTCCGATGGCCACGAACGTCTTGATTGCGGTCTGAAGTTCAGACAGATTGCCGGGCCATGTGTACTCCATCAGGTGACCGATGATTTCTTTGCAGAGAACCGGTTTGGGGCGATCAAACTGTTTGGAGTACTGCGCCAAAAGCTCATCGGCAATGGGAAGAATCTCTGACTTCCGGCAGCGTAGCGGGGGAACCTGGAGCGTCACGGAAGAGACAAAGTAGTAGAAATCCTCTCTCATGCGCCATGACTTGACTTCCCTTGGCAGGTCACGGCTTGAGCCACACAAAAGGCGGCAGCCTTGCACCTGCTCGGAGCGAAAATACGAGTTGACGATCAGTTCTTGCATGGAAAGGCTAAGATCTGTTATTTCAGCAAGATAAACCGTACCTGGAGTTGACAGCGCAGCCTGCAGGGTCGATATGTCGGCATCAAAGCAGTGAATCTCCTGTAAAGCGCTGCGGAACAGGTGCGACTGTGCGTGAATCTGAGCGGCAACAAATCGCTTCCCGGCGCCGCATTCGCCCAGAATCAAGACATGGCAATCGGTTTCGGCAATCCGGCCTATCGCACGTTGAACGCGCGTCTCGTCAGAATGGGCGGCTCTCGCCTGCCTCTTTCCATTGTGGATCGTTTCAGTTGTTGCCATATGGGGACCAAACTTCACGTCATCGTTTCAATGCAGGTTGTAAACCTGGCTGTGAAATACGCGGAATATGCTTCCATTGCAGGGTATGGGCTTAGGGAGAGGGTACGCTTCCTTGGACAACGCCGACGAAGGGGGCAGAATCGTTCCCTCCTACCGAAAAACAGTGTACCATTAATTGACCCGGAAAGTGGAATCCATTTTCCACTTTCACCGGAAGGCGGATTCCCAATTGAGAGGGAGTTCATGGGGGTATTTCTCTGAATCGAACCGTTTCGCTTTCTCCCCCCGATTGCTTAGTGTAGAGTGGTACGGACCGATAAGGCTCAAGGACGAGGAAAATGGCTCAAGACGTACAGACTTCAACGGCTCCCCCGTGGAACTGGCGCTCGAGCCACGCCCAATTTGCAGTTGGCTCGGTGGTGATAGGCCTGCTGATCGCGGCGGTTTATTACCGGGTGTTGGGGAAACTGGTTACCGATTGGTGGCAGATACCAGATTTCTCTCACGGATTTCTGGTGCCCTTGTTCGCCGCATATCTTGTGTGGGAGAAGAGAGAGACCCTGCGCAGCACAAAAGCCACTCCTTCCTGGGGTGGAATTGCCGTGATGGTTCTGGGACTGGTCGTATTGGTCCTGGGCGTCTACGGGTCCGATCTCTTTCTCTCGCGGATTTCGCTACTCATTTTGCTCGCCGGACTGGTTCTCTGCTTTGGCGGACGGCAGTTCTTGAAGGAGCTGCGTTTCCCCTTGCTGGTCCTGTTGCTGGCCATTCCGCTTCCTGCCATCATCTACAACCAGATCACCTTTCCGCTGCAAATCCTGGCTTCCAAGCTTGCCAGCGGGCTGCTTCCTTTATTCGGCGTGCCGGTTCTGCGGGAAGGCAATGTCATAGAACTTCCCTTGATGAAGCTGGAGGTGGCTGAGGCCTGTAGCGGCATCCGCTCTCTGATGAGCCTGTTCACGCTGGCGGTTTTCTACGGATACTTCTTGGAGAAGTCCTATTTCAGGCGTATAGCCTTGGCATTGGCCAGCATTCCGATCGCGATTGCGGCCAACGCTGTGCGCATTCTCGGCACCGGGTTGTGCGTCCAGTACTGGGATCCGGACAAAGCCATGGGCTTTTTTCATGAGTTTTCAGGCTGGGTCATTTTTTTGGTTTCCCTGACATTCTTGTATCTTGTCCATCGCGCGATGAGCCTCTTCCCGGGAAAAAGGCGGCAGATATGAAGAATCTTCGTTTCTGGACTGCGGTGCTGCTGCTTGCCGGAACGGCATTGCTGCTGCATACGCGCTTGAGCACCGATCGGAATCCCTATAGTGAGCCATTGGCGCTGTTGCCGGGCAATATCGATGGATGGGCGGGAAGCGACCAGGAAATCGATCAGGAGACGCGCGATGTTCTTGGGGCCGGCGACTTTCTTTCGCGCATTTATTCCCGCGATGCGCAAACGGCGCCCATCGGCCTCTTCATCGGTTATTTTCCTACGCAGAGAACTGGCCAGTCCATCCATTCCCCGAAGCATTGCCTGCCGGGCGCCGGGTGGGTTTTCGATTCGTCAGACTATGTAGATCTGGCCGATGTGAACGGCAAGCAGCATCGCGTGGGCGAATATATCATTTCCAACGGCGCGGCCAGGCAGTTTGTAATCTACTGGTATCAGGCGCACGGGCGCAGCATAGCAAGTGAATACACGGCAAAGATCTATATGATTGCCGATGCAATGCGGTTGAATCGCACGGATGCGGCGCTGGTCCGTGTGATTACGCCGATTGCTTCCAACGAAGAGGATTCGGCAGCAAAAAAACGCGCCGAGGAATTCACGATGCGGCTTGCTCCCCTGCTGCCGCGATTTATCCCCGACTAGGTGTATTCGCAAGCCAACGTCGCGCAGCTGGCGGCTTCAAGTATCAGGGCTTGAAAGACAGCCTGAAAGGATGGAAGAAAATGGAAAGCGGATTCAAGACATTCTTGTCCGGTTTCGATGGTGCGTGGAGACCCATGACACGCCACGCAGCTTTGGGGGTTGTTGCTTTCTTTCTGTCGCTCACTCTATTGTCCGGGTGCTTCCGCGACCCCAATGTGCGCAAACATAAATATCTCGAAAGCGGCCAGCGGTATAGCGCCCAGGGCAAGGACAGGGAAGCTGCCATTCAGTTTTCCAACGCTTTGAAAATTGACAAGAACTTTGCCGATGCGCATTATGCCCTGGCGCAAACCTACCTCCATATGGGTGCTTTGAGCGCCGCATACGGCGAGCTACAGCGGACCGTCAATCTGCAGCCGACAAACTACAAGGCGCGGATTGATCTCGGAGACATGTTCCTTGCCGGGGGCAGGACTGACGACGCACAGGCGCAAGCTAACGCAGTGATGGCGGCGCAGCCGAACGATGCCGATGTTCACTCCTTGCTTTCCCGCATAGCCGCCAGGCGCGGACAGAAGGATTTAGCACTGGCTGAAATTCGCCGCGCGCTGGAACTCGCGCCGAACGAGGCAGTGCTGCATGAAACCCTCGCATTGCTCGAAGTGGGTGACTCTGCGCAGGCGTCTTCTGTTGAAGACGAATTGAAAAAGTCCGTTGCCCTCGATCCTAAGTCTGTGAGCGCCAAGCTGCTGCTCGCCTCTTTCTATGCGAGAAGCAACCGTTTGCAGGACGCCGAACAAGTATGCTGGAAAGCCATCGCTACCGATCCAAAGAGTCTGAGTGCGCGCGAAGCTCTTGTTCAGATGATTTTGAAACAGGGCAATCAGTCGCGGGCCGAGCAAGTGCTTCGCCAAACCTCCAATGATCTTGCGGATAGCCCGCAAGGAGTGCGCATGCTGGCTGATTACTATGCGGCTTCTGGACAGACTGACAAAGCCAGGGCGGAGTTTACCAGCCTAGCTCATAAGTATCCCAAGAATGTTTCTGTGCAGGAAGGGTACGTCCGGATTCTTCTTCAGGTCAAGGACTATCCGACCGCGCAATCGGTCGTGACCGAGCTGATGAAAAAGAACGCCAAGGATCCCCAGGTAGCTGTGCTGAATGGAATTGTATTGCTCAACAGCGGCAAGCTGGCTGACGCGGTCAACGCTCTTCAAAGTGCCGCCAATAATGCCCCGAAGGACGACTTTATCCAGTATTGGCTGGGCAAGGCAGCTTTGGCCAAGGGCGATAGCAGCCTTGCGGAAAGAAGCTTTCGCCAGGCGGCGCAATTGAATCCGCGTCACATTGATGCTCAGGAGGAACTTGCCCGTGTTGCAGGCCAGCGCGGTGACATGAACACGCTGTTCGACGTGGCGAACAGGACAATTGCCGCCGCTCCTCGTTTTCCTGGCGGCTATCTGTGGCGTGCGGCGGTGGAGTTGAGCCGTAACTTACCGGACAAGGCTGAGGCAGACATGAAGACTGCCATGACAATTGCCCCGCAAAGTCCACAGGCCTATCTTATGCTCGGCCAGGTTCGCTTCAGCCAAAAACGATACCCTGAAGGAGCGACGCTGCTGGAGCAGGCTTTGCAATACGACCCTAATTCGATTCACGCCTTGCGCAGCCTGGTAAGTTACGATCTCATGAGAAAGCAGCCGGCTCAGGCATTGGACCGTATAAATGCGCAGATCGTGAAGAGCCCTAAAAATAGCGGCTTCTACGTTATGCTGGCGGAGCTTCAGATACAGAACAAGAACCTCGACCAGGCAGCTGCCACCGCGCAGAAAGCCATGGATGTAAATCCAGACGATGGCGAAGCGGTTGCTATTTACGCACAGCTTCAGAGTCAGCGCGGTCAGGCAGCAAACGCAATCGGGGCCTGGGAGCAGTGGTTGAAGGCTCATCCAAACAATGCAGGCGCCGTAGCCATTCTTGGAACTCTGGAGGAATCGCGCGGAGATTCGCGGAAGGCGGAGGATTACTACAAACAGGCTCTTGCAATCCAGCCCACGCAGCCTGTAGCCGCTAACAATCTTGCCTATCTGATGCTCAAGAATGGCGAAAATGCTGATGTGGCCTTGACGCTGGCGGAAACAGCGCGCCGAAGCATGCCGAATTCACCCAGCACCGCGGATACCCTCGCATGGGCTTACTACTATAAGGGAACCTATGGGTTTGCCCGCGACCTTCTGGAAGACGCAATCAAGATCGATCCAAACAGCGCAACAATGCAGTATCACCTTGGAATGGTATACAGCAAGCTCGGAGATCGAACCAACGCCATGCTCCATTTGAAGAAAGCCATTTCGCTGGCCCCCGGCTCGCCTGCGGCCAAGGACAGCCAGACTGCGCTTCAAGGCCTCGGTTAAGCGGCGATAGTATTTTGATGACACCCGGCGGCGCGCAATGGGCCGCCGGTTGTGCGTCTGCACCGATTAGTCGGCGCGCGGATAGCGTACGCATACTTTCTGAATCAGAGTTATGTCCAATATGACAAACACCAAGACCATCGCCCGCAACACCGGCTGGTTCAGCCTCGAGAACATCATCAACGCCGGAGTTGCGTTTACTACTTCAATTGCGATCAATCGTTATCTAGGACCAGAGAAGAATAGCTATCTTATTTTTGTCTCTTATATCGCCAACTTCGTCAGCAGCCTGAGCGGAATGGGCATTCCCGCAACCACCCGGAAATACATGGCTGAGTTTATCGGCATTGGTGACCGGGGCACTGCGCGGTACATTTATCTCCGCACTCTGGCGCTGCAGACTGGTCTGGCGACTGTGGCCACTTGCTGCTTTCTCTTCTGGGTGCTGGGGGACGCCAATCCGGATTACAAATTGGCCTCGGCTCTGCTGGCGCTCAGCATATGGCCTTCGATGATCAACTCCATCTCGGCCCAGGCCAACACAGCCACGGAAGATTTGTCAAAGAATCTGATGGGCTCCATCGCCGGTGCGTTGACCTACTTTACCGCCATTGCGGCAACGGTGGTGCTTCATTGGGGCGTCGTCGGTATCGGCGCGTCGCTACTCAGCATGAGAGCCGTCGATTTTCTTGTGCGTTTTTTCCCCACCGTGAAGCGCGTGCTGGCATGGGAGACAACCCATGTTCATCCCCAGGGACTGAGCCGGCGCATGATGCCGTTCGCATTGCAGGCCGTTGGCAGCATGTTTGTTGCGCAGATCGTCTGGGGTCGCTCAGAAGTCATCCTGCTGAAGATGCTTTGCTCGGATGTCAAACAGGTGTCTTTCTATTCCGTGGCGTTCACCATGGCTGAACAGTTATTGCTTGTGGCCACCATCTTCGGGGCGGCGGGCGGCACCACGATTTTTGTTCAATATGGACGAGATAAGTCCAAGCTGCCCGAACTTGTGGCCTCCATCTTCCGCTACATTGCCTTAATGTCGATCCCGCTGCACTTCATTGCGGCATCTCTCGCGGTTCCCGCGCTGCTTCTTTTCTACGGTCACAAGTTTGAGGGTGCAGCGATGGTGGTGGCGCTGGCTCCAGTGCTGTGCATGTTCAAAGCCTTTCTCGCGCCCGCGCAGAACCTGCTGGAGAGTTGCGAACAGCAGCGTTATGTAATTGCCGCGACCGCCTTAGCAGGAGTGATTGATATCAGCGTAGCGTGGTACCTGATTCCTGCACACGGAGCGGTGGGCGCATGTATCGGCAACGGCGCGGCTCAGTTGGTGGCCGTTGGCTTGATGTGGATGGTGGCAACCCGTCTGTACAAGGTAAAACTTCCCTGGCTGCAGGTGGCAAAAATTGCTTTCTGCAGCGCGCTGGCATCCTTGACTGCGCATTACATTGCCATGCGAATGGCGCCGCTATGGGGCATCCTATGCGGCGGAAGCGCTTCCCTGTTCGTTCTCTTCGGACTCTTCTACCTGATGCGCGTGCTGGAGCCGGAAGATCACGACCGCTTCAAACTTCTGGCCGGGATGCTGCCGAAGCCACTCACGGGGCAGGTGGATAACATATTATCGGTATTAACCCGCCCAAAACCTGGGGGCGCAAGCTCTCTAACAAAATATCCCTTACCGGGAGGAACAAACGGTATCTCGCCGATGATTGCGAAAGTTTATCGGAAAGGGCTTCCGATGGCGGTTCGTCAGCGGATTTGGAGCCTCAGAAGCAGTTGCAAGGGAGTTGCTTTAAGGATGAAGCTTGAGCCCATTCGGGTCGACGCTTGCCTGCGCGGCGGAGACAATGGCGTGCCCGCGGCTACCTTCGCTCGCATGATTGGCGATATTCGCCGTGCTTCAGCTCCTATCTCTGAGTGGCCGCATGCGAAGCTGCTGCGTCAGTTTGACAGCATCGGTGACGCAATCTGGGAGCAGGAAACTTTTAAGAACACAGATTATTTTCGAAACGCGGCCCTCAATATTGAAATTTTTGGCAATTACCACAGCGCTGTGACTCCCGAGCAGATCGAGTGGGGCGCGCGCCGATTTATATGCACCTATAGCGGCCAAGGCGAGATGCTTCCTCCGCAAGAGGGTGAGCACATTCAAAGGTACCCGTTCGAGCATATCGCTGTTCATCCGGTGAAAGACTCGGCATGCTACCAGGTACACGAGGGCCACCATCGCCTGGCAATTGCTTACATGAAAGGCGTGAGAGAAGTCCCTGGCCTCATCTTGAAGCCGGCCGTCGCGACGCCGATTCAGGATCTTCTGCTCGAGGTTTTGTGGCTGAAAGGGCGTCGGGAACTCTATCAACCGATCAATTCGCCTGAAGTGGCGGAATGGATTCTCGTCCGGCGCTGCTCCGATCGATTGGCAAAGATGACAGAATTCTTGAATGCAGAGGGCTTGATGCCTCCCGCGGGAAAGAGTTATCTGGATGTTGCCTGCAGCTATGGCTGGTTTGTGTCTGAGATGGCAAAGATCGGATTCCAGGCCGAGGGAGTGGATCGGGATCCGATGGCGCTTTCAGTTGGAAAGGTTATGTACGAGTTGAGGCCGGAGCAGATACATCGCGCCGATGCAGTTACTTTTCTAAGGACGCTTCAAGAAAAATATGATGTCACATCGTGTTTGAGCCTTGCGCACCACTATATCTTGAATTGTAAGAATGTGAGCGCCGAGGATCTGCTTCATTTGATGGATGCGGCCACGCGCTATGTGATGTTTTTTGATATGGGCCAGAGTCATGAATATTCGGGGGACAAGCTCAAGGGCTGGGATGCGGATCACATTCATCGCTGGCTCGAGGCCAACACAACATTCACGCGCATTGTGCGCCTGGGGCCGGATGAAGACGCTGTCCCGCCGAATCAGCACAACTTTGGGCGAATGTTATTTGCATGCCTGCGCTAAAAGCAGTCATTACTGGCCGAGAAGCAGCGTGAGACAGACGAGCTGAACCATGCCGGGGAAGTTCACGATGTGGCTTTCCCACTCCTTGCGCGAGCCACAAACTCCCGTACCTTAGCCCTGTCTTTCCGTCCCGGCGCGGCTTCGACACCGGAGACTACATCCACTCCCCAGGGATGCAGTGCGGCAATGGCTTCGGCCACGTTATCCGGATTCAGGCCGCCGGCGGCGATGCGTTTGCACGCTTTTGCGTCCGGGAAGAAAGTCTTGCGGGCAGCAGCCCAATCAAAGGTTACGCCCGTGCCGCCAACGGCCATTTCCGTCCGCGAGTCCACCAGCACCGCATCCACGTGCGGGTTCCGGACGTGTTCGGCAATTCTAACCGCTTGCTGTTCGCCAGTTCCAGCGCTGAAATGCACGACGCTCAGTACGCGCAGCTTCGGCCCAAGACGCTCGTGAAGTTGGGCCGGCAACTCAGGGGCCGCGTCGAAGTGCAATTGCACTCCAGTCAGGCCGCAGGCTTGAACCGCGGACACGATCTCCTCCAGCGTGGCATCAACGAAGACGCCAATCTTCTCAATGGTTACAGGCAGGTGCGGAACAATGTCTGCTACCTTTGCCGCCGTCACACTGCGCGGGCTGGGCGCAAAAACGAACCCTACCGCGTCTGCCCCCGCCTCAGCTGCCAGCAGCGCGTCTTCCAGCGAGGTGTTGGCGCAGATTTTTATCCAAATAGGCGTAAGGCTCATCGCGCGGCAACTCCATTCAGCAACGCGGCCAGCGCCGCACCAGGGTCGGGTTGGCGCATCAAGCTCTCGCCTATCAGGAAGGCATCGAAGCCCGCCGCGCGCAAACGAGCTATATCTTCGGTCGCCGCAATGCCGCTCTCAGTCACGCGCACTACGCCGCGTGGAATCCGCCCTGCGAGTTCGAGCGAAGTTTCGAGGTGCACATCAAACGTCTGCAGGTCGCGGTTGTTCACGCCAATGGCGTCGGCGCCGGTCTCACCCAGCGTATCGAGCACACGGTCAAGCTCGGCAGCCGTATGCACCTCGATCAGCACATCAATCGAAAAGCCATGCGCCAACTGGGAAAAACGGCTGAGTTCAGCATCGGTCAGCGCGGCAGCGATCAGCAGAATTGCGTCTGCACAATGCGCGCGAGCTTCCACGATTTGGTACTCGTCCACCGTAAAGTCCTTGCGCAAGCAGGGCAACGGAACCGCAGCCGATGCCAGTTCCAGGTTGCGCAGGCTGCCCTGAAAGAACGGCTCGTCAGTCAATACCGAAAGCGCCGCCGCACCGCCCGCGAAGTAGCTCCGGGCGAGTTTCGCCGCGTCGAACTCCGCGCGAATCAGTCCCTTCGAGGGTGAGGCCTTCTTGATCTCGGCGATAACGGCAATGCCCGTCGTAGCCCGTTGGCGCAGTGCCGCAGCCCAGCCGCGCGGCTGGTGAGCAGCGGCCAGCCGCTCCAGCTCCCCCACGGGGACACGCGCCATGGCCGCTGCGACCGTGACCCGCGTTGTGGCCAAAATCTTGTCGAGGTGGGTAGACATACTCTGCGTTGAGTATACGGAAAAGTACGAAGTGCGAGGCCTGGGTCAAGTTAGCGGAAAGGCCATGGAGCCATGCCTTGGGGCCTTTTATTTGGGCAAAAAACGAATTTTCCTGGTGATTTTCAGAGGCCAAATCTCACGATGTGGGAGTTTTTGGGACGATAAGTTCTTAACAGGCATTGATTCGAGGGAGCTTAGAAATAATCTGCAAGGTTTAGAGGGGAATTTAGACCCCCAGGGTATAGGGGGTAGGGGTACCTGGTGGGGTACGGATCGGTTACATCCCTGACAGTGAACAATGGACAGTTTGGGCCTGCTGCTCTCGCCATTGTTCATTGCTAGATTGTGCGCCGGGGAATGGTAATTATCCGCATGGGCTTTGACAAGCCGGATTCCTTCAGCCCCCAACCGCCATCCTCACCGCCTCTTCAGCATTCGCAGCCACGCGCACCAGCTCCCGGTTTTTCGGCTTCACAAAGCCTGCCACCACAGCGGAATCGAAAAACTTCAGCAGCCCGTCCCAGTACCCGGCAGTGTTGATGAGGATGCAAGGCTTGGTGTGCATGCCGATTTGCGCCCAGGTCACCACTTCGACCATCTCGTCCATCGTGCCGTAGCCGCCCGGCAAAACCAAAAACGCATCGGCCAGCTCAAACTCGCGCGCCTTGCGCTCATGCATGGTTCCCACCAATTCCAAACGGGTCAAGGTGGGATGAGCAATTTCCTTTCGCGTCAATACCGCCGGAAGCACGCCAATCACCTCTGATCCACCGGCCAGCGCAGCATTGGCCACCGCGCCCATCAGCCCCGCGCTTGCCCCGCCATATACCAGCCCCAGCCCGGCGGCGGCAATCGCCGCGCCCAACGCTCGAGCCTCGGCTACAAATGCGGGATTGGTCCCGTTAGCTGATCCGCAGTAAACCGCTACGCGGCGAAGAGAGTGATTGGGAGATGTCATAGTGAGCTAAGGATAACTCGTGTAGAAGCTTATTTCCGTTCCAGATACTCGGCTGGCGTCTGAATCGCGATCCCCCGGAACGGATGGAGTACCAGCAGATCCGTATCGCCGGTCACTATGACATCGGCCCTGCCATGCACGGCAACCTCCAGAAACTTGTCGTCCCTGAGATCCCGGCAGGCGCGAATGGGGAAGTCTATCTGAACCTTCTCGCATACATTCGCAAATTCTGCCACAAGACATTGCCGCACGTTGCGCTCGACATAGCGATCAAAACGGACTCGCCGCATTACTTCGACGAGTTCAAGCAATGTTGCATCCGACGCCAACACCGCGCCGGCCTGTGCCTTCAGCAAGGCGCGACTGGGAGTCGACCCTGGGAAGAGCAGTCCACTCAACACCACATTCGTATCCAGAACGAGCCGATCGGCGCCGCGCATCAATCAGCCAGAATCTCGGCTAAAATCTCTTCGGTCAGGCCATTGGCTTTCGCCTGCGCGGCGGCAATCGCTGAAAGGCGATTGAACTCGGCCCAAGGGTCCTGACGCAAGCGGTCATATTCCGCTGCGGAAATGATCACGGCGATGTCCCGCTCATGGCGTTGGATTCGCACCGGCTCGCGCTGGGACTGGTCGAGTATGGCGGCAAAGTTCTGTTTGGCGCGCGTTGCGGAGACAATCTGCATGAGTTCAATCTATCAGAAAATGCACATTTTGTCTATAATGGTCAAATTAGACAATATATTGCCCTAAAAATTACAGATTGCAAGAAGGATCAGGATACCCTTTAGTCCGACCGGCCAACTCTATGATGTTTACCGAGTAGTAATCTCCGGTTTGACATCTCCGGTTTGGCGACTCTCTCGTCAATAGTCGACCTAACAGGAAACCGTCGGCGCACTCGACGGGCACTGCTGGGCGAGCACTCTGCTCTCTCGACGCCCGGAACGGTACACTAGAGCCAGGACCCTTCCCGCCTGGACGCCATCTTGCAGCCGCAGCTCTCCAACCTGAATCCCGAACAGCGCGCCGCCGTCGAGGCTACCGAGGGGCCCCTGCTCATCCTCGCCGGGGCCGGCTCGGGCAAGACACGCGTCATCACCAGCCGCATCGCCTGGCTCATCCGCGAAAAAGGCGTCGCGCCGGACTCCATTCTGGCCGTCACCTTCACCAACAAGGCAGCCAGCGAGATGGGCGAGCGCGTTGACCGGCTGCTAGACCACTCCTCGCTGGCTAAGCCGTTGCTCTGCACCTTCCACTCGTTCTGCGTCCGCATTTTGAGGCGCGACATTGAGGCCCTCAAGGTCGGCAACGACGGCCTGACCCGCTCCTTTGCCATCTACGATGAGAACGACCAGCAGGCCATCGTCAAGCAGATCATGCGCCGCATGGGCCTGGACACCAAGCAGCTCACCCCGCGCACGGTTTTGGGCCGCATCTCATGGGCCAAGAGCCACATGGTCGATCCTCAGGAGTATTACCTCGCCTCGAAGGACCCCAACAGCGAGCGCATCGCACACATCTACCAAAGCTACAAAGCGGAACTGCGCAAGTGCAACGCACTGGATTTCGACGACTTGCTGCTGGAGGCCGTGCGACTGCTGAAGGTTTCTGCCGAGGTGAGAGAGCGCTACCAGCGCAGATACAGATATTTGTTGGTAGACGAGTACCAGGACACCAACCGCCCTCAATATGAGCTGATGAAGCTGCTGGCCGGCGAGCATCAGAACGTCTGCGCCGTCGGCGACGAGGATCAGAGCATCTATTCCTGGCGCGGCGCTGACATCCGCAACATTCTCGAGTTTGAAAAGGATTTTCCCAACGCCCGTATCGTCCGCCTGGAGCAGAACTACCGCTCGACGCAGATTATTCTGGAAGCCGCCGGCGCTGTGGTCGCCAACAACTTGAAGCGTAAGGGGAAAAAGCTGTGGACCGATCGCCAGGGCGGCTCGCTGATCGGCTACTACGAGGCCCCCGACGGCGAAAACGAGGCTCTGTTCATCGCCGACCGCATCCAGACCTTCCTTCGCCAGGCAGACCCTTCCGAAACGCAAAACCCCGGAACAGGGCAATGCGCCGTTCTCTACCGCACCAACGCCCAATCCCGACTGGTTGAGGAGGCGCTGCGCCGCTACAACATCTCCTACACCATGGTGGGCGGTTTCAGCTTTTACGAGCGCGCAGAGATCAAGGACCTGCTCAGCTATCTGCGCCTCATCCGCAACCCACACGATTCAATGGCTTTGCAACGGGTCATTAACACACCAACCCGCGGCATTGGCAAAACCACCCTCGAAACTCTGGAACGCCTGGCGCTTGAAACTGGCGCGTCCACATGGGACGCCCTCACCGCCACCATCCAGAACCGCCTCATCCCCTCGCGCGCGCTCATGGCTATCGAATCTTTCCGCCAGCTCATTCTCGACGCCCAGGCCATGATGGATCCCGATTTTGCCGGCAAGCTCTCGGCCGACGTGGCCGCCGGCGCGGAATCCGAGGATGCCGACACCGGCTTCGACTTTGGCGCTGATTCAGGCGATTCAGTCTCGAAATTGAGTCCTGGGATTCCAGCCCCTCCCAACCCCGATTTTGAATCGGACGCCGAAGAAGCCGCGGCAGGCGAGCAACCCCACGGCAGCGCCTTTCGCAAACCCGGCGACGCAGCGACGCTGCCCGAACTGATTCGCTTCCTCCTCGACCGGACCGGCTACATCAAGGCCCTTGAAACCGAAGGCTCGCCGGAGGCATTCAGCCGGATTGAAAATCTGAAGGAACTGGCCAACGCAGCCCACGACGCCGAGGCCCGCAGTGAAACTTTGGCCGAGTTCCTCGACCACGCAGCTCTGGCCTCTGACACCGATCAGTTCGACCCCGACTCCCGCGTCACGCTCATGACCCTGCACGCCGCCAAGGGCTTGGAGTTTTCGCTGGTCTTCCTCGCCGGCCTGGAAGAGGGCCTGTTTCCCCATTCCCGCACTCTGAACAACCCAGACGAACTCGAAGAAGAGCGGCGTCTCTGCTACGTTGGCATGACCCGTGCCATGAACTCGCTCATCCTCACCCGCGCTCATTACCGCCGCCGCTACGGCAACGACGCTCCGGAGATGAGCATCCCCTCCCGCTTCCTCGAGGAAGTTCCCAGCCAGTTGATAGAAAACCTCGGCGGCCGGTCTCCGGCCTGGTCCACGCCCGGCTACCCCAGCGCATCCTCGCGATTCGGCGCGTCCCGCCGCCCTTCTCACTCGGGCGACTTCGCTGACCGGCACTATAACTACGAAGACGAAAACCAGGAGGTCCCGCGTTCGTCCGCCAATAGCCTCGCGTCCAGTGGAAAGAAGAGCTACGGCGCGGGCGCAAGTGGCTCATCCTCCAAGTCTTTTGTCGCCTCCTGGATGACCGCCAAGCCGGCTGTAACCGGCAAAGAACTCAATCCAAAAGTTAAAAGTGCGGAAGCGCCTGAAGCACCGCTGGACGCGCACTCCATCGACAACATCGCCCGCTTTTTCGGAGGCAAAGCTGGAGCCGGCAAGCCTGGCTCGCTTCCCCGTCCGGCCATCGACCTTCCGCAGCCAAAAGGCGCTACCGGCCTGAGAAAAGGTCAGCACGTCCGCCACGCAAAGTACGGCGAAGGCACCATCCTCCTGCGCGAGGGCGAGGGCGAGGATGCCAAGCTCACTGTCCTTTTTGCCCGCCACGGCATGAAAAAGCTGATGGAAAAGTTCGCCAATCTGCAAAAGATTTGATGCCTTCGCTCGTCGCACTCCCCGCTGCGGTACCATAAAAGACAAGATTGGAAACGCGCATGTTTGTCGTCGTATGGCAATTCGAGGTTGCCGAGGAGAAGATTGCCGGCTTTGAGGCCGCCTATTCGGCTGAGGGCTCGTGGGCGCAACTCTTCCGCACCTCGCCCGGCTACCAGGGCACCGAGCTGCTGCGCGATGCTTACATTCCCGGCAACTACCTGACCATCGACCGTTGGACCAGCGAAGAGGCCTTCCGCGCCTTTCGCAAAGACCACGACGCTGACTACGAAACCCTCGACCGCGCCTGCGACAAGCTCACCAGCCGCGAAGTCCGCATCGGCGCTTACACCGTCTGAGAAGCCTAAATCACTCTATTGATCGATTCTCTGGTGATTCTCGGCCCAGACGTCGATGCGGCGAGCGGTGTCTTTCTCTGCTCCAGCCTTGATCCAGAGAATGCATATATCGCCCTCAACGGTTGGATTGGCGTAATACAAAGAGGCCAGTTCCTTCACTGTGTGGCATACTGTCGCCACAAAAAACGGGAAGTGTTTCTCATTTGAGATGATCGTTTGGCCTGAGGCAAGTGCGGATTGGACGAGGTGAAAATCCTTGCGAAGGGCGTCTTTCCAAGTGTCGTGTTCAAGGCATAAACAAGCACGGTCGAGATGCTGAGCGAATTCCTCCCCTTCTGTGTCCTCAATCCTCTTCTGTGCAGCCATTGATCTCCACCAAATTCTGGCATACTTTGAGGAATGATCTTTCCACTCTTGTCGGAGTGATTGATTGAACACAGCAACATAATCCCCTTCGAGGACCACTTCTAACGAAGTACGACTATATCGCGAGGAAGGAACTTCGCAGGTACCAGCAGAGTGAGCGATATTGGCATCAATTACGAGCCGCTTGCCGTTCTTTCGTGTCATGCTTAGCTCGCCATCGACTTGGTTTCCATCGCATCAAGATAATCGTTGCTGGCCGCCAATTCGACATTGTCAAAGTCAGCTGGCCAGTCTCCGAATCTGCCTCGCGCATCAAGATCGGCCGTAGTCACTCTTGTAACGCCGTCCTCATTCCGGGTGAACCAGTGAAGGGCGACATTATTGGGGGTAATGGTCCCTCTTGCTACGCAGGTCAAAATGCCTTGCAGAAGAAGAGAACTATGGGTTTCGATTACGAGGCGCACGCCACGATTCGCCGCCTCCGCAAGTAACTGCGCCAGTTTCCATTGCGCGCGGGGGTGCAGATGAAGCTCGGGTTGCTCAATGTGGACGAGTTGGTTGGGATGCGCAAGTATCAGGGCCACAAGCACAGGAAGTACTTGCGAAACAGCCAGTCCCACGTCTGCAATGTTTACCAAGTCCTTCAGATCACCTTGTAGAGTGCGCGGGATGAGAACTTCAATTTTAGATTCGTTGAGCTTATGCGTTTCAACACCTGAGGCTAGTTCGAGAAGCTTGAGGGCATTGCTAAGTTCGTATAGATCGTGCAATCCATTTCCGAACTTGGTCGCATCCTTCCACGCATCGAGGATACTTGGCACATATTCTTCAAAGTCGCCGGGAAAAGCGCTTCCTTGTGGAAGGCCGTGTAGATAGAACTCCCGCTCATCGCTTCCTCGAAGGCCGGAGACGTGTATCATCTCCTGAATCTTCTGCCGAAGAAGGTTGACCTCGGGACGGTGGAATGTAGGAACAACTGCGTCTTGATAGTATGTGGTGCCTACTCCAAGAAAGCATCTGTCTGGGTAAACCACCAATTTGGCACCACTAAACATTCCTCCTATTCTCTCCTGTCGCGTCGCTACGGATTCGAACAAGTGTTCCAGAACCTCCTGAGAGCTATCCAGACCCAGTCGCCAGACCGGTCCATCAGGGCTATTTTTCGAGGCCGTTCCCACAACCTCCAGAGAGGCTGGCATCGAAGGCCCCATCCATATCTCCGAGCTATCCTGGGGCAAATCGGAATTCTGCTTCTTTTCAAACGATAGTTCTGCCCAGTTGTTTTCTGCCTCCAATTCGATGGTCAGCCGTTTGCTGGTCTCAGCTTGCAATGGGATGCTGGACAGGAACTGTTCAGCGGTATCGTACCCCACCTGTTCGCCCCGCAGCCAGAAAGGGCCGGGCGGAATGCGTTCTATGTCGAAGGTCTGCTTCATCAGCAGTAAAGGCTGCATCAAGCTCGATTTACCGGAGCTATTCGCGCCAGCCAGGACGGTTAGCGGGCGAATCTCCACATCGGTCTTCGTCGCCAGAGACTTGAATCCGGTCACTGCAATCCGTGTGATGCCCGGACCGAACAAATGCCAGTTAGATGGATGGACTTCCATTGCCGATGCTCCTCGCTGGCTAGAATCTTATCATTGGCAGATTTTCTGCGATTTCGATCATTATTCTGGGCATTTTTGTCATTCGCCATCTCTTCGCTATTTTTCTCTGTCATTGTCTGTCCAGCCCTGCTACAATCCCATCGAAATCCAATCCATGCCGCCGCGCCGTTTCCTCGCAGGAAAGAAGGAGCCGGGTTCGGTGAGTATCTTTAGGAGCCCCCAAAATGGCGATTGCCGATGACCGCTCGAAGGCCGTAGAACTTGCCCTTGCACAGATCGAAAAACAGTTTGGCAAAGGGTCGATTGTCCGGCTCGGGTCCAAGGAAGCGCTTGTGCCCATTGCCGTTATCTCCACCGGCTCAATCAGTTTCGACGCCGCTCTCGGCGTGGGCGGAATCCCGCGCGGCCGCGTCAGCGAGGTCTTCGGCCCCGAGTCCTCGGGCAAGACGACGATCTGCTTGCAGATCATCGCCGAGGCGCAGAAGGCCGGCGGCTTGGCTGCCTTTGTTGACGTCGAGCACGCTCTGGACCCCGCCTACGCCAAAAAGTTGGGCGTGGACATCGATAACCTGCTGGTTTCTCAGCCCGATAGCGGCGAACAGGCGTTGGAGATCACCGAAACTCTCGTCCGCTCCGGCGCCATCGACGTGCTGGTGGTCGATTCGGTGGCCGCTCTGGTGCCCAAGGCCGAGCTGGACGGCGAGATGGGCGACTCCCACATGGGCCTGCAGGCCCGGCTCATGTCCCAGGCCCTGCGCAAGCTCACCGGCACGGTCTCGAAATCTCGCACCGCGCTCATTTTCATCAATCAGATCCGCGAGAAGATCGGCGTCATGTTCGGCAACCCGGAGACCACCACCGGCGGCCGCGCGCTCAAGTTCTACTCCTCGGTGCGCGTGGACATTCGCCGCATCGCAGCCATCAAGGATGGCGACACAGTCACCGGCAACCGGACCAAGGTGAAGATCGTCAAGAACAAGGTGGCCGCGCCCTTCCGCGAGGCCGAGTTCGACATCATCTACGGTGAAGGCATCAGCCGCGAGGGCGACGTGCTCGACCTGGCCGTGGCCAACGACATCGTCGAAAAATCCGGCGCATGGTACGCCTACGCCGGCGAACGCATCGGCCAGGGCCGTGAAAACACCCGCACCTTCCTCAAGGACAACAAGGATATCTTCGCCAAGATGGACGCCGAACTGCGCAAGAGGCTGGGCATCGGCGGCATCAAAGGCGACGTCCCCGAAGTCCCCGCCACCGGCCCCGCCGAAGCCAAGGAAGCGGTGCGCGGTCGCAAAGGATAGTTTTTCTTCCTTCGTTCAAGGGTGAATCCCAGGTCTCAAAGGCGAGATCTGGGGTGCCCGGTTCCGAATCGTTGGAGGCGGTTTTATGTTTTCGTTGAGGTTCGCTACAAAGAGGCTTTCTGTTGCGCTTGTGATTTTGAGTCTGCTTGTCACGGCGACAGCTCAAAGCAATGTTGAGTCTAAGAAACAACTTGCTAAAGGCGAAAGAGCTCAAGCCAACCTTGCTTTTGTAACCGAATATGTTCGCGAACTCTCTGCGGTCGAGTCAATCCGCGCTTCCGCTGAACAAGAACAAACCAAAGGTGAGAAAGAGGATACGTTTTCAAACGCTATCTATACCAGCAAACGGATGCAATTTGAACTGAGAACGCAAATCGGCATTCTAAAAGGAATGCATCTGGACGCTCCGTTCGAGACACTAATCCCCTCCCTAATTAAATTCTACGGGCATAAGATCGAGTTATATCAGAAACTAATCGAAATCAGTAGCGCCTTTATTGGAGGTCCGGAACCGGGCGTGGATTACGGGAAACTTGCTGCCGAAGTACCGCAGATAAGAGCTGATCTGGATGACACTGACAACTCACTGCTTGAGGCTACTCCCTTGATTTTCGCGACTCTTATAGACCTGAAAGAGGACTCACAAAATCACGCAAGCCACCTAATCATTACAAGGACGGAGCGGGCACAATTGCTCAGCGACATTACTACCGACTTCGGATCAAAACTCGATCAGAAGGACCCACATTTTCAGGTCAGCGCGGCAATAATCTTGAAAATGGGTTTGCTCAAGGACTTCAAATCATCGGATGATCCGTGGGAATGATGGTGCTGAGCTTTTCGACCTGCGGTTTTGTGTCAGGGCACGACTTCAGTCGTGCCGAAAACGATTGCAAAAGGATGGCGGGCTTCAGCCCCTGCGATGTCTAAACCTTCCCGGCCTTCGGACCCAAACAGCGCCACGGGATGCCCGCGAACATTCTTTGCTACCACGCGAACAGCGGGCGGGAAATCACTCTTTCAAACCGAGCGCATGGCAAATCTTATGATCGACGTCCTACGGTCAACCATGCGGACCAAAAGGATTGTGGTTCACGACTTTGTCGTCATGCCCGATCACGTTCACATCCTGATGACCGTACCCGGCGAGATGAGCCTTGAGAAAGCGATGCAGTTGATCAAAGGTGGCTTTTCGTTTCGGACCAGCAAGGAATTGGGGTTTCGGGGAGAGATTTGGCAGCGGGGATTTTCCGACGTGCGCGTCGTTGATGAGCGGAGCTTTCAGCAGCATCGAGAATATATCGAAAGTAATCCTGTGAGGGCGGGATTGGCGAACTCGGTTGATGAGTATCCGTACGGGTCTGTGTATTTGAAGAAGAGGAAGCTCGCAGGGGCTGAAGCCCACGAATTGAGTGCGGCTGTGCGGCACGACTGAAGTCGTGCCCTGACACTTCAAGCGGCTCTGGATGCTTTTTCTAAAGCTCGCAAGGCCCAACCACGCGAATCGCCTGACACGAGCAGTATTGGCCGGATTGCTTCTCTCGCTCAATGCCGCCCGTGCACAAACCTCAGCATCCGCAACAACAGCAGCAAAACGGCAAACACAACCACGCACACCAGAACTAATCGCTGTGAGCGCGGCTTTGTGCGGCGAGATTTGGCCGGTCGATTCATGCGGAAGGTAAAAGCGAAGCAATGCCATTCTACCGCGATGCATACGCCCATCGGCGTCTGATTCCAGACGCCTTGCGGCGCATTCGTCAGCGCAAAAGCCTGCTTTTCAAGCTGCTGATACAATAGAAGGTGACGCATTGTGCGGCAAATTTCTCTATGCTGAGAGTGCTATGAGGGTCTTCTGATCCCTGATCTGAGACCCCTGATCCCTGTATTTGTCTCCAAACCTATGGCCCGCTTGGCCGAACCAAGAGAAGGAAAAGCTCCCCTGTGACTCAGACGATACGCAATATCGCCATCATCGCCCATGTTGACCACGGCAAGACAACCCTTGTAGACGCCATGCTGCGGCAATCCGGCACCTTCCGCGCCAACGAACAAGTGGCCGACCGTGTGATGGACTCGAACGAATTGGAGCGGGAGCGCGGCATCACCATCCTGGCCAAGAACACGGCCATCGTCTTTGAAGGCGGCAAGATCAACATTGTGGACACGCCCGGCCACGCCGATTTTGGCGGCGAAGTGGAACGCGCCCTGAAGATGGTAGACGGCGTGATGCTGCTGGTTGACGCTGCCGAGGGCCCGTTGCCGCAGACGCGCTACGTGCTGGCCAAGGCGCTCGAAGCCAAGCTCAAGCCCATCGTCGTCATCAACAAAATCGACCGACCCGACGCTCGCCCGCAGGAAGTCCTGAACGAGATCTACGACCTCTTCATCGACCTCGATGCCGACGAGACACAACTGGATTTTCCGGTGCTCTACGCGGTGGCCAAGGCGGGCACTGCGTCGCTCGACCCGGCTAAACCGGGCGTGGATTTGCAGCCGCTCTTCGAGACCATTGTTTCCGAGATTCCGCCAGCCACCGGCGACGCCGAAGGCACGTTGCAGATTCTGGTCACCAATCTCGATTATTCCGATTATTTTGGCCGCATCGCCATCTGCCGCGTCTTCCAGGGCACGCTGCACGCCGGCGACGACGTGACCATCTCCAAGCGTGACGGCAGCCTGCAGAAGACGCGCATTACAAAGTTGTTCACTTTCAGCGGCCTCAAGCGAATCGAAACCACCGAAACCACCATGGGCGACATTGTGGCCGTGGCCGGCGTCGAGGGCATCACCATCGGCGAGACCATCACCAGTGTCGAAAATCCCGCGCCCCTACCGCTCATTGTCATTGACGAGCCGACCATTGCGATTCAATTCAGCGTCAACAACTCGCCGTTTGCAGGGCGTGAGGGCCAATACGTCACCAGCCGCAACCTGCGCGAGAGGCTGGAAAAAGAGCTACTCACCAACGTCAGCATTCGCGTGGAAGACACCGGCTCGCCAGACACTTTCAAGGTGCTGGGCCGCGGCGAATTGCAACTGGCTATTCTCATCGAGATGATGCGCCGCGAGAGCTTCGAACTTCTGGCCGGGCGGCCGGAGATTGTCACCAAAATGGTGGACGGCGTGCGCATGGAGCCGGTCGAGCATCTCACCATCGACGTGCCCGAGGCGTACACCGGCGTGGTCATCGAGAAGCTGGGGCCGCGCAAGGGCGAGATGACCAAGATGCACAATCACGGCTCTGGCCGCGTGCGCATGGAGTTTCGCGTGCCCAGCCGCGGCATCATCGGCCTGCGCAGCGATATGCTCACCGAGACGCGCGGCACCATCGTGATGAACGCCCTGTTCGACGGCTACATCCCCTACCAGGGCGAGATTCCACAGCGTCCCACAGGCGCTCTGGTTTCTGACCGTCAGGGGCTCACCACCACATATTCGCTGAACGGCCTGCAAGAGCGCGGCGTGTTGTTTGTGGGAGCGGGCGTTGAGGTCTACGAGGGAATGATCGTCGGCGAGCATTCGCGCGACAAGGACCTCGACGTAAATGTGGTCCGCGAAAAACACATGACCAATATGCGCGCCTCAAGCGCCGATGAGGCCATCCGCCTGGTGCCCGTGAAGGCTCTCAATCTGGAGCAGGCCATCGAGTTTATCGCCGAGGATGAAATGGTCGAGGTGACACCCAGGTCGCTGCGCCTGCGCAAGAAGATATTGCAACAGAACAAACGGCCAAAGCGCTGGGAAAAGAACGCCGAGTAACAGGCTGCGAGAGAGCTTGTAGTTTTGAAAGAGCACGGCTTCAACCGTGCTGCTAGACGAGTAACAAGACATCGCTCTAATGCCGATGCCAAGCCTCAAAGGCCACTTCGATCACTGCGAACAGCACGCTGGCAGCCGCAAAAAATCCCTTGGCGCGCTGCCAGTTCTGTTCATGCCGCTCCAGGCGCCGCTCTAGATCCGCGATTCGCCCGCCGTTGCCGTTGCCCATCAGGCCGGTCATCTGCGTCTTCAGCACGCTCAAGTCGCTCAGCACTTGCGCTTCGAATTCATTCATCATCCGCATTCGCCGAACTCCATTCGCCCATCGTTCGCTCTGGAAAGTTATCCTTTACGGTCACAGCGGCAGGTTGATAAACAGTGCCGTTGAAAACTCCGAGTAGTTCGGCGGCGTCGAACCGTCATAGATCCGTAGATAGAACCGGTCGTTGGCGGTGATGCGAGAGAAAGTCATGGCCGGTTGAGTCGCCCGCATCACCAGGCTCGGATCTTCGCCCGGCATGAAGTCAAAGTCCCGCAAACGAATTTCAAATCCTCCGCCAGTTGCTGGCGTCACGCCCGTATTGATCGCCACCGTCGTTCCATTCAGCGTAGTCACCGTGAGACTGTTGAGATTGGCCAGCACGGTAGGAGAGATCGCCGCCGGAAGCCACGTATTGGCGGGAACCGTTGTGCTGGTCTTGATGGCGAGATCGTCGGCCCAGTCATTGGCGAAGGCGATCGCATACTCCACCAGATCGGGATAGCTTGCCTTGTAACTCATAGTAACTGTCCGCACCACAACCTGCGCATCCAAATTAGTCGAAGGCGCATTCAACAGAAGCGCATCGCCCGGCCACACGTCACTGGCAAAGCTCGACCTAGTTCCCTTGTAAGTTCCGCTCCACAGCGCGCTCACGCCTGCCGCCGCCTGCTCCATCACCAGCGCCGCATTGCGGCAATCCGTGGAGCTGCGCGCCGGCGGATTGGTCACCGAACCGATCCACGCGGCCTCGGTCGGCATTCCGGCCAACGCGAGCGCCTGCTGGCTGGCGGTGTTGACCGCACGCCCCACAGCCCTGCCCACTGTGCGGTAACTCACCGCAATCTGTTCGCCTTCCACAGGCGCATACCCGGTGTAGAACACCACTCGACCCGTGCGTTCCAAATGGCACTCGGCCGCCTCTGCCGTCGTCCCCACCCGCCGAGTGTAAGGCGCGCCACTAGGAGGCGTGCTCACCACCCAGCCTGAGCCGAGATTGGTCAAATTCAGCGCGCGCATGGTCCCAATCAAATTGATACTGCTCGCAGCCACCACATTACAGGCGGCGGGAAGACTCGCTATCGCTCCGTCATAGAGCGTCACCGGTGTCCCGCCCACCCCATTGACAAACTGCTGGATCTCCATCTGCACGTTTCCCGGAGCTGCATTCAACTGCCCTCCGGACGTAATGGGCCCGCCATCTCCAAAGGAACGATAGATTGCGAGCTCCCGCTCATTCTCCGGGCAATGCACTCTGACGCGCAGCGTATATTGGTAGGCTGGATTGATCGCATAACTCGTTCCCACCGGACTTCCTTGAATAAGTGGCTGCAATGTAACTGCCCCGGTACCTTCCTGCGCGGTCGCTTGAAAGCCAGCAGTGCACGTAGCTTGCTTGTCCATGCCAACGAAGAATCCGGCCAATGCGCCTGTGCTGCCCGCAGCAAGAGTTACCCCCACAGCCTCCAGCAGCAGCGTTCCGCCCATCTCCACAGGATCAATCCAGGTCAGCAGCGTTTCCCCGTCGATTCCATTGCCGCTGTTCATCGCCAGTCCGCCTGCGCCCAGCGAGAGATAACCGGCTCCGCCGGTAACTCCCCACACGCATTGGTTGATCTGCGCTTCGTTGAAGAGCTCGCTGATGATGGTGGACTTGGATGAGGCCGGAAAGTACGAATCTGCCGTCAGATAAAACTGTGTTGTTACCCCATCGCCGAGAAAGTATTCGGTGACATAGGCAACTGGTTCGCTCTCTCCGCAAACCGTCACATCGTTCGCCAGAGCGCGCTTGACGCTGGCTGTGAAGGCCAGGGTTGCCAGATTCAAGCTGCCGTCTGTCTCATTCAGTGGATGCACCGTGCCGGGCACGGAGGAGGCTGTAAGCGCTCCATTGATAGCGCGATACGACGCCCGCGCCATGCTTGCCACCTGCCCGGCGCTTTTGCTCCACGGCGCGCCCTTGTCGGGGGCAAAATTGCTCACCGCGGTGTTCAGCGATAGCCCTTGAGTCAATAGCCCGCTACCTCCGGCGTGAGTTACCAATGCAGTCATCAGCGCCCCGGCGCTCTCGCCCGTTGCCCCTGTGCTGGAAGGCATTAGTAACTGGTCGAGCAATAATTCGTCGCTTAGAGCCTGGATGGCAATCCGGTAGCGCGGACCCTCCATCGCGTAACCGGCATATTCGGGCAGGGGACTTAACGCAATGTAACCCGTAAAGTAGTAAGCCCCATCGTCGCCCGTCACCGCCATCGATTGGTTGCGCAGCGGCGTCGCCAGGTTGCGGTTGGTTGGCAGGCTTAGCCACAGTTGGCACAGGGAGGGCTCATTCAGCTTGCGTTCGATGGTCAGTGGCCGAACTGCATCGAGCGCGGCCGTGTAGTCTTGCCCGTTGATCGTGATCTTCATCGTGACTCGCTAACTCGCTGACTTGCTAACTCTCTAAATCGTTAAACCAGCGCGTGGGCCGCCGGTAAGAAACTCCGGTAACAAACTACTCGTTCCCCATCCAGTGGATCGGTCACCGGCAGCGCCAGAAACTGGCCTTTCAGTAACACACGCGCCAACCCGTCCGTATTCTTGCCGTCCAGTGGCAGCGCCGCTTCCTGCGCGCTGGCCATTGTCTGCAGGCGCGGATAGTAAAAGAAGATCCGTTCCCCTTGGCTGCCTTCCATGACAAACAGCGCCGACCACTCCTGGTAGAAACTACCGCCTTCGCGATCCACAAATCCCGTGACTGCCTGCAACTTTGCGCCGGCCGCCGGAACGCCTCCAGGCAGCGGCTCGGCAAGCGTAAGTCCGGTCGGCGATGCCTGTGAAACCAACGCGACATTGAAGGTCACGCGACGAATGTAGTTCACATCTGTAAGCGCCTGACGCACATAGGCGCCCGATACCGGTGCGCCCACAAAGCCGGTCTGTCCCGTGCAATCAGCGTCCAGCGCAATAATCGATCCGGCTGAAAATTTTGCCGCGTCCGTCGCAGCCAGCGCAACGAATGTTGCCGTCGATCCGTTAAGCGTAGTTACGGCGGAAGCCGCCGTTGCGCAATCGGCGGACGGAGCAGCCCCGCTTGCGGCAGCCAACAGGTTCATATGCTGCGATCCCGTGGCCAGAGCCATGGTCAGCTTTGTCCAGCTCAGGAACTCAAGGCTCACTTGCGCCTCAAGAGTCTCGCGCACCTGCTCCAACGGACTGGCCGGAATCCCCGTCAACACCGGAGCGGTCTTGCTGATTGGCTTCCGTGTGAAGCCTTGAATCCAACCCAGGCTGAGCCACGGAGCCGGCGGAGCATCCAGGTTGAATCCGCCCTGCTCCGCCGGATCGAAGAGTACCGGCGTCTGCGCCGTCCGGTTCACCGGCGCAAAATACCCTCTAACCCGCCGCGCCGCTGGTGCGGGAGCTGAAAACCAAGTCATCGCCATTTACTCCCCCTGCTCCTGGTAGCTGTAAACCATCACACTTGCGGAACGGCTCAGTAGGTCCCGGTGAACTACAACCGGCGTAAACCCTGGCTCGTCCCAAAACACCTTTGTCAGCATCGATGCCGGCGGCGTTGCCGTGAAGTTGAGCTTGGCGGTATAGAACGGCTGCACCATCGCTACCAGTTCTTCATCCATCTTGCTCAGCAACCGGCCGCGGTCCAGCCCGCCAAAACTTTGCGTCCCGCAGGTCTGATAGAGAATCTCGCACTGCTCGGCCGCCATCGTGGAGCCTAAATCCATATCCACGCCCAGGCCCAGCCATCGCAGAACAAATACATCGTTGGGTAACCACTTGTGATTTGTGAGCTTCATCTGTCTCTCTTCTTTCTTCTGGGAATCACGCCAAAGAGTCATCCCCTCCTCACCGTCATCCCCGCAATCTCGTGTCTTCAGCAACAATGAACCGCGGGCCGAACCCCAGCCTGTCTTGGAAATTCGCTAACTTGCCAACTCCGCAAAGCGGAGGCTAACTTGCCGGGTGCCCCACCTTCGGCGCGCTTTTGTTTTTGCGCCTAAGTGTGGGAATCGAGAAATCCCAACCCGCCTTCGCTAACTTGCTGACTCGCCAACTTGCTAACTTGCCAACTCCGCGGAGCGGAGGCTAACTCCCTGCCTTTGTTTATTTCCGTTGCTGTTCAATCGGGCCCAATCGTCAGCCCCTCAATCCGTGTCATCCGACGCTCTACTCATCGTCCGGTTCGGGTTCGGGGCCTTTCCACTGCGGCTCCGCAGCCAGCTTCTCGGCATAACTGCAAAGCTGCTCCATCACGACTTCGTCTTCGCAATCAATTTGCCCATCTGCAAGCGCAAGCAGCAGCCTTACGCACGTTGCGTTGCCCTTTTTCGCGCTTTCGGTCAAGGCATCCGTTATGTCCTTGCTGTTGTCTTTCAGGGCTTTGTCCGCCGCCACTGACATCTTTGCTGTTCCGCCGCTGACTTTCTTCTTCTGTAGCCCTGTCCCGGACGGCTTCTTAACCACCGTCTGCCTCTGTCTTCCCAACACCATCTGTCCGCCAATCCCGTCCCACCATTCCACGGCCTTGCACACTTCTCCGTAGAAAGGGAAAGGGGTGATTCCTTTTGGGAACCACCCCTGCATCCTCCGAATTGGTTTCGTCGCGAACCGCGCATACTCAGCGGTTTCTTCTTTCTCTGAAAACCGTCTTGCAAAGCCCTTGCAGCTCCGCGTCAACTCGGAAAATGTTCTGATCTCTTCCAGATCCCGTCAGATGCCACGCTGCCTTTGGCCGCCTCCGACACTTCCACCTGCGGCCATTCGCTAAGACAAATCGTCCATCCGGCTCTGAAATTGTTTTCAGTCTCTCCCCACGCTTGCGAACCCGTGGAGGTGGTCCGAAAAAACCAGGAAAGCCTCATCCCCGCTCTCCTGCCGTCTCATTCCTCTTTATTCCTCGTTGAATGTTCTTAGCTTAACCAATCTCACCGAAATTTCCTGCAATCCAAAAACAACCCATCTTCTCCTTTTCTT